>Ga0209403_10002322_pt1 | contig 22938 bp, 13 predicted proteins | sample ArcticOcean_MG_C_8_FD_187440 | JGI IMG/M metagenome (GOLD analysis project Ga0209403, IMG submission 187440) | Marine microbial communities from western Arctic Ocean - ArcticOcean_MG_CB11_86 (SPAdes) (version 2) | ecosystem: Environmental > Aquatic > Marine > Oceanic | place: Arctic Ocean... | reverse complement strand
CGGCGGGAACCGGGAGCACCCCACCTCGCCGTCCCAACGCCATTCCCGGTACGGTGCGCGGCATGTACGCACTACAGGCGCGCTACGGCCGTCTGCCGTGGTCGCGCTTGCTGGCGCCGGCCGAAGCCTATGCGCGCCTCGGACATCAAGTTTCGCGGGCTCTGGCGCGTGACATCCGGTTGGCGGGCCTCTCTTTGTTTACAGACCGCGAAATGCGCAAATTATTTTTGCACAGCGATGGCTCACCGATCTCCGAAGGCCAACGGGTGTACCAGTTAGAACTCGGCTCAGTACTGTCTAAACTGCGAATTAAGGGTGCCGGCGATTTTTATGGCGGCAATGTCGCCAGAGCCCTGAGCGCCGGTGTCGCGAAGGCCGAAGGCGCACTGACGATTGAAGAACTGCGGGCTTTCGCGCCAGCTTGGCGGGAGAGCGTCACTTTGCCGTTTGGCAACCATGTCTTTCATACTGCGCCACCCCCGGCCGCCGGCGGCCTCACAGCGGCGGCCATGTTTCATCTGTTGGCCGAAGACGATCGTTATCTCGATGCCCCCGCGGACGAGCGCGCTCATCTATTCGCGGAAGTATCAAAACGCGCCTTTGCGGATCGGCAAACCTGGATTGACGTCGAAGATGCTGTAGCTCTCGATTCGAGCCGTCTGTTATCCGCGATGTCTTCCTATGATTCCAATCAAGCAACCGCGCCGGAAAATCTCAGCCAACCGCCGAAACGCCGGCTGGAGAACCCGGCTGCAACCAGCTTTGTCACCGTCGACAGGCGCGGCCTCACAGTATCTTGTGCTGTGACGATGAATAATTTATTCGGAACCGGGCGAGTCGTACCCGGCACGGGCATCCTATTGGCTGCCTCGCCGGCCGCATCAGGAAATGCTGCGACATCTCTCTCACCAATTGTTTTGGTAAATCACAATACCAGTCAGTTGTTCTTCGCCGCCGGCTCAGTAGGCGGGGCTGCGGCACCCTCAGCCTTGGCCAGTGTGATGCGTGGGGCGCTGCTAGATGAGTTGCCGTTGCGCGAGGCGGTGGATGCACCCCGACTCCATCACGGCGGCATACCTGACACGGTTCTTACCGAACCTGATTTTGATGCGGGGCTACGCGACAGTCTTGGGCGGCGCGGCCATAAGGTTGCCAAAGTGCCGGAAATTGGCCGAGTGAATGCCGTCCATTGTCCAGGCGGCGTGCCGCGCAGCCCTGAAACCTGTGTATTCGACACGGACCGGCGGGGCTTTGGCCTCGCCAGTGGCGGCGTACTCTAGCCGGGGCCGATCGAATGAAAGTTTCTAAGCGTGCTGATGTCGCACCCTTTTACGCCATGGAAATTCTCAAGACCGCTAATGAAATGGCGGATGGTGGCGCCGATATCATGCATATGGAAACAGGCGAGCCGGTCAGCGGCGCGCCATCCAAGGCCATTGAAGCCGCGCATGCCGCACTCGATCATGCCCATCTGGGTTATACCGAAGCGCAAGGCGATCCAATATTACGCGCCCGCATCGCTCAGCATTACGCCGAGTATTACGGCCAACAGGTGGCGCCCGAGCGGGTTGCCGTCACCATCGGCGCTTCGGGCGGGCTTTTGCTGGCATTTCTTGCAGCCTTCGATGTCGGCGACCGCGTCGCCATGGCCGACCCCAGCTACCCTGCCTATCGCAACACGCTCGCTGCGCTCGGGTTGGAAACGGTAGGTTTGCCCGCCAGCCCGGAAACCCGTTTTCAGCCGACCGTCAAGCTCTTGCGGGCATTGGAAAAACCGATCCAGGGGCTGATCATCTCCAGCCCATCCAACCCGACAGGCACGATGATTCCGCGTGCTGAGTTCGAGGCCGTAGCGAAATATTGCGACGGTGAAGGTATCCGAATCATTTCGGACGAGATCTATCATGGCATCACCTATGGCGAGCGCGCCGAGACGATCCTTGCCTATAGCGACAGCGCCATCGTCGCTAACGGATTTTCCAAATATTTCGCGATGACCGGATGGCGGCTTGGCTGGATGGTATTTCCATCGGATTTGGTGCGGCCAGTCGAGCGGCTGGCGCAGAACATTTTCATTTCACCGCCTGCGTTGTCTCAGCATGTCGCCCTCGCGGCGTTCGATTGCCGCGAAGAACTTGACGCCAACGTCGCGCGCTATGCAGAAAATCGAAAAATATTACAGCTCGCCCTGCCGCAGGCGGGCTTCGGTGACCTCGCGCCATCAGACGGCGCTTTTTACGTTTATGCGGATGTCTCCCGCCTCACCAATGATTCGCAACAATTTTGCCAAGACATGCTGAAGGCAACAGGCGTGGCCGTCACCCCTGGTATCGATTTCGACACCGCGCGCGGCAACCGATATGTGCGAATTTCTTTTGCCAGCGACCGCGAAACTGTATCGCGCGCCGCCGACGCCCTCATTCACTGGTTAAAAAGCGAGTGAGATGACGCCGGGTTGGTCAGGCAAGACCGTCCGGGGTTAGGACAGAACGCGCTGCCACCATCCAGAGCGGCGTTGTGATGGCTCGGCGCCCTGTCCATCGGAATCCGCGTCATTTGATTTATCGTCTGCTTGGTCCGCCACGGATCCGGTCGCCAATTTGTCGTTGGCAGTATCATAGCCGTCATCGTCAGGTGTCGACGTAGATACAGCGACCGGAACGGGCGAGGGTGCCTTTTCGCGCGCTTCGCCGCCCTCACTGGTGGAGTTGTCATCGCTGTTGGATGCTGCCGGTTCATTGCCGCCTGCGTCTTCGCCCGCCGCGGCGTCACTATCCGGCTGCTTCTCCGTCGTGCGTTTCCATCGCGAGCGACTCGCCCGCTTCGGCTTTTTCTCGCTTTCGGTCGCCTTTGCGGTTGGCCCATCCGAAGCCTCTTCCGACGCGGCTTCTTCCCCTACCACAGGATCGTCCGCAGGCAAATTGTTCGACTCGTCCAACGCTTTTTCTGGTTCCGAATCCGTTGCCTCGACGCTGGTTGGTTGCGCCGTCTCGGCTTTAGCTTCCTGCGCCGTCTCGGCGCTGGTTTGTTGCGCCGTTTCGGCTTTAGCTTCCTGCGCCGTATCGGCGCTGGTTTGTTGCGCCGTTTCGGCGGTGGTTTCTTCCGCCGCGTCGCGGCTGCGGGCATTGCGCCGGCGGCCACCACGCCGGCCGCGCCGCCGCCGCTTTTTCACAACGCCGTCTTCTTCGCTATCCGGCGTAGTTGCTTCGCCAGGTTCAGTGGATTTGGTAGCTTCCGTGGCTGCATTAGCTGCGGGTATTTCTTCCGTGTCGGCCGCAACCTCGCCGGCCTGGCCATCTTGTGGTTTTGCCGCACGGGGTTTACGCCGCCGCCTGCGACGGCGCGGCTGTTCTTCTTCTTTGGCCTCATCCACAACCGCCTGTGGCTCAGCGTCCGTCGCTTCCTCGACAATCACTGTATCCGCCGGGCCTTCGGAGGCTCCTCCCTCGCGCGCGCGCAGGGATTCGATAGTGTACATCGGTGGCACAAGGGTGGGATCGTCTTTAAAGGCGACCTCCATCTCATAGCGCGATCCGATTTCACTCAGCGCATCGCGCTTGTAGTTGAGAATGTAGAGCGCGATATCGCCTGGCACATGCACAAGAATCTGACCGCTGCGCTCACGTAAGCCTTCTTCTTCGATGGCTCTGAGAACATGCACGGCGGAAGAGGCCGTGTTTCGCACAACGCCCATGCCGGAGCAGGCCGTACATACTTCCGTGGCCGTTTCCAAAATACTCGGGCGCAAGCGCTGGCGAGATAACTCGAGCAAGCCGAAGGGGCTAATTCGACCGATCTGAATTCGCGCGCGGTCGTTACGCATCGCTTCCTTGAATCGGCGCTCGACATTTCTTTGGTTGCGATTTTCATCCATGTCGATGAAATCGATCACCACCAGTCCGGCCAAATCGCGCAGTCGCAGTTGCCGCGCAATCTCGTCGGCGGCTTCCTGATTTGTCGTCAGCGCCGTTTCCTCGACGGTACGCTGTTTTGTCGCCCGACCCGAATTCACATCGATCGACACCAGCGCTTCGGTCGGGTTGATGACAAGATAACCGCCCGAGCGCAATTGCACTTGCGGGCTGTACATCGCGTCTAGTTGGCTCTCGATCTGGTAGCGCGTGAACAGCGGGATACGCTCACGGTAGGGCTGCACCCGAGAACTATGGCTCGGAATTAACGTCCGCATGAAGTCCTTGGCGATTCGGTACCCGTCCTCGCCCTCAACCTGAATTTGTTCGATGTCGCGGGAATATAGGTCGCGTATCGAACGCCGGATGAGATTGGCTTCCTCGTTGATCAAAACCGGAGCGCTGGACTCTAAGGTTGCCTCGCGGATGCCTTCCCATTGGCGCAACAGATATTCGAAATCGCGTTTGATCTCGACGCGCGTCCGGGCGAGGCCGGCGGTGCGCACGATAACGGCCATGCGCGACGGGACTTTCAATTCAGCGGTGATGGCTTTGAGGCGCTTGCGGTCGTCGGCATTGACAATTTTACGAGATATACCGCCGCCGCGCACCGCATTGGGCATCAGGACACAATAACGGCCAGCCAAGGAAAGATAGGTCGTCAGCGCGGCGCCCTTATTGCCGCGCTCTTCCTTCACCACCTGGATCAGCATGATCTGGCGTTTTTTGATGACTTCCTGGATCTTGTAGCGCCGCGACAGAAGCGACCGGCTGACATGGAGCCGGCGCTGTGCTTCATCGTCTATGTCGTCTCCGCCAAGCGTCTCCACCGATTCATCGGAGCTAGCGCTGCGGACTTCGCTTGGCGCATCGCTATCTTCACCCGCTTCACCGGCTTCACCGGCTTCACCGGCTTCTGCGGCTTCAGCGTCGGCTTCAGGTTCTTCAGCGGCGAGATCGGATTGTTCCGCATCTGCCGTCGCCGGCGCGGATTCGTCGTCTTTCGGGTCATCGACATTTTCATCGGTAGCGTTCTGTTGTTCTGCGAACAACGCTTCCCTGTCGGCAACCGGAATCTGGTAGTAGTCGGGATGGATTTCGCCAAACGGCAGAAATCCGTGACGATTTCCGCCATACTCGACAAACGCAGCCTGCAACGAGGGTTCGACCTTCATTACCTTCGCGAGATAGAAATTTCCCTTAAGCTGCTTCTTCGCCGCTGTTTCGAAATCAAATTCTTCGAGTCGTGTTCCGTTCGCCACGACCACGCGGGTTTCTTCCGCATGGCTGGCGTCGATCAGCATTCTTTTGACCATTTGTCAGTTTTCTCCGCGACAGCACCACATCGGCCGCGAACTTGGCGCGGCGGCGCTGTCGAATTTGGGAAGCCGATAGCCCGGCGCTACGCTCCGTCGAACGCGGCGGGAGTTCCTCCCGCCATGACGGATAGTGCGGGGCCAATCTATGCCGGAACATGTCCGGCTGCAGCTTCGCTGGTGTCATCAATTTCATCATATGTCGTTTGAACCCAAATAGTGTGTGACGAGCATTCCAACACTCTTGTTGAAGACCATCATGTGCCTAGTCGGGTTGTGTCGCCGCCTCCAACTGTGGAGGGATGAATAATCAAAACTTCGTTCGCCCGCGCATGATACTCTGCACGGTGGGACGCGACAAATGTTTTAACACGTTTGGCGCGTGGCCAATGTTCAATACGCGCAATGTGCCAGTATAAATGTTAGACATGGGCGCCCATAAACCAACAGGTGATTCACCGCCGTGATACGCTTCTGGTGGGTATTTATTTGCGTGTTAACACTGTTCATGGCGGTTTTCGGCCAAACTGTGCACGCCAAGCCGATCGTCAAGGGTGCGCGCGTCGGACAACATGAGAATGCCACGCGATTCGTGCTGGATCTTAGTGAAACCGTACCGTTTCGAATATTTACCCTGAAAGATCCGTACCGGCTCGTCGTCGATTTGATTGGCGCGGGATGGGCGCTTGACGATAGCCAACTTGCGCTAAATAGCGGCCTCATCAATGCCATACGATTTGGTCAGTTTCAAACTGAGACCGCTAGAATTGTCGTCGATTTGAGAGCGCCCGCCGAGGTCACCCAGGCCTTCATATTGCCGCCTGGAAAGTCCACAGACTACCGCCTTGTAATTGACCTCAGCCAGGTCACGGAGAATTCATTCGCGCCCTCCGTAACGAACTCAACCGCAACCACCCAATCTGCTGCGACGCCGCGCCAATCGGGCAATCAAAACGATCCAGCGGTGACCGCGACGGCATCAACGGCAGCACACGGAATACTCCTGCCGGCACCGCCGCGCCCTAATCTCAAGCCATTTTCAAGAAGGCCTTTTCTGATCATCGTCGATGCCGGCCATGGCGGCGCTGATCCGGGCGCGGTCGCAGAGAACGGAACATTTGAAAAGAATGTTACCTTGGCGGCGGCGCGTGCCTTGGAAGTTATGCTGATCGAGCGAGGCTATAACGTGGTTCTCTCGCGCCGCGGCGATGAATATTTATCTCTTTCTGCGCGGACGGAATTGGCCCAGAAAAAGAATGCCGATCTGTTCATTTCCCTTCATGCCGATCGACACAAAAACCGCGCTGTCCGCGGCGCCTCCGTGTACACCCTGTCGGAAAAGGCCTCGGACGCGGAAACCGAAGCCTTGGCGGCGCGCGAGAATGAGGTGGATTCCCTGTTCGATGTAAATAATTCAGAAGCGTATGAAGAAGATGTTCGCAAAATTTTAATATCGCTCGTTCAGCGTACGACCATGACCTGCTCCGCCATGTTCGCAGGCGAACTCATTCCTGAACTGAAGAAAACGACAAAATTGCTCGGCCGCACTCACCGATTCGCAGGCTTTCGAGTCCTCAAGGCCCCCAACGTGCCTTCCGTGCTTGTGGAAATGGGCTATATGTCGAACGTCAAGGACCGTAAGATATTGTCGTCAGAGGCAGGGCGGTACGCGTTCATGCGAAGCGTCGTCCGGGCGATCGAAGGTTACTTTTTACGCCATGAAAACTGTACGCAAGCGTCATAAACGCGCCACAATTTGGCCATAGAAATATATCCGCCCATATGCACCGCCCTTCTGTGACCGAAATTGGTGTGGCATAAGTAGATCAACCGACGGGTGAGCTGACGCCGAACATGAAATATTTATATTATTCGCTGGCAGGGCTGTTGCTCGCTGCGGTCATCGTCGTCGCCGGCGTGGTCTATCTGTTCTATCATTATGGTAGGGATTTACCGGACCATCGGCAATTGGCTGCTTATGAACCCGCCACTATGACTCGGGTGCATGCCGGAGATGGCAGGCTAGTAGCCGAATACGCCACCGAAAAACGGATTTTCGTCCCAATTGGTGCCATGCCCAAACGCGTGATCGACGCATTCCTGTCAGCGGAAGACAAAAACTTCTTTGACCATTTTGGCCTCGACCCGATTAGCGTCGCCGGGGCGCTGATTCAGAACGTCGGAAATTTTGGCTCCGACAAGCGTCTGGTCGGTGCATCGACCATCACCCAGCAGGTCGCCAAGAATTTTCTGCTGACCAATGAAACGTCAATGGAGCGAAAATTTAAGGAAGCCATTCTCGCCATTCGCATCGAAGATGCGTTCAGCAAGGACCGCATCCTCGAGCTATACCTCAACGAAATTTATCTCGGTTACCGCTCGTACGGCGTGGCTGCCGCGGCATTGAATTATTTCAACAAATCATTGGATGAATTAAACCTTGCAGAGGCGGCCTATCTGGCGGCCTTGCCCAAAGCACCGAATAATTACCACCCGACGAAAAAATATGACGCCGCCGTCGACCGTCGCGATTGGGTGCTGTCGCAAATGGTCGAGAACGACAAGATCAGCCGCGGGGAAGCCGATGTTGCGGCACTCAAACCCCTCAGGATCACGCAGCGCGATGCGGAGGAATTCGTCGAGGCCGCCTTTTTCACCGAGGAAGTCCGGCGCTGGCTGTTCGATAAATTCGGCGAAACCGAACTTTACCGTGGCGGGCTTTCCGTCCGCACCACGTTGGATCCGGTCCTGCAACGTCATGCCGACAGGGCGCTGCGCGACGGCCTGATCGCCTACGACCTGCGCCACGGGTGGCGCGGGCCGCTGGCCAATATCAGCCCCGAGCCCGAGAATTGGCTAGAACGATTTGGCGCCTTGTCGCTCAAACTGCCGCAAGTTTCGTGGCGCCTAGCTTTCGTAGAGAAGATTACGCCCCAGGCGGCACACTTCCTGCTTGGCGACGGCGAGACGGGCGACCTGTCCGTGGCTGATTTGGAATGGGCACGGAAAACACTGAAAGAACAAAAACGCGGACCTAAAGTAAAAAATCCTGCGCAGGTGCTGGCCGCCGGCGATGTGATATATGTCGAGGCAGTTGCCGCCAGCGATGACAAGCCCGCCGGTTTCGCCCTTCGGCAAATCCCGGAGGTGAGCGGCGCCCTGGTAGCGCTGGACCCACACACAGGTCGTGTGTTGGCACTTGCAGGCGGATTTGATTTTGCTCTCAGCCAATTCAACCGGGCCACCCAGGCGAACCGGCAACCTGGCTCAGCGTTCAAACCCTTTGTCTACTTGGCGGCACTCGACAACGGGTTCACGCCGGCAACGATGGTTCTCGACGCGCCCTATGTGATCGATCAGGGGGAGGGGCTAGGGAAATGGAAACCGGAGAATTATTCGCAGAAATTTTACGGCCCCAGCACGCTTCGCCTCGGATTGGAAAAATCACGAAATTTGATGACGGTGCGGATTGCCCAGCAACTCGGCATGGAGACGGTGGCGGACTATGCCAGGCGCTTCAATGTTCATCCCAACCTGCCGCTTATGCCGTCGATGTCACTCGGCGCGGGCGAAACGACGGTCCTCAGATTGACGTCGGCCTATGCCATGCTGGTCAATGGCGGCCGCCACATCTCCCCGGCTTTTGTCGAGCGCATTCAGGACCGTCACGGCCGCACTATTTTTACGCGTGACAGCCGCGCGTGCGAAATTTGCAGTGAAATATCGTGGGATCAGCAGCCGCCACCGCAGCTGCCCGATACGCGCGAACAGGTGGCCGATCCGTTAAGCGCCTATCAAACCGTCTCCTTGCTGGAAGGCGTGGTGCTGCGCGGCACCGGCCGTTCTGTCAAAGAATTGGGTAAACCGATCGGCGGCAAAACCGGAACCACTAATAATTTCAACGATGCCTGGTTTGTTGGCTTTACGCCCGACCTGGCGGTTGGCGTCTATGTTGGGTTCGATCAACCGAAGACATTGGGGCGACGTGAATCCGGCGGCAAGGTCGCGGCACCAATATTCCGCGAATTCATGCGCCAAGCCCTGGCCGATACGCCGGCGGTGCCGTTTCGCGTCCCGCGCGGCATCCGCTTTGTGCGCATTGACGGCCAAACCGGATTGGCGGCAAAGGAAGGCGACAAAAATATATTGGTGGAGGCTTTCCGCATCGGCACCGAGCCGAGCCCTCCCAGCAAACAAGCCGGCAATCAGAACAACGCCGATGGCACCCCTGTTTTGACCGAAGGCTCTGGCGGCTTATACTAAGAGCTTCGTCAAATCGTCCGAACGTTCCGACTTACCAATCCCTAACCGCAGCAAAAGAGACGCTAAAAATGCGCGCCGATATTCTATCCTTGGCCGAGAAGATCAAGCAGTCCATGGCTCTGCTGAGGAGGCACCTTTGACTTCGATCAGGCGGTTAAAAACCTCGAGGAACTGAATACCCGCGCCGAGGACCCGACGTTGTGGAATGACCAACAGGCGGCGCAATCGATGATGCAGGAGCGCACCCGGCTCGATCAGGCGATCACTGGATACCGTAATCTTGAGCGCGAACTTGAGGACGCGCTGGGTCTTGCTGAATTGGCGGAAGAGGAAAAGGACGAGGAAAGTTTCGCGGAAGCGGAAGCTGCGCTCCGCGAGCTTCAAAGCCGCGCCACCAAACTGGAGTTGGAAAGTCTGCTATCTGGCGAAGCCGATGCGAATGATTGTTTTTTAGAGGTTCATGCCGGTGCCGGGGGGACCGAATCGCAAGATTGGGCGGAAATGCTGCTCCGCATGTATGTGCGCTGGGCCGGCGCCAACGGACATAAGGTGGAGTGGATCGAAGAGAGCACCGGCGAGGAAGCCGGCATAAAATCGGCGACGATCCGCATATCCGGCACCATGGCCTATGGCTGGCTGAAAACCGAAAGCGGGGTGCATCGCCTGGTGCGCATATCGCCGTTTGATTCGAATGCCCGCCGGCATACGAGCTTTGCCTCCATCTGGGTGTTCCCGGTAGTCGACGACGACATCGATATTAAGATCGACGAGAAAGACCTCCGCATCGATACCTACCGCGCCTCGGGCGCTGGCGGGCAGCACGTCAACCGTACGGACAGCGCAGTACGCATCACCCATCTACCGAGCAATACCGTCGTGCAATGCCAGGCGGAACGCTCTCAGCACCGCAACCGCGCTGCCGCGATGTCGATGTTGAAGGCACGCCTGTACGAAGCCGAACTCCAACGCCGCGAAGAAGCATCCCAGGCCCTAAATGCGCAAAAAAACGACATTGGCTGGGGCCACCAGATCCGCTCTTACGTTTTGCAACCTTATCGTCTGGTGAAAGATTTGCGCACCAATATGGAAAGCACCAACCCGGACGCCGTCCTCGATGGCGGCCTCGACGAATTCATGGCCGCGTCCCTGGCGCAGCGCGTTGGCATCCTCGGCGATGAGCCGGCGGAGAGCGCCGAAGCAGAAAGCCAATAGGCCCGGGTCAGGCGAGCTGTTGGTAGAGCTCGGGCGCCATGCCGGCAGCCCGGCGCGCCGCTTCGTTGAATGGCGGTCTTGGAACGCCGCGATAATGCGCTGCCACCAGTTCGCGCCAAGTTTCATGCTCTGAAAGGCTGCGTCTGCGGCAGAGATAACTGAACCAGCGTTGGCCGGCGGCAACATGGGCGACTTCTTCGCGCAGAATGACCTCGAGAAGGGCCGCACTGGCATCGTCACCGGCGCGCTGCAGCCGGGCGATCATCGCAGGTGTCACATCGAGCCCACGCGCTTCCAGCACCATCGGAACGACGGCAAGGCGGGCGAGGGGATCGTGCGACGTTGCCATCGCCGCTTCCCACAATCCGTCATGCGCGGGAAGATCGCCATAGCTCGCACCAAGCTCGTTCAGTCGCGCCGCAAGCATGGTAAAGTGGCGCGCTTCGTCAGCGGCGACGTCGACCCAGTCATCAAAAAATTCCGCTGGCCAATCGAGCGCAGCAAATCGCCCGATTAGGTCCCAGGCCAGATCGATCGCGTTCAACTCGATATGCGCGACCGCATGGAGAAGTGCGATACGCCCGCGAACGCCGCCCAACCGCCGGCGCGGCATCAGACGGGGCGCCATCAATTGCGGCAGGGCGGGCCGAGCGGGCCGCTCCGGCATGGTGGTGATGGTGGTGGCATCGGCGGCGGCGACCAGATTCAGTGCGGTTGACCTGCCGGCGCGCCAATCCGCTGCGGTCAAATGGGTGCGCGCCACTTTGGCCCGCGGATCCGGCTCACACAGAACCGCTCGAGCGGCAGCCGCCAGATTAGAGATCGGCAAGCGCACGCATGACCGCTTCGACATGTCCATCTACTTTGACGTTCCTCCACACCTGGCGAACGCATCCTTTATCATCGATGAGGAATGTTGCGCGTTGGATGCCCATATATGTGCGGCCGTAATTCTTCTTCTCTACCCAGGTGCCATAGGCCTCACAGATTGCGCCGTCTTCATCAGACACCAGAGTGAAAGGCAGGCCGTATTTGCTTTTGAAATTGTCGTGCCGCACGACACTGTCTTTGGACACACCGAAGATCTCAGCATTCTTGTCCAAGAAATCCTGGTGGGTTTCGGCGAAGCCGCAGGATTCTTTTGTGCATCCGGGCGTATCGTCCTTTGGATAAAAATAGAGCACCACATGTTTGCCCTTTAAAGAGGACAGTTTCAGGTTGCCGCCGCCATCTGTTGCAGCTTCGAAATCGGGCGCCTCGGAACCTTCAACTATATCTTTTCTCACACTCTCTCACTTTCGCCTTTGTCTTTGTCTAGGGTGCCGGCTTCCGCCGGCTGTTGCACATAGTGCGCATAATAGGCACGCACGCTTTCCTCTGATTTCATCAACCAGTCTCTCACCTCATCGAAGGATTCGACGCCGGCAGCTTTGGCAAGAGCCTGGCGCACGCCAGCGGGATATTGCCCTTCGTCACGGCTGACGCCAACCGTCAACCGGAGAAGTGCTTGCAAGCGGCGCATCAACCGGGCGGCATCAGCCAAGTTCGCCGCATCTTCTTCCGCCATAATGCCGCAACGTGCAAGCTGTTCGAAAACCAGATCGGTCTCCTGCGATAGAATTTCCGAGTGCCGGGATGCGTCACGAAGCTGAAGATATTGGGCAATGAATTCGATATCGAGTAGACCGCCGCGCACATGTTTGAGTTTCCAAAGATTCTCGGTGCGGCGTTCCTTGTCTATGCGTTCGCGCATGCTCGCCACTTCGACGACCAGCCCCGGGTCCTCGCGCGGCTTTGTCAGAACGGCGCGAATGATGCCTGTCACATGTTCGCCAAGCGCCGGACTGCCGGCAATCACTCTGGCGCGCGTCAACGCCATATGCTCCCACGTCCAGGCAGATTTGTTGTGATATTCAGCAAACCCCTCGACTTCCGAAGCCAGTGGAGAGGAGTTACCGGATGGGCGCAGGCGAGCATCAATCTCATAAAGTTTGCCCTCCGGGGTTAGCGCGCTCACCGCCGTCACCAGGCGTTGGCTCAGACGCCCGTAATACTGGCTGAGGAGAAGGGGGCGCGGACCCTCAGACTGGTTCTGATCGGCCGAACCTCCGCGATAAACGAAGATAACGTCGAGATCGGACGAAAAAGTCATTTCCCGTCCGCCGAGTTTGCCCAAACCGACAATGACAAACTCACCGCCCGGCATCTCGCCATGGGCGCGTTGAAACTCCGCTTCCACATGGGGCAACAGCCCGCTTAGGGTGGCATCGGCAACATCGCTCAGCGCCGCGCCCGCTTGCTCGCCCGATATCATGGCGCGCAGGAGCTGCATGCCGATTTGAAATTCCCGGTCATGGGTCCAGCGCCGCGCGGCGTCTAGCACGTCCTGAAAGTCGGTTGCCGCAGCCAAGCTTTCACCGAGATTCTCCGATAGTTCCAAGACCGTGCCGGCGGGTTCGTAGAATTGGCCGGTCAGAACGCCGTCGAGGAGATTGGGATGGCGGCTCAAATGCTCAGCCAGGCTGGGCGCGCTTCCCATGATTTCGGCCAATAAATCCAACAGGCCAGGGCGCGCATGAAACATGGAAAACAGTTGTACGCCGGCCGGCAGATTGGTGAGAAACTCGTCGAAATGCCGGAACGCCGCATCGGGATTCACGGTTTGCGACAACGCGCCGAGCAATCCTGGCATCAACTCGGTCAGGAGTTCGCGCGCGCGCGTGCTGCGGGTCGCCCGGATGCGACCGTGATGCCAGCCGCGCACGGTCGCAGATACCGCTTTGCCGACACTGAACCCGAGGTCGCTCAGTGTCTGCAATGTGTCGGGATCATCCTCCGTTCCGGTAAAGACCAAATTACCTCCCGAGCCGCCAAGCTCGGGCGAATCTTCGAACAGAGCGGCATAATGGCTCTCCACCCGGGAAAGATGAAATTTCACATCAAGTGCCAACTCGTCCGTCGTGCCATACCCCATGAAGCAAGCGATGGCGGCAAGGTCTTCCGCCTCGGCCGGCAGCAAATGGGTTTGTTCGTCGGCAACCATTTGCAGTCGGTGCTCAAGACGGCGCAGATAAGCATAGGCGGCTACCAGATCATCGACCACATTAGGGTCAGCATGGCCGGCTTCCGCCAGGGCACTGAGCGCCTCGCACGTGCCGCGGAGACGTAGTCCTGGTTCCTTCCCGCCCCAGATCAATTGTTGGGTTTGGGCGTAGAACTCGATCTCGCGGATGCCGCCGCGGCCGACCTTTATATCGTGACCGGCAACGGCGATTTCATGATGCCCTTTGTGGGCGTTGATTTGGCGCTTGATCGAATGAATATCTTCGATCGCAGCAAAATCGAGATATTTGCGCCAGACGAAAGGCACCAGGCGGCTGAGGAACTGTGCGCCGACTTCTAGGTCTCCGGCCACCGGACGCGCCTTGATCATCGCGGCGCGTTCCCAATTTTGCCCCAGGCTCTCGTAATATTGTTCTGCCGCCGCGGTGGAAACTGCGAGCGGGGTTGCGCCAGGGTCTGGGCGCAACCGCATGTCGGTGCGAAATACATACCCGTCGGCGCTGCGTTCTCCCAACAGCGAAACCAGTTCCCTGACCATACGGTGCAGGCCCTGTTGCGGGCCTTCGCTACCGCGATGGTTTACCTTTTCACCGTCAAACAGCACCAGCAGATCGATGTCGCTCGAATAGTTCAGTTCGCGGGCGCCGAGCTTGCCCATGCCGAGAACGACGACGCCCGAGCCGGCTTCAGGACTCTCTAAATTCGCCAAGAGCAATTGTTCCGATTTGTGAGCTTGAAAAAGGAGATAATTCAGGGCGATGGAGATCGACATCTCGGCGAACTGCGACAGGCTCCGACAGACCTTCTCCAGAGGCCAGGCACCGGCAATATCGGCCATGGCGATGGCCAGGGCGACACCGCGCTTGGCGAGACGAAGACCGGACATCACGTCTGCCCGGCCTTGGCGCCACAATTGTCTGTCCGCCAAAGCCGTCAACAACTGTTCAAATGTATGATCAAATCCGAGCTCGGTAACGCGTTTCAATATCGTTGGATCGTGACGCAGACCGAGCGACAAAAACGGACTATTGCCGAACACTGCCTGCAAAAATTCGCGGCCTTCGTCCTGTGCCACGATATCGGACATGAATTCGGCCAATTCTGGGTCGTCGCTGGACCTTGTGTGCGCTTCATGCCGCCACATATCCAGTTCACGCTGAGCGCGCTCGGGCTCAGCGGGTTTCGGCAAAACGCCGTTATCTGTTAAGAAAGATAGACTCCGCATGTCTCAGACAGCACTTTGATTGATGTCGCGCGCGACCATAGTAGGCGCAACCTGCGCGACATAATGGGTTGGGTCAAGATTTCGGCGACATGCCGGCAATAGCCGCTTATGCATAAGACATTAAAATATATTATCCATATCGCGGCAGCGGTGTTTGGCAGTTTGGCGATCATCTTCGCCATCGTCTCTTGGCGGTTGTCGAGTGGGCCGATATCGATCGCTTTTCTCTCGCCCTACATCGAAGAAGCGTTCGAAGCGGAAGATTTGAGTTACCGGTTCGAATTCGAAGATACGATTCTGACATGGGCGGGATGGAACCGATCCCTCGACATCGTCGTCACGGATGCACGCGCCATTGGGCCTGACGGCAACGTCCTGGCTGCCGTGCCAGAAATTTCGCTTGAGTTAAGCGCGTTGTCGCTGCTCAAGGGCAAAATCTCGCCGACCAGCATCGAACTGCTTCGGCCCGAGGTCCATCTCGTCCGAAATCTGCACGGCGGATTGGAATTTGCTTTTGGCGCAGAGTTCGAAGAACCCGACGCGGCCGTCAATGAGCTGGTGGCGGACTTCCTAGCGGCGCCCGGGACCGATCATCCGCTCGGCCAATTGAAGAGGATCAGCATTTTGGGGGCGGTGCTTAGCGTCGATGACAAATTGTTGGAAGTGTCGTGGAACGCGCCGGAAGCAGATTTGATTTTCGACCTCAATGAAGCCGCCATAGATGGCGAACTGCTGGCCGATATTGAGGTCTCAGACGTCGCTCTCAAAGTCGTGGCCGCGACCGCCCTCGACCGGGCTAGCGGCAACGTACAAACGAAGCTCCAGTTCGGCGAAATCGTGCCTGCGCAGCTCGCCGGAATTTCACCTGGATTAGCGAAGCTAGATGCATTGCGCCTGCCGGTTTCCGGCAATTTGGAATTCACCCTGAACCGCGACGGCAATTTGGTGGATCGCGTCAAATTCGATCTCAAGGGCGGGGAGGGCTTACTCCATCTGCCGGATGTATTTCCGGAACCGCCTCACATCGCCTCACTCAGCATCCGTGGCGACACCGATGTCGCCTATAGCTCGATTAACTTGGAAGATTTCACCATTGCTACCAGCGGACCGGTCATCAGCTTTCGCGGACAAATTTCCGGCATGCCCGAGCAAACGGGAATTGTTGGTAACTTCGAGTTTACCGAGATGCCATTTGCCGAACTTGGGAATTACTGGCCGGAATTCCTGATAGCCAACGCCAGGCCGTGGATCCTAGCCAATGTCCTTGGCGGCGTGATTTCGAGATTAAGCGTGGCCGTCGATATCAAGCCGGGCGAGATTGACTTGGTGGAGACCGGCGAGCGCCCAGACTCGATCGACGTGACCTATGTAATCCGCGACGCAACGGTAAATTATTTTCCCGGGCAACCCTATATATATGGGGTGGATGGTGTAGGTCACATCGATGGCACCAGCATGACGCTGAACATGCTTGACGGCACCGTCGAGGATATTTACGTGCCGAGCGGCATCGCGTTGATTTCCGACATTATGCTCGATTCCGCTACACTCACCATTATCGGCAATATGGAGGGCCCGGCGGAAAATGCCATCCGTCTTTTGGATCGACCCGGCCTCGAATTTCCGAGTGCGATTGGCCTGAAGGCGGATCAATTTACCGGCCATGTCAGCGCCGAAATGGGTGTTCGATTACCGTTTCGCAGCGACGTCAGGCTCGACGAAGCGCAATTCGCGGCGGTCGCGCGTCTCACCGAAATCACGGTCCACGATCTATTTGGCGAGCGCGACGTCAGCGAGGGGAATCTTCGCCTCATGCTGGACGAAAACAACATGGAGGTCGACGGCGAAATTTTAGTCGAAGGCATGCCATCGACGATCAAATGGCTGGAAAATTTCTCCGCGCAAGCGCCTTTCCGCAGCCGCTATGACGTCACGTCGATCTTGGATGCCACCGCCCAAAAGGAATTTGGCATCGAATTGGCGCCTTTCGCAAAGGGGCCTTTCGATATAAAATTTTCCTATACGATTGCCAATGATGGCGCTCAGCATGTAACTGCCGCGCTCGACGGGCGCCAGGTGCATATGGAGATTCCGGAACTGTTTTGGCAAAAGGAAGTCGGAGACGAAGCTTCGATTCTCTTCCTGGCGGAACTTCACGACAATGAAGATGTCGAGGTAACGAATTTCGAATTCACGTCGAAAGATCTGCGCATCAAGGGGCGCGCCACTATCGAGCCCGAAAGAGGCCGGCTGATCGAGGCCGAACTCAGCAATGTCTTGCTCGGCGACAATGACGTAACCGTTAAATACCGGCGCGATGAGGATAACAATATTATTCTCGACGTGGGCGGCAAGAGCCTGGATCTGCGGCCCTATATCGATCAGCTACTGGATTCGGAGCAGGGCAATTTGCCGCCTTTCATTCTGGAAACCAATGTAGAGCGCTTGATCACGCGCGCCGACCAGCAAATCACCGACGCCCGCGCGCGGGTTATCAACACTGAAGAGCGGCTGGAATCGGCGTTTCTGACTGGCACGCTCGTGACCGGCTCGGAACTTCGTTTGGTGCTGGAGCCGGACGGCGCCAAGCGCCGCCTCACCGTGCGCTCGGAGGATGCCGGCTCGGTCGCTCGCGCGTTCAGCATCTATGACGATGCCGTCGGCGGGCGCCTGGTGATGGACGCCACCTTGCACGACGATGAGCCCGGCGGGCCGGTAAGTGGCGAAGTCCGGATCGAGGATTATCGCGTCATCAACGCGCCGACATTGGCGCAAATTTTGTCCATTGCCTCCTTCACCGGTATTTTCGACACTTTACAGGGCGATGGCATCTCGTTTTCGTCATTTCGCCTGCCGTTTGTCCTGAAGGACGGCATCGTCACGATCGAAGGCGCGCAAACAGCCGGAAGTTCGATCGGTGTCAACGCGGCGGGTAAGGTCAATCTCGACACGGATGAAATCGACATACGCGGAACCATCGTGCCGGCCTATTCTGTGAACAGCCTGTTGGGAAACATTCCGTTGATCGGCGATCTTTTGGTGGGCGGACCCGGCGAAGGAATTTTTGCCGCCACCTACTCGGTGACCGGCACCACCTCCGAGCCGACAATTAGCGTTAATCCCCTATCCGTGCTGGCACCGGGATTCTTACGCAATCTGTTTTCGATATTCGACGGTACCGGCGGGGACACGGGCGACGGCATACCGCCCCTGCCGCAGAGCCCCGACATAGACCGCTAGCAAAAAATCAAAGAGCCTTTGCTTGCTCTGCGTCATCGGGCTGTAGGGCGAGATCAAACACTTGCGAAAACACCTCTGGTTCTTGGGCGCCCGAGACGGCGTACTTGCCGTCAAAAATAAAGCAAGGCACACCGGAGATCCCCAGGCGATGCGCCTCCAACGATTCGGCCCGTGCTTGCTCAACACCTTCCTCGCCGGAGATGTAGGCGCGGGCTTCGGTTTCGTCCAATCCGGCCGCGGCCGCGACTTCGACAAGGACATCGATATCACCGATATCTTGACCCGCCAAAAAATAACTCCGGAACAAACTCTCGACCACGTTGTCCTGATGGCCGGACGACAGTGACCAGCTGATCAGACGGTGCGATCCAATGGTGTTCGGCACACGGCTAATCGAATCAAAAGCGAAGGGGATATTTTCTCTGTCTCCGGCTTCTCGGATCGCCGCGTAGATTTCTTCAGCGCGCTCATCGGTGCCGAATTTAGCGCGCATATAGGCAGTGCGGTCGAGGCCCTCAGCCGGCATATCCGGATTAAGTTGGAACGGTCGCCATTCGATATCGGGCTTGACCTCAGAATGTTCGGCGAGGGCCCGTTCGAAACGACGCTTACCCACATAACACCAGGGGCAGACTGTGTCCGACACGATCATGACTTTCATGACCAGCAGTATAGCCCGACAATTGAATTCGGGCCAATTACATAGGCTGCGCGACTTGCCGGTCTAGGCCGCGTGCTTCGCCACTGCCACCGACGTGGCGCGGTCGAGCAAATCTTCCACGCTATCGCCGGGCCTGAACTCAGCGCTGCCGAATGTTGGATGCAAAATCAAAGTCTCGCCGACCTCGAGCAGTGAAAATTCAGTCACACGCAAGTCGGCGATCAAGCGCTGCATCGTCGGGCTGGTCGCTTCCAGTGGGCTTTCAGGCAAGGCGATACAAAATGTCGTGTTATCGAGCCGCGCACAGAGGTCTTCGCCTCGCACCAATTGCGAAATCATAGCGCCTAGTTGTTTGGTCAAATGGGCCGCCGTGGTGTCGCCACATTCTTTCCGGATTTCATCGATTTCCGACACCGCTACGATGTTGAGCGATAAATTCTTGTCCCAGCGAAAGGCGTCGTCCACAAGGGTTTGTAGGTGCTGGCGAAAAAACTCAGCACTGAAGAGGCCGGTGGCACTATCGCTGACTGCCTGGCGCCCAGCGGCGCGGTAGGCATTCAACATATAGCCGCGCAATCGATACGACTTTACGCCCATCGTCAGCCGCGCGCGTATTTCATCGCCATCGACAGGCAGAGAGTGGAGGGGTGTGGCACCATGGAGATAGACTTGCGCGATTTGATCCGAATCGGCTTCGCAAACCGCTAAAATTGAAATGTGGAACAGTGCCGGATTGCGGCGGATGTCATCACATATAGCGAGAACGGCCGGCAAGCCGCTATGTGCCGCGATGACCACAAGTTCAACGTCGGAATCGCTCAATTTATCGACAATGCTGCTTCCGAGACCATCGGTCTCTAGCAAAGCAAAACCTGTCAACGCGTCCTCGACCGAATCGTCGCGGTCGTTTTCACCGCGCACCAGTAAAACACGGGGATGCCCCTCGGTAGTTTCGACACGCCATTTTTCGCCGCTCTCGTGGCCGAAGCGGCTCAGGGTCTCGCTTCGCCTATTGAGCTCAGCCCGCATCGTACCAAGCCGCAAACCGGCCCGCATATGTGCCTGAATTTGTTCATTTTCAAAGGGCCATTGAAGGACGCCGTCGAAGCGAGTAGCCCAATCTTCAGACCAAGGCGGGGGTTCATTCTCACTGCAAGTCAGGAAAACCGGGATATCCCGGGTGACGATGTCGTCCTTAAGATTCAAGATGATGCTGGCGCAATCGCCGTCGCTAAACTCAAGGCCCACAAAAATGACTTCCGGCCGTTCCGCTTGCGCTCGGCTGACCGCCTTGGCCGCCACTGTTTCTAGCAAGTTAATAAAGGTTTCTAGCAAGTTAATAAAGCCAAGCCTGCGCAGGCAGCCGCTGACGTGATTCAGTGACTGTAGATTGCCATTCGCGACCAATACACGAGCTGAATGCGCCATTGAGCAAACCTAATAATATTTATGATGAAGAAATCAGAATATTAGCAATTTCTTACCAAGGCTTTAACATTGCCGCCGAGCAAGCGCGCCGCGACAATAGGCGAAACAAAACAAGCGCCAGCGGCAAGATTCCCTGACCAAAGCAACAACCGGTCACAGGAGAGAAGTCATGAACAAGTACATCATCGAACGCGACATTCCTGAAGTTGGCAGCCTAGAACGCGAGCAACTGCGCGGTGCCGCGCAGAAATCCAATGAGGTGTTGGAGCAGCTTGGACCTGATATCCAGTGGGTCGAATCCCACGTCGCTGCAGATAAGACATTCTGCATTTATTACGCGATAAACGAGGATATTATTCATCGCCACGCCGAACTCAGCGGCTTTCCGGCGACCAAAGTTACCCCTATCGGAAAAATGATCGATCCGACGACGGCAGCCACAAACTAATAATCAGGGAGCAGGAAAAGCTGTCGGTGCCAGGGGTCGAGTTCGTTGGCCACCAATGCTTGACCTTTGGCCGCCAGCGAGACAAAAACCACGGCGCCGCTGCTGAACGCGGGCAATTTGATTGGGAGGTCATCGATTGGACCGGAAGAGCCGCTACGACATAGATCTCGACCGCAATCCAGCGAACTATGCGGCGCTAACACCGTTGGATTTTCTATCGCGTGCGGCAAACGTGCATCCCAGACGCACTGCCATCGTCCACGGCACGCGGCGGCAAACTTACGCAGAGACTTATACGCGCTGCCGCCGCTTGGCCGGGGCGCTCGCTGCGCACGGTGTCAAGCGGGGAGATACCGTCTCCTTGCTAGCGCCCAATATACCCGAGACCCTGGAAGCGCATTTCGCCGTGCCGATGGCTGGCGCAGTCCTAAACGCGCTCAATATCCGCCTTGATGCACCCCTGATCGGACGCCTGTTGAAACATGCCGAGAGCAAACTTGTCATCGTCGACCGGGAATTCGCGCCGCTCTTGCACGAAGCGATGGACCTTTCCGGTGTGCGGCCCTATGTGGTCACGGTGGACGATCCCGAGGCGGAAACTGGGGACGCCAGCCTGGGCGATGAGTTTTTTGAGCACTTTATCGCCGGCGGCGCAGCGGATCATGACTGGCAACGGCCGGCGGATGAGTGGGACGCGATCACGCTGAGCTACACCTCGGGCACAACCGGAGATCCAAAGGGCGTGGTCTATCATCACCGAGGCGCCTATCTGAACGCGCTTTCGAACGCCTTTGCCGTGGCGCTAACGCCTAAGAGCGTCTATCTGTGGACGCTGCCGATGTTCCACTGCAATGGCTGGACCTACACATGGGCGGTGACGGCAATGGCCGGCACACATGTTTGTTTGCGCCGGGTCGAATCGGCGAGAATATTCCAACTTATCGCCGACGAAGGTGTCACCCACATGGCTGGCGCGCCGGTGGTCCTCAACATGATCGCAAATGCGCCTGCAGCGGAGAGGCAGAGTTTCGCCCAGCAGGTCGAAGTAACTGTCGGCGGCGCGCCGCCGCCAAGTGCCGTGATTGCCGCGATGGAGGGGATGGGTTTCCGCGTGACCCATCTCTACGGCTTAACCGAATGCTACGGCCCGTCGTTGATTTCGGAGTGGCAGGACGACTGGCCGGCTCTCACGGTGGATGCACGTGCTGAGAAAATGGCACGCCAAGGCGTTCCGACTTTGGCCGTCTCCGAAGCGATCGTTGCCGACCCGGAGACCGGTCGGCCGCTCGCGGCTGACGGACAGTCGATGGGCGAGATTATGCTGCGCGGGAATACGCTGATGAAAGGCTATCTCGCCAACCCCGAGGAAACTCAAAAGGCGTTCGCCAACGGTTGGTTTCATACCGGCGATCTCGGCGTCATGCATGAAGACGGCTATATCGAGCTACGCGACCGTTCCAAGGACGTCATCATTTCGGGCGGCGAGAATATTTCCAGCGTTGAGGTGGAGAATATTCTTTACCGCCATCCGGGTGTGCAGGAGGCGGCCGTGGTCGCCAAGGCGGACGATAAGTGGGGCGAAACACCGCTTGCCTTTGTTGACCTCAAGGCGGATGCCCGCGATATCAGCGCCGAAAACATCATCGCCTTTTGCCGCGACCATCTAGCGCATTTCAAAGTACCGAGTGCGGTGGTATTCGGACCGTTGCCGAAAACAGCAACTGGCAAGATACAAAAATTCGTTCTGCGCGAGCGGGCGAATTTCTCGTAAATTCGAATTTAACCGATCAAAATCACAAGGTACAGTTAACATGGATTTTACTCTATCAGCGGAAACCGAAGAGCTTCGCCAGCGCGTCCGCGAATTTGTCCGGGAACATTGCATCCCGCTCGAAGGCCCGCGCGAATCTTTCGATGAACATGAAAATATCCCGTTAGAGAAATTGGCGGTCTTGCGTGACAAAGCCAAAGCGGCCGGCCTGTGGGCCCCGCAAATGCCGAAGGAACTCGGCGGCATGGGATTGTCGATGACCGAGCAAGCGGTGATTTACGAAGAGGCTAATTTTTCGATTTTTGGCCCAGCGGCGCTGAACTGCGCCGCGCCCGATGACGGCAATATGCGCCTTCTGTGGATGGTCGGCACCGACGCGCAAAAGGAAAAATGGCTACAA
>Ga0209403_10002320_pt1 | contig 22958 bp, 15 predicted proteins | sample ArcticOcean_MG_C_8_FD_187440 | JGI IMG/M metagenome (GOLD analysis project Ga0209403, IMG submission 187440) | Marine microbial communities from western Arctic Ocean - ArcticOcean_MG_CB11_86 (SPAdes) (version 2) | ecosystem: Environmental > Aquatic > Marine > Oceanic | place: Arctic Ocean... | reverse complement strand
GTCGTAGTAGTAAGCCTTCTGTCCGACGAGGTCGATCAGACCAACAAATTCCGCTTCAGCACCCATGGGGATTTGAATCGGAACTGCGTTCGCACCCAGTCGTTCGTGAACGGTCTGGACTGCGAAATTGAAATTAGCTCCGAGCCTGTCCATCTTGTTTACAAAGATCATGCGAGGAACTTTGTAGGTATCGGCCTGACGCCAGACTGTTTCTGACTGAGGCTGCACACCGGAGACGGATTCAAGAACAACTACGCCACCGTCGAGCACCCGGAGGGAACGTTCTACTTCAGCAGTGAAGTCAACGTGACCTGGAGTGTCGATAATGTTTATCTGGTGGCCATCCCACTGGGCGTTGGTGGCGGCTGAACCGATGGTAATTCCACGTTCGCGTTCAAGCGACATGAAGTCCATGACGGTGGTGCCTTCATCGATGTTACCGATCTTGTAAGTCTCACCAGTGAAGAAGAGCACGCGCTCTGTCACGGTAGTCTTACCGGCGTCGATGTGGGCGATAAAGCCTATGTTCCGAACCTTTTTAAGGTCGGTTTTTTTTGCAGATGTAGTTGTCATCTCAGTTTGCCATTCGTTCCGTCCCCGTGCCATAAATTTAGGCATCGGAGCGGTTTTGCGGCTGATTTAGTTAGTGCCGGTTCCTACCAGCGGTAGTGGACGAAGGCTCGGTTAGCCTCTGCCATCCTGTGAAGATCTTCGCGACGCCTTACAGCGACGCCTCCCCCTCGAGAGGCTTCAAGTAGTTCTGAGTACAGACGGTCTGCTATCGGACTACCTGAACGTTCACGCGCAGCTATGATCAGCCATCTCTGCGCTAGCGCTCCCCGACGTTCGGGGCGCACTTCCACCGGCACCTGGTAAGTCGCTCCACCTACTCGGCGGGGCTTTACTTCCAGTGCTGGCATTGCGTTACGTACTGCTTGCTCGAACACTTCAAGGGCGGGCCTGTCAGTTTCTTTTTCAAGCTTTTCGAGGCATTCGTACATAGCCTTCTGCGCAACCGATTTCTTACCACCAATCATTAGGCGGTTTATAAATCGGGTGAGCTCAACTGACCCGTAGAGGGGGTCCGGAGCTATTTCCCTGCGCTGAGCGCGGCGCCTGCGTGCCATGTCTTTACCTTCGTATTAGTTCGTTTGTTCAAATAATGTCTCTGACAAACTAAGCCGCTTACCCGGTGCGTTCGGAATTGGGCAAGCGGTCGTTTTTGACAGAGATTATTAGGAGTTAGCTCTTTGCGGTGCCGTATTTACTGCGGCCACGTTTTCGATCTTCAACTCCCGCTGTGTCGAGAGTCCCACGAACAATGTGGTATCGAACACCGGGAAGATCCGGAACCTTGCCGCCCCTAATAAGGACAACTGAGTGTTCCTGCAAGTTGTGGCCTTCACCTGGGATGTAAGCCGTGACTTCCATACCGTTACTCAATCGGACACGTGCCACTTTACGAAGGGCCGAGTTCGGCTTCTTCGGTGTAACAGTTCGAACCTGAAGGCAAACGCCGCGTTTCTGCGGGCTTCCCTTTTTAAGCTCAACCTGCTGGCTCGAGAATGAGTTGAATGCAACGCGAAGCGCAGGCGTCTTCGGCTTGCGCCGCTTCTGCTTGCGTGCTTTACGTACCAGTTGGTTAATCGTGGGCAATATTCAGTCCAGAAAAAAGGTCACAAGTAGGTGAGCCCAACCGCAATCGATCAGGCCACGAAGGGTAAGTATACGAACGAGTACGTTAGCAAGTCAACGAGAATTTGCCTCGTTTTACGAATTTCGACGCAGTGGCGCGCCATTCATATTCACAACTTGTGAAATTCACCACAAACTAATACCCTTGACTGCTTCGCCAATACGCACGGGCTGAGTAATGACCCGCGCGTGCGCACGTAACAAGAGCGCATAGCCCTACTTTCGCCGTGGCCATGCTACTGGATTTGAGTTCAATCAAGTGAGTTCAATAGCCCTCCTTGGGTTTGCCGATGCAGAATCTGAACGCCTTGCGGCGGGCATCGGCGCGCTTGATTCTTCTCTGAAACTCGTGCCCTTCACAGCCGATACCAGCAAAGACGAACTGGCTTCAAGCGTAGAAGGCGCTCTCGTATGGGGACCGGGGACCGGGCTCGCCGGGCCTTCTGGAATAGTTCATGCGGCAGCAGATGCCGGGGTTCCGGTCGTGGTGATCCTGCCTGTTGTCTCGCTTGAGGGAATCAGCGCTGCGCGGGAAGAGATTGAAGTTTGCTTCCTTCCATGCACTCCCGAAGAGATTGGGCTTCGCCTGACTCTGGCGATGTCGAGAAACGCGCCGGCAGAAGCAGAGAACATGATCGTCCACGGCGAACTTGTGATCGATTGCGATCGATACGAGGTCACTCTCAAGGGCCGAAAAGTCGATCTCACCTACAAGGAATATGAACTGCTCAAGTACCTGGCATCGAACCCGGGGCGCGTGTTCAGCCGTGAGGCTCTACTCAGGAGTGTTTGGGAGTACGACTACTTTGGTGGCACACGAACGGTCGATGTTCACGTGAGGCGACTGAGAAGCAAAATAGACGATGTTTCGAATCATTTCATCGAAACTCAGTGGAACGTCGGATACCGATTCCGATCACCGGGAGTATCTGCATGAACAGGCTAATTGAGCCAATTCAAAAAGAACTAAAGCAGCAAATTGAAACATTCCAGTAACAGGTAGCGCGCGCATAGCGTGCGTACGGGAGCAATATAAGTAGTCCGGAGTTTTTAGTTCAAACAGCCCGATTTACTGCGTAAAGCAATTAGTTATTAATTGACAAGCAGGAAACATTTTTCAATACTCAACTTTCGGCCTATTTTTAAGTGACCGAATAAAGGGTCAAAACAGCGACCCCTAACAGCACAAATAGCTCATGACATCAGCAACAGAAAACCCGCGACAAAGGATGGATGAAGAGGCGATCAAATACGTCTTGCTCTCCGCGCGCGAGAACGATGTGAAGTTCATTCGGCTGTGGTTCACCGACATTCTGGGCACGCTCAAAGGCTTCGCCATCACTGTCGATGAGCTCGAAGAGGTTCTACGCAGCGGCGCAAGCTTTGATGGGGCATCGATCGAAGGCCTCACCCGCGCCGACGAATCCGACATGGTTGCGATGCCCGACCCATCGACCTTCCAGGTGCTACCGTGGCGCCCCAGCAAAGACGCTGTGGCACGCATGTTCTGCGATATCGAAACTCCCGATGGCAAACCATCTGCTGCCGACGGTCGACAAGTCCTCCGCCGAAACATCGCTCGTGCTTCGGATATGGACCTGACGTTCTACGTCGCCCCCGAGATCGAGTACTACTACGACACTGGTGAAACGTCAGAGAAAACTCGTTCAAACCGGAGCGGTTATTTCGACCAGACCTCGGTCGACGGAACTGGTGCGGATCTGCGTCGTGACACGGTGCTGACGCTTGAAAAAATGGGGATTCCCGTAAAGCACAGCCACCACGAGGTTGGGGACGGGCAGCACGAGATCGATCTCCGTCACATGAACGCGCTGACGATGGCAGATTCGATTATCACTTTCAAAGTGGTAGCAAAGGAACTTGCGGCCCCGGCTGGAGCCTACGCAACCTTCATGCCGCGTCCGTTTGGCGATCGTCACGGCTCGGGAATGCACACTCACATGTCGCTGTTCAAAGGCGATGACAACGCATTTTTCGATCCCGACGCAGACATGAACCTGTCTGAGACTGGCCGACAATTCATTGCAGGACTGATGCGTCACGCAGCAGACATCTGTGTTGTGACGAACCAGTGGGTCAATTCGTACAAGCGTTTACTGCCGGGTCTCGAAGCACCGATTTTCGCTTCGTGGACAACTGGAAACTTTGGCGATCTGATCCGCGTTCCTTCCTATCGTCCCGGCCGTGAAGATGGCGTGCGAGTCGAATACCGCGCTCCCGATCCTGCGGCCAACCCTTATTTACTATTCTCGGTTCTGCTTGCTGCAGGCCTTGATGGCATTGAAAACAAGATGCCGCTCCCTGAACCTCTGGATGATGACGTTTTCAAAATGTCGGATTCGGAATTGGCTGAACATGGAGTGGCCCGACTGCCCCGAACCCTCGACGAGGCGATTCGACTGGCGGAAGAAAGTGAGCTTCTTGAAAAGGCTCTCGGTTCGACCGTGATGGCGAACTTCCTCGCGAACAAACGGCTCGAATGGCAGGAATTCAGCAACACAGTGACCGATTTTGAGATAACGAGATACCGACACCTGTAAATCATCTGACCTAACGGATTCGGATATTTGCGGGTTTAACGGCCTGATCTTGGTACGAGGAGAGACATGAACGAAGTACAAAACACTTTCGTTTCTAATAACGGCGAATCACAACCTGAATTTGTGCTGCCAGATTTTTCTGACATCGCCGAACGTGGCCTGTATGTTCCCGAGCTGGAACGAGACGCCTGTGGTGTCGGCATGGTTGCCAACATTACCGGCAAGCAGTCGCACGAGATAATCGACCAGGCGCTTGAAGTGCTGGTCAATCTTGGACACCGAGGTGCATCCGGAGCTGACCCGCTGACCGGTGACGGCGCAGGTATCACGATCCAATTGCCCGATGCCTTCATGCGCAAGGTCGCAGAAGAGGCAGGTATTTCACTTCCCGGTGAGGGTCGTTACGGCGTTGCGATGTGCTTCTTGCCCGTCGGCGACGCCCTGAACGCAGCCGCTCGTGCGTCGCTGGAATCGTCTGCTACCGACAACGGCATGACGGTTCTCGGATGGCGTAACGTTCCGGTCGATCCCGGTGCAATCGGCATTACTGCCCGAACTATCATGCCGAAGATCGCTCAGTTATTTGTCGCTGCTCCAGACGGCGTTGAAGGCGATGATCTTGAACGGGTTCTGTACCTCGCTCGCAAATCGACCGAGAAAAATTTCCTGGGCGCTGAGAAGGATCCTGAAACCAAGGATACTTTGCTTCGAGAGTTCTACGTTTGCTCGTGGTCGTCTCGCACGCTGATCTACAAAGGCATGCTTCTGGTCGACCAACTCGGTAAGTTCTACGACGATCTTGCCGACGAAAGCATGGTCAGCGCGTTTGGGCTTGTTCACTCCCGTTTCTCGACCAACACGCTTGGTTCGTGGAAACTAGCCCACCCCTACCGCATGCTTGCGCACAATGGCGAGATAAACACCGTACGCGGTAACCGCAACTGGATGCAGGCGAGAGAACGTTCGATCGAGTCGCCATTATTCGGAGACAAGATCGACCAGCTAACACCGATTTGTGAATCCGACGACGCCTCCGACACTGCTTCACTCGATAACGTCTTCGAATTGCTACGCATGTCGGGCCGGTCGGTCGAGCACACAGCAGCGATGATGATGCCGGCAGCGTGGTACGGCCACGAGTCGATGCCGCAGAACGTCAAAGATTTCTACGAGTACCACGGCAACGTTATGGAGCCGTGGGACGGTCCGGCGATGATCGTGTTCACCGACGGTGACGCTGTTGGAGCGGTACTCGACCGAAATGGTCTGCGCCCGTTCCGCTACTGGGTTACCAAGGACGATCTACTGGTGATGGCTTCGGAGACCGGTGTACTGAACATCGACCCCGAACGCATCAAGTACCGCTCGCGTCTCGAGCCGGGTCGTATGTTCTTGATCGACTTCAAGCAACAGCGAATTATCGAGCCAGACGAAGTAATTCAGCGAATCGCGGCAGAGAACCCTTACGGCGAATGGCTGGAAGAGAATCGATCAACAATCGACTCGTTGCCAGACGCGAAGAACGTTCCTGCCACCGACATCGACACTCTGGTCAGTCGCCAGATGGCGTTCGGCTACTCCCGTGAAGATCTGCACATGTTGATCCGCCCAATGTCGATCACCGGGCATCAGCCTCAAGGATCGATGGGCAACGACGCGCCGCTTGCCGTGCTTTCGGACAAGCCGCAGAACATGTTCGCCTACTTCAAGCAAGCGTTCGCTCAGGTTTCGAACCCTCCGCTCGATGCCATACGTGAAAAACTAATTACCCAGCGAGCGGTTCCTGCTGGACGTCGTCCGAACATTTTTGAAACGACTCCGCTTCACTGCCGCACCCTGCGAATCGATCACCCGGTTCTCAGGAATTCGGAGCTTGCGAAGATCAAAGCGTCCGAAGTGGACGGTGTGAAGGCGCGAACGATTTCGACGCTCTTCCCGGTATCCGGCGGAGTCCATGCTCTCGATGAGGCGCTCGACCGAATTCGTAACCAGGCTTCGCAGGCGATCGAAAACGGTTTTACCCTCATCATTCTTTCCGACCGCGGGGTTGATGAAGATAACTCCTACGTTCCTTCGCTGCTCGCAACGAGTGCCGTTCACCACCATTTGATTCGCGAGCGTAACCGCGCTCAGGCCGACATCATTGTCGAGTCTGGGGAGCCACGCGAAGTTCATCATTTTGCGACGTTATTCGGTTACGGCGCATCCGCCATTAACCCGTATCTGGCACTCGAAACGATCGCCGGATTACGACTACGCCCGACTGCGGAAGAAAAAATCCCCGGGCAGAACAAGGCCGAAGAAAACTTCCGAGAAGCGATCGAAGAGGGTGTCGTCAAGACGATGGCCAAGATGGGCATTTCAACCCTTCAGGGCTACATCGGCGCACAGGTGTTCGAGGCGCTTGGCCTTTCGCAGGAATTGGTCGACGAGTACTTCACATGGACTGTTTCGCGCATCAGCGGAATCGGTACGAGTGAAATAGCGCTCGACATTCTCGCCAACCACTCGCGGGCTTACTCGCCTGACAACATTCCGTCGAATCTAAGACTGGAACTAGGCGGGCTCTACCTGTGGCGAGCCACTGGTGAGCGTCACATGTGGAACCCCGACACTATCTCGCTTTTGCAGGATGCAGTTCGCCGGAACGATCACGATGTGTTCAAGCAGTTCGAAGAAGCCTCTAACGACGAGGGCAACGAGCACATCACGATTCGCAACATGCTGGAGCCGATCTTCGATGACGAGATTCCGCTGGATGAAGTCGAGCCGGCAGAAAACATCGTGGAGCGATTTGCCACCGGTGCTATTTCACTAGGATCTATCAGCCGTGAAGCGCACGAAACGCTTGCGGTTGCGACCAACCGAATAAACGCTCGCTCGAACACGGGTGAGGGTGGAGAAGATCCTGAGCGGTTTACGCTTGAGGACAACGGCGACTCGCGATCGAGCGCGGTCAAGCAGGTTGCTTCGGGTCGGTTCGGTGTAACCACAAACTACCTGACGAACGCCAAGGATCTTCAGATCAAGATGGCGCAGGGTGCAAAACCCGGTGAGGGTGGAGAAATCCCGGGTCGAAAGATCTCGGACTACATCGCCTATATAAGGAAGACAACGCCGGGTGTAGAGCTTATTTCACCCCCGCCGCACCATGACATTTACTCAATTGAGGACTTGGCACAGCTTATCCACGATCTCAAAAACGTAAATCCAGATTCGCGCATCCACGTGAAGCTGGTTTCCGTTGCCGGAGTGGGAATCATCGCCGCCGGTGTTGCCAAAGGTAAGGGCGATGTCGTTCTTATCTCAGGCGATTCGGGCGGTACCGGTGCATCACCGCTCAGCTCGATTCGCCATGCAGGATTGCCGTGGGAGCTTGGACTTGCTGAGACACAGCAGGTGCTCGTTGCAAACGGTCTTCGTGATCGAATCGTCGTTCAGACCGATGGCCAGATGAAGACGTCGCTCGACGTTCTGGTTGCCGCACTTCTTGGTGCCGAGGAATGGGGCATCGCAACTGGTGCGCTAATTTCGATGGGCTGCATCATGCTGCGCAAGTGCCACCTAAACACATGCTCAGTTGGTGTCGCAACGCAGGATCCAGAGCTTCGTAAGAAGTTCACCGGGACGCCAGACGCGGTTGTGAACTACTTCATGTTCCTCGCAGAGGGCCTACGTGAACTAATGGCGAAGATGGGCTTCCGAACGGTCAACGAAATGATTGGCCGAGTCGACAAGCTCAAATCACGTGAAGATATCGCTCACTGGAAGGCGAAGACACTCGATCTTTCACCAATTCTGATGAAGCCCGATGTACTGCCGACCGACCACCCGTACCAGCAGATTCTGCAGGACCACGGGTTGGACGCGGCACTCGACAACAAGCTAATCGAGCTTGCAAAGCCTGCGATCGATGAAGGTAAGCAGGTCACGGAAACATTGCCTGTGACCAACATCAACCGAACGGTCGGCGCGACCTTGAGTGGTGTGATCGCCAAGAAATACGGCGAAGATGGACTGCCCGACGGGTCTATCAATTTCACTTTCCAGGGCTCGGCCGGGCAGAGTTTCGGTGCATGGCTGGTGAAGGGTGTTACTTTCAAGATCGAAGGCGACTCGAATGACTACTTCGGTAAGGGTCTTTCGGGTGGACGACTTGTGATAACTCCCCCGGACGTCAGTTCGTACGACGCCAAAGACAACATCATCATCGGAAACGTTGCGCTTTACGGCTCAACCGGTGGTGAGGCTTATGTGAACGGTCTCGCAGGTGAACGGTTCGCCGTTCGAAACTCTGCAGCCACAGCGGTTGTAGAGGGAATCGGCGACCACGGTTGTGAGTACATGACCGGTGGGCGCGTTGCGATTCTGGGACCTACCGGTCGTAACTTTGGTGCCGGTATGAGCGGCGGAGTGGCGTACTTGTACGACCCGGACGGTTCGTTCGCTGGCAAATTCAACGACACGATTGCCGACCTGGTGGATGTAGTTATGGATTCTGAAGACGACAGCGAACTTCAGGCAATGATTGAAAAGCACGTCGAATACACCGGGAGCGAATTGGGAACCAAGCTACTTGCTGACTGGGCGACTTCGGTGAAGCAGTTCAAAAAGGTATTCCCGAGGGACTACGCACGAGTCCTCCGAGGTCGGGCTGCAACAGCTTCTGATCAGAGCAGCGAAAAAGAAGGGGTCGGCAGCCGTGGGTAAAGTAACTGGATTCATGGAGGCGGCACGCCGTACTCCAACACGCCGTGACAAGAATGACCGTGTCAACGACTGGCAAGAGGTTTACCTCAAGTGGGACGAGTCTGACGCTCGTCGTCAGGCAAGTCGATGTATGGATTGTGGAGTGCCTTTCTGTAATAGCGGATGCCCACTCGGCAACCTGATTCCTGAGTTCAACGACTTCATTTATCACGGAAACTGGGAGGAAGCGATTCAGCGTCTGCACGCAACGAACAACTTCCCAGAGTTCACGGGCCGTATATGCCCTGCCCCATGTGAGACTTCTTGCACGCTGGCGGTCAACTCTGATCCTGTGACGATCGAGATGATCGAGAAGCAGATCGTCGAGCACGGATGGCAAGAGGGCTGGATCAAGCCCGAACCCGCAAAAATCAAAACAGGAAAGACCGTTGCCGTTGTCGGCTCGGGACCCGCCGGATTGGCAGCTGCTCAGCAACTTGCGCGCGCTGGTCACGATGTGACTGTGTTCGAACGCAACGAGTACATCGGGGGGCTCCTTGCACTCGGAATTCCCGAGTTCAAGCTAGAGAAAAGCGTGGTGGAACGCCGCGTAAACCAGCTTCGTGGCGAAGGCGTCAGGTTCCGAGTTAACACGAATGTCGGTGTGGACGTAACTCACGAAGAGTTGCTGAAGCGCTTCGACGCTATATGCCTTTCGGGCGGTTCGACCGTTCCGCGTGATCTTCCTGTTGAAGGACGAGAGCTCAAGGGTGTTCATTTCGCAATGGAGTTCCTCACACAGCAGAATCGAAAGCTATTGGGTCAGGAATTTTCTCCCGAAGATACTATCGATGTACGCGGCAAGAACGTCGTGATCATTGGTGGTGGTGACACCGGAGCCGACTGTCTCGGGACTTCTCACAGGCAGAAAGCTGCAAACATCATTCAGATGGAGATTCTGCCTCGACCTTCCGAGACGCGTATCAACACAAATCCGTGGCCGCAGTGGCCAACGATTTTCCGCACTTCAAGCGCCCATGAAGAAGGGGGCGACAGGGACTTCAACGTAACGACGAAGCGATTCGTTGGTGATGATGAAGGCAACCTGAAGAAGCTGGAGTGCGCTCGAGTCGAATGGGTCAAGGACGAAGAGACCGGTCAGTTCAGCATGATCGAAGTGCCAGGTAGCGAGTTCGAGATCGAGGCAGAAGCTGTATTTTTGGCGATGGGATTCATGCACCCGCAGCACGACGGACTGCTGGATGCGCTCGGGGTTGATTACGACCCACGCGGCAACGTTGCTGCCGACGGCAAACTGCGAACAAACGTCGATAAGGTGTTCGCAGCAGGAGACATGCAGCGAGGTCAATCCCTGGTCGTTCACGCGATCGCAAGCGGTCGACGTGCGGCTCGTCAGATAGACATTTTCCTTACTGGCGATTCTCAACTACCCACTGTTACCGGCTACGCTCGACCGCCAATCATGGCTTCTTTGGGCAGTGGCGGCGAATAAGAGCGATTGTAGAATCGGATCATCATGACTTCCGACAATGGCCGTTCGAGTTCGCAGGGGACGCTTCGAGTCGCGGCTGCCCAGATCAATACCGCCGTCGGCGATATCGATGGCAATGCGCGGTTGATCGAAGAATGGATCGGTCGTGCACAGGATCAGGGCGTTGAACTGATTGCTTTTCCGGAACTGACGATCACTGGGTACCCGCCCGAGGATCTTGTTCTCTACGCCAACTTCATCGCAGCGAATCAGGCAGCGCTGAAGCGCATTGCTTCGACTGTTGGCGACATTGTTGCTCTGGTTGGGTTCGTCGATTCAGAAGACGACAAGTTGTACAACGCAGCGGCAGTTCTTCATAAAGGCAAGATCGTCACTACGTATCGGAAGATTCACCTGCCGAATTACGGCGTATTCGATGAGCGACGATATTTCAGCCCCGGCAACGAATGCCCGGTTCTCTCGATTCGCGGAATCAAAGTCGGCATCAACATTTGCGAGGACATATGGGAACCTCTTGGACCGTCTGAGGTTCAATGCGCCGCAGGTGCCCAGATCATCGTCAATCTAAATTCGTCGCCGTATGAATCGGGCAAGCAGGGACACCGAGTCGATGTTGTTACAGAGCTTTCACGTCGAAATCGTGCTTACACGCTGTACTCGAATCAAGTCGGCGGGCAGGACGAGCTCGTGTTCGATGGCGGAAGTATGCTGGCGGGTCCAGACGGCGAACTGCTTGGAACAGCGGCACGCTTCGAGGAGGCGTTGCTGATCGCGGACATCGATGTACACGGACTTGAAAAGTCACGCCTGGAGCATCAGTCTTACGCAATTCCTCAGATCAATCTTGATGAGATAGGCAAATCGACAACTATTGAAATCGGTGTTGCCGTGCGCTCCAAATACCCGAAGCTCCTTGAGCTTTCGATTCACCGGCTCGACCGACTGGAAGCCGTGTACCGAGCATTGATTGTCGGCACTCGGGACTATCTAAAGAAGACAGGATTCAAGAGGGTTGCAGTCGCAGTTTCAGGCGGAATCGATTCCGCTATTGTGACCGCTATCGCAGCCGACGCTATTGGCCCCGAAAACGTCGTTGGGGTCGCACTGCCCTCTCGCTACTCGTCCGAGGGCAGCATCACAGATGCCGAGGATCTTTGTTCACGGCTCGGAGTCGATCTGTGGAAAATACCGATAGAATCCGGGCACTCTGCGTTCGAAGAAATGCTCAGCGAAGTGTTCGAAGGCACCGAGCCGGGGCTTTCCGAAGAGAACACACAGGCGCGCGTGCGAGGCAATCTGATGATGTCGATTGCCAACAAGTTCGGGTGGCTTGTATTAACGACCGGCAACAAATCTGAGATGGCGACCGGGTATGCAACGCTCTATGGCGATATGGCAGGTGCGTACGCAGTGATCAAGGACGTTCCGAAGACCCTCGTCTACGAGCTGTGCGACCACCGCAACCAGCGGGGGCCGGGTTCGCCGATTCCTCAGTCGATTATCGATAAGCCACCCAGTGCTGAACTCAGGCCCGATCAGCTCGACGAGGATTCGTTGCCGCCGTACGACCAGCTCGATCGCGTTATTCGCATGTATATCGAAGAGCGCATGTCGCCTGATGTAATCATTGAAAAGGAACAGGAACATGGCGATGCGGGTGCCAGCGAAGCGGTAGTTCGGCGGATCGTCAGGTTGATCGATATCAACGAATACAAGCGAAGACAGTCACCTCCCGGCGTAAAAATCACGGGGCTTGCATTCGGAAAAGATCGCAGATTGCCCATTGCGTCAGGCTGGCAAAAGTAGTTTTACTTAAAGAATCACGTAACGATTTCCTATTGCATACGACGATTCGATGAATCGGATTCATTTCGATCCACAAAGTTGCTCCACATTCGCCCCGTAAGTTAGATATCAACTTATTCCCACAACAGTCCGGGGCGGCAGATTGATCGTTCGGCTCCAGGAAGCATCGAAAATACTATGAAAACGCTTCACAACCTCAAGAAAACCGTCGTAGGCGGAATCTTCGCACTTACTTTAGTCGCTGTTGTCGCATGCACAGGCGGGGCCGATTCAGCCGACACGCCGGATGGATCGATCATCACTTTCGAGCCGACTACTTCCCAGGTGACGAACGCAGCCGACTCTGCGGCTATCCCTGCCATAGTTACCGTTGCTCCAGTTGTGGGTGACGACGTTCCTCTAGCGGTCGACGCTGTTACTGAGATTGAGCAATCTAACCCAACTGGTGAAACTATCCAGGCAGCTTACGATGGCGACCCAGACACCGGACCGATCGGCGACGCCTTACCGGAAGTTGAAGATTCGCCAGCCCCAGCTGAATTGGTCGAACTCACGCCGGCGCAGATCGTTGAAGCGCAAAGTCTGCATCTTGCTGATCTCTATGAAAAGGCTGTTCAATCGGTCGTATATATCGTTGCATCTTCAACCCGAGGTGTTGGTTCTGGCTCAGGATTTGTGTGGGACGAAGATGGTCACATAGTGACGAACTACCACGTCATTCAGGGTTCGAATGAGCTGATCGTCAAGTTTTTTAACGGTCGAGAGTACCGCGCCGACGTCGTAGCATTCGATCCAAACGCCGACCTTGCAGTAATCAAGTTGATCGACGTGGAGCACGAGCTTGTACCGATCGCCATAGGCCGCTCAGCCGATCTACGACCCGGTGAGATGGCGATCGCTCTGGGCAATCCGTTCACCAACGAGTTCACGATGACGACAGGGATTGTGAGTGCCGTAAGTCGAACTCTCAACAGCGGTTTTTCCTTATACGCGATACCGTCTGTAGTTCAGACTGACGCAGCGATCAATCCAGGGAACTCCGGTGGGCCGTTGCTCGACATGAACGGTGCTGTGATCGGGGTTAATACTCAGATCAACAGCGATTCGAATCAGAACTCGGGAGTTGGATTTGCAGTACCTGTCGATCTTGTAAAGCGAGTCGTTCCGTCCCTGATAGAACTCGGACACCACACCTATTCGCTAATGGGGATCAGCGGTGAAGAAGTTGATATCGACAAGCGCGAGAGCGCTGGGCTCCCTGGCAACATTGTTGGTGCGATGGTGATGACAGTTTCACCGGGCGGACCGGCAGAAAATGCAGGCATTCGGGGAGACACCGGCGAACGTGCCAGCAACGGAAACTTAATCCGGGGTCTTGAAAACTGGGATGGCGACGTCATCATGGCGATAGATTCGGTCAAAATGAAGTCGATGGACGACCTGATTGGATACCTTGCGCTCAACACAGCCCCCGGCGATGACATTGTTATTGGGGTCTTCAGAGATGGCATAGAGATAGCGATTCCCATGACTCTTGGCTCCAGGCCTTCAATCTCATAAATTCTTCGAGCAAAATAATCCGAGTTGTGCATAGCCCCCGATAGTCATATCGGGGGCTATTACTATGTGTAACCGGAATGTGAACTTACATAACTTTAACTCGTATTCCTCGTATTTACGGTTACACTTAATTTCGTTATTTCCGTGTCGAAGCTACTTAGTTCATCGTAATTATAAGCTCGACTGTACGTTCTTTATCGTATTCTCGTCGAGCATAATGTTTCAGCAGCCGAATCGTAATTCGGCCTGATGTGTTAGCAACGGTTTGTAGCTTTTCACTGAGATTTCACTGTTGATGCGTAATAGTAGTTGCATGTGAATAGGCTGAATGTGGATAATTTGCCCACATGCATGCTGCATGTTTGGAGAGCGACCGTCAGCCGGTGAGTGATTTGCCGGGGGTGCATAGATTATGAATATTGCAGAACTTGAAGCACTGAAGGCCGTCGCCGAGACTGGAAGTTTTACGCGAGCTGCTGACCGGCTGGGCATGAGCCAGCCCGGACTGAGCCGGCAGATCCAGCGTCTGGAGAGAGAGCTTGGAACCCGCCTACTAGAACGACGTGGAACCGGAGCGATTTTGACCGATGCAGGTCGTGAGTCGATGCAATTTGCGATTCGCACAATTTCAGACTTCGACGCCCTCGTATCTCGATTTGGTCCAGATCCATCTGCACTCTCCGGAGTAATCAGAATAGTTGCGAGCTCAACTCCGGCTGAATATCTCGTACCACGCTTGATTTCCGAATTCACTCGCGAGCACACCGGGATATCTGTCGAGGTCCATGTCGCCGATTCGGCACAGGTAGCTCGAACCCTTGGAGACAGACAGGCCGACCTCGGCTTTTCGGGAATGCCTTCCACAGCGGTTGGTTACACATCTATCAGTGTCTCTAAAGATGAAATTCTTCTCGCGGTTTCTGCCAATCATCAGTTTGCCGACCAGCAATCAATCACGATCGATCGACTGCGTGATGAGAATCTAATAGAACGTGAGGGTGGTTCCGGCACCTGGCAGACGGTGGTTCAGGCTCTTTCGAGTGCAGGTATCGAACTTCCAGAACACAGAGTTTCGATGACTCTAGGTAGCACTCAGGCTCTCATAGCAGCGGTCGAGCAAGATCTCGGAGTTGGTTTCGTTACGAGTCATGCGGTCGACAGCCACAGAGGCAATGTCGTCGGTGTGCACATCGACGGTTTGTCTCTCGAACGTGATTTGAACCTCATCTACGAATCAGGCCGAGTGCGTGGACGACACACACAGGCATTTATCGATTTCGTCGACTCCCGCTCCGTCTAACCGATTTTCGTTTCTGCGCCCACAGGTCTGTGGGAGAACGATATCGTTGTGCCATAGGGCTGTTGCAGCACTAGAACACTTGTGCTAATCTGCCTAGCATTGCGAACGAACGGTTACGCATGTCCGGCCTCTAGTGAGCGCAGAAAGAAGAGCGACGTTGGCTGTTAAGAAAGCACTTCCGAAAGTCTCAGTTAACGGAGCAAGTAGCGATCGAGATAAAACTCTTGAGTTAGCTCTTGCCCAAATCGAAAAAGCCTTCGGGCGCGGCGCCGTTATGCGGCTTGGAGACTCGGCTCTCGATACAAGCATTAAATCAATACCGACGGGGTCAATCGCTCTGGATTTAGCACTTGGTATTGGCGGACTGCCACGCGGGCGTATTGTCGAGATTTTCGGTGCGGAATCTGCAGGTAAGACAACGCTTGCTATGTCGGCTATTGCAGAAGCTCAAGCTGCCGGTGGGCAGGCTGCGTTTATCGATGTCGAGCACGCCATGGATCCTACTTATGCTCGTGTTCTCGGAGTTGATGTCGACAAGCTTTTGATTTCACAGCCAGACTCTGCCGAGCAGGCTCTGGAAATTACCGAGTACCTGATTCGCAGTGGAGCTCTCGACATTATCGTCTTAGACAGTGTTGCGGCGCTTGTTCCTTCTGCCGAGCTCGAAGGCAACATGGGCGATATGCAGATTGGTCTGCAAGCAAGAATCATGTCGCAGGCTCTGCGAAAGCTCACAGGAATCATCCATAAGACCGATACCGTATGTGTCTTCATTAACCAACTGCGAGAAAAAGTTGGTGTGGTATTTGGCAGCCCTGAAGTAACCCCAGGTGGCCGGGCACTGAAGTTCTACAGCTCAGTACGTATCGACCTGCGAAGGATCGAGGCTGTCAAAGTTGGTCAAGACATCATCGGTAACCGTATTCGAGCACGAGTTGTGAAGAACAAGGTTGCGCCTCCGTTCCGAAAAGCAGAGATAGAAATTCTTTTCGATGCAGGTATCAGCAAAGAAGGCAGCTTGCTTGATCTTGGTGTCGATATCGGAATCGTGAAAAAGAGCGGTTCGTTCTACTCATACGGTGAAACTCGACTTGGCCAGGGTCGCGAGGCTTCTCGCAAGTTCCTCAAGGAGAATACTGATCTTAGGGACAAAATTGAGGCTGCTATTCGGTTGAACGAAGCAGGCACGCCTCCGCCCGAGGAATCGAGCGAAACTGCCGATGCGCCCGCGCAAAATTAGGGCCAATTAGCGTTCCGATACGTGTTCAAGTGATCATTTCGGGCGTAACTGGAATTTGTTAACCAGTTGCGTACTGGTGGTCATTGCCCGTTAAACTTGATGTAAGAGTTGCGTGACGGCTTAGTGGTCGCACTTCTCTAGAATTTCAAGTGACAACATCAATCATCATCATCGCAATAGGTCTGCTGGGTAGCGCATTTATCAGTGCTACGGAAGCGGCAGTTTTAGGCGCGAGCCGATTCCGAATCGAGCACCGCAGTGAAGAGGGTGATGCGCGTGCAAAGCTGCTCATCAGTATTTTCGATCAGTACGAAAAGTTCTTCGGAACGATTCTGTTGGTCGGGAACCTGTTCAACATCATAGTTGCGTCGGTTGGCACGACACTTGCGATTTCGACAATCGGTGACGGAAACCCGACTTTTCTTTCATCGGTCGTAGCGACTGCACTCGCAACGGTCGCAATTGTGATCGTTGGTGAACTAACGCCTAAGACTCTCGCAGTCGTTGCAGCCGAGCGCTGGGCGCTTGTGACAGCCCGAGTGGTCCTCATTCTAATGACGGTCACGTGGCCGATTGTGTTCGCATTCACGCTAGTTCCCCGTGGGATTATGCGGCTGCTTGGTGGCAAGGAATCGTTCATGAGTCCGATCGTAACCGCCGGAGAGTTGCGCACGTTGATCGACCTTGGTGAAGCCGAAGGTACTGTCGAGGAGAACACGGGTGAAATGCTCGAAAACATCTTCCGATTTGGCGAGATGGAAGTTCGAGACGTGATGACCCCGCGTCCGCAGATCATCTGGATCCAGGCAGACGCTACGTTCGGCGAGTTTATGAACTCCTACAGGGTTTCTCCTCACACGAGATTTCCAGTTTTCGACACCGACCACGATGACGTAGTTGGAATCTTCTCAGTAAAAGACGTGCTCGCTTCCCTATCAGAAGCAAAACTCGATCTCGATCATCCGGTCATCAATTTGATGCGTCAGGCAAACTTCGTCCCAGAAACGAAGAGGCTCGACGACCTGTTTGAAGAAATGCAGGAGTCGGGTCATAAAATCTCGATGGTCGTCGACGAATTCGGCGGCATCGCTGGCTTGATTACCTTAACCAAACTGGTCGAACAGATCGTTGGTCGCACAGGTGAAGAGGGCAACAAGCCCGAACGACGATTCGTAACGGTCAATGAAAACACGTTCGTCCTCGACGGCGGTCTTGAGATCGGTGAGGCGAACGACGAACTCGGACTGGAAATTCCAGAAGGCGATTATGAGACAATCGCTGGATTCTTCCTGGAGCAGGCTCAGCACCTTCCGAACGCCGGTACCCGCGTTCGCTTCGGCAATCTGCGAATGCAGATCGGCGAAATGGAAGGCTCGAAGATCATCACCATTCGCGTTCGGCGAGTAACCGAAATCGCCGAAGTCACGCAGTAGCCAAAATCCGATGTCTCCTGAATCAAATTTCCTCGAACGCCTGAGCACGGGGCTCGATAACGCGTCAGTACCGAACGGATCAACACTGATCGTTGCGTTCTCGGGTGGGCCCGATTCTTCGGCGCTACTGTCCGGAATAGCGGGGCTGCGAAACAAGCGAAAATTCACTCTGCTCGCCGCTCACATCAATCACCAGATTCGGCCAGAATCGGCTGACAATGATCAGATCGCTGCTCAGGAAATCGCCGCATCGCTCGACGTCGAGTTCATTGCCAAGTCGGTCGACGTCCCCGCTGTGTCAGCCCTCGGAAAAATCTCCATTGAACAGGCGGCTCGCCAATCACGGTATGAAATTCTGGCGCAAATCGTCAACGATCGAGCGGCATACGGCGTCGTCACGGGTCACACTCGAGACGACCAGGCTGAGACCGTTTTGCTTCATGCAGCCCGTGGTGCAGGGCTAAGGGGAATCAGCGGGATGAAGCACGCCTCGGTTCTCAAAATCCCCGGATCAAAGATCGAACTGAACGTAATACGTCCCATGCTCGACACTCCCAGAACGGAATGCATCGAGTTCTGCAAGCTAGCCGGGATCACCCCTGTAATCGACGAATCGAACTCGAGTAGGGACTACACCCGCAACAAAATTCGACTGGATGTTCTACCCGTTTTGAACGAAGCAAGTTCCGGGTCATCGGACGCGTTGGCCCGACTTGCGAAAAACGCCGCAGACGATCTCGAAATCATCGACTGGGTGGTCAACCGATATCTGATTGAAGCCAAAAGCAAAGACGGCTTATATTCCCGATCTGCGACCGACGGCCTCCCTGGAAGCCTCGTTGCCAGGATGCTGATGAGGGCATACGAGTCGTACGCTGGTCACGCACAGAATCTCGAACGAGTGCACGTTTCGGACATGGTTCGATTGCTCGCCGGCCAAAGCGGTACGTCGATCGAGCTACCCAACGGCGTGATTTTTTATGTCGATAAGAACGAGTTCGGATTTACCTCTAAAAAATATGATGACTGCCCGTTCCCAGACTCACTGAGCGCGACTGAAATGCGATTACCAGGAACAACTGATCTGAGCGGTGGCTTCACCATCAATGCGGAGCTTGTGAATCGTCCTCAAAGGCTCGAAGACGCTGGCTCGCAGGTCACGTACGCAACGCCAGATTTGCTGTCACATGCGTTAACTTTACGAAACCGCAGGAACGGCGATCGCTTCCAGCCGCTTGGCATGGATCCGCTGGTCAAACTTCAGGATTTCTTCGTGGGCGCGGGCGTTCCGGAGCGCTGGCGAGATCGGGTTCCGATCATCGAATCGGAACGAGGAATTATCTGGGTTGCCGGTTACCGCTTGGCCGAATGGGCAAAAGTTCTATCCACTCACACGCAGGTAGCTCGAATGGAATTGGTTGCCCCGCTAGCACAAGACGCCAACCCGAAGCGACAGATCAAAAAGTCGAACTGATTAGAGAACCTGCGATAAGCGTGGGTTCACAGATAGACCCGGTATTCGACCACGCTTTGCGACCGCTCGGGAATCGATTTCCTTGATGTCGGCGGTGAACGAAATCGGACTCGCCGCTGCGATGTAGTAACCAACTGCGAACACGCTCACCGGTGCTGAAGCGTCGACGAATTCTCGAATTCGATCTGGGGTGATTCCACCGCTAACAAAGATATCAACGTGGCTGTACCCGCCCTGATCGAGTCGTGCTCGTATCTCGAGGACCAAATCGGGCGTCACACCACCTCGCTCTTTAGGCGTGTCAAGTCTTATGCCACGCAGGCGCTCTCGCAGAGCCTTTGCCACGTTCATGGCTTCCTCTGCCTCGTCCTTGAACGTGTCCACAAGTGCCACACGAGGAACTTCCGGCGGCATGTGCTTGTCGAACGCCATGATCGAACGAACTGTGTCGCCCATCAGCAATACCAGCGAGTGGGGCATGGTTCCGGATGGCGTGAGACCGTGAAGCTGCTGTCCAACGACGGACGAGCTAGATGCGCACCCACCGATCACTGCCGAGTAGTCCATGACTCCAACGACTTCGGGGTGAACATGCCGTGCCCCGTAGCCTATGACGGGGATGCCGTCGCCTGCAGCCACGCATTCGGCTGCGGCAGTAGCCCAGCCCGTGCAAGATGCGAGCGTACCCAGAATGGCAGTCTCGAATAATCCGAACGACGCATATGGCGCCCTGATGCGCAGAGCGACTTCGCCAGCAGCTACTGATACGCCCTCATCGAGTGCCCAGACCTCGCGGCCAGTTTCAGGTAGCACCCTGTCGAGAAGTGTTTTCACTTCGGTGATTCCGCAGAAAACGCCATCGCGTTCCGCGGTGAACTCAACTACAACTTCAGGATTGATTCCTTCGTTACGAAGAATGGTCAATGCCCTGTGTAGTTCGTTGTCGGCGGTGTACCCGGTTAGAACCGAGCGGCCGATTTCAAAATCGCCGGGAGTAGTCATATTTTGATGTTAAGCCTGCGAAACCGTGTTGTAACGATCGCACGGTACTCAACTCTAGCTACCGAGTAAATCAGTGGTCAAGTTGCAGATGGCGGAACTGAGCGACCTTTAAACCTCAATCTAAGGAGCCCTTTTACGTCTTCCCATGCTGTTGAAATGATATTTACCCGTGTATCGGGGTCGTCTTCCCAGTGCACCGGCACTTCTTTTATGCCGTATCCAGCCTTACCTGCGAGCAACAGGAGCTCGGTATCGAAGAACCATGCATTGTCTTCGGCGAGCGGCACGAGATTTTCGGCTGCTTTCCTTGAAACTGCCTTGAATCCGCACTGGGCATCTTTGAATTTTGTGAGTGGGAAGAACAGATGGATCAGTATGTTGTAGCCGCGCGAAGTGATCTCTCGCTTGAGTGTTCGGTCTACGACTTCTGAGCCCTTGGTGAGTCTTGAGCCAATCGCTATTTCGTACCCATCGTCGGCAACTGCGGCCACTAGCGCTGGCAGTGCTTTTAGGTCGGTCGAAAGATCGACGTCCATGTACAAGCGGACGTCGGCATCGCTATCGCCCCAAGCCTTTTTGAGTGCACGGCCACGACCGCGCTGATCGAGTGTTGAAAGCGACAGTGACGAATGCTTCCCGGCGAGCTCAGTTGCGATTTCCCTTGTGCGATCGGTCGATCCGTTGTCGGCGATAACGATTCGCCAGTCGCGATCGGGATGATCGGCAATGAACGCGTAAAGTTTTTCTACGCATCCCGGCAGGGCCACTTCCTCGTTGAGGACCGGTATGACTATGTCGACGGTTGTTGCCATTGGATGTTCTTGTAGAACGATCGTGAGATTGAACTAGTGGCTAGTGGTAAAAGTGACGAGTGCCAGTAAATAGCATCACAAGACCCAGTCGGTCGGCTGCTTCGATCACTTCGGCATCCTTCACAGAACCGCCCGGTTGAACAACAGCAACTGCTCCGGCTTCGGCAGCAGCTTCGATACCGTCAGGGAACGGGAAGAAGGCGTCGCTCGCCATCACACAGCCCTGGGCTTCATCGCCGGCTGCTCGTCCTGCCAGATAGACACTGATCGCCCGATTAGGCTGACCCGCGCCCATGCCCTGAAGCATCGAATTCTTTGCAAACACGATAGCGTTCGAGTGAACTAGCTGACAAGCCTTCCACGCGAAGGCCATGTCGCTGAGTTGCTGATCTGTCGGCTGATTTTTCGTGACGACTTTCCACGTGGAAGGATCTTCTACGATGTCGTCAGGCTGTTGAACCAGCGCCCCACCTGTGACATTCCGAACGTTTAACAGAGGCTTGCCAGAAGGTTGGACTTCGAGAACACGCGTGCGCTTACGCTTGCTGAGAATCTCGAGAGCTTCTGGTTCGTAACCCGGCGCAACGATGTTGTCGTAGAGCACGCCCTTCATCGCCATTGCTGTTTCCGCAGTGACGACGTTATTGAATCCTACGATGCCACCAAACGCGGATATCGGATCACCAGCGTATGCCTTGCGGTACGCCTCGGTCTGATTGTCATCTGTTGCCAGTCCACACGGGTTGGCGTGCTTCACGACCGACACGCAGTGCTGACCGAGCGACTGGTATGAGTTTGCTGAAACCCATGCGGCGTCGGCGTCGAAGTAGTTGAGGTACGACATGTCGATGCCGTGCAGGCGCTTGGCGTTGACAATTCCTCCGGTCTCGCCGGGAGTGACATAGATTCCGCCAGCCTGGTGCGGGTTCTCGCCGTATCGAGGGATCGCCACTCGATTCCAGCCGAAGGTCAGTTCATCAGGGAATAGTGCCGACTTGTCGTCGCCCTCGGCGTCGGGTTCCCGTAGATAGGCAGAAATCAACGTGTCGTAACCGGCAACGTGCTGGAACGCTTTGGAGGCTAGTCGGCGTCGCTGGTCCATCGACACTCCGCCGTTGGCGAGCATGTCACCGACTGTCGAGTAGTCGGAGGGATCAACAACGATCACTACATCGGGAAAATTCTTGGCGGCGGCACGTGTCATAGCCGGACCACCGATGTCGATGTTCTCGAGGGCGTCGTCGAGAGTTACGTCGGGCTTCGCAATCGTCTCCTGGAACGGGTACAAGTTGTTCACAACTACATCGATTCCCTCGATGCCCTGCTCTTCCATCTCTGCGACGTGAGCGGGGTTGTTGCGCTTACCGAGCAGTCCGCCGTGGATACGCGGGTGCAGAGTTTTGACGCGGCCATCGAGGATCTCTGGGGCGCCGGTGACAGTTGCCACTTCCGTGATATCGAGCCCGGCGTTTTTGAGCTCATTCGCCGTTCCGCCGGTACTGATCAATTCGAATCCGGCTGCTGCCAACGTTTTGGCAAAGTCGACGAGTCCGGTTCGGTCGTATGCAGAAAGTAGCGCCCTCAATTAATTCTCGATTCTTTTTACGTTCTTGTTCGGTCGCTCGATAATATTTGGCTAAAGACCGATTAGCTTCGTTCGCTCTTCGCCCTCGGCACGTTCCACGACTTCGCCGACCCTGAACGCTCCGGGCACAGAGTTGAGCACGTCGTCGGCCAGGCCCGGCTCGACGATAATGGTCATACCAACGCCCATGTTGAAAACCCTGAACATCTCTTGATCTTCGACGTTTCCGGATTCCTGAATGAACTTGAAAAGCGGCGGGATGGACCACGTAGAAATATCGACGTCGGC
>Ga0209403_10002318_pt1 | contig 22970 bp, 25 predicted proteins | sample ArcticOcean_MG_C_8_FD_187440 | JGI IMG/M metagenome (GOLD analysis project Ga0209403, IMG submission 187440) | Marine microbial communities from western Arctic Ocean - ArcticOcean_MG_CB11_86 (SPAdes) (version 2) | ecosystem: Environmental > Aquatic > Marine > Oceanic | place: Arctic Ocean... | reverse complement strand
GGGGAATGCGCCACGTGGGCGATAGATTTATGCCGACCCGTTTTATGTTGCCCCGATTTATGCTGCCGTGGCAAACCGGTTGCGGTCGTGGGGCTGCATCAACAGGTTTTCCGGGCCGCGCGGTATGATTCCGTCCCAACCGATCGGGCCGGCTTTGCCGAACGTGCCTGCTTTCATGCCGTCGATATCGCTTACGTCGGCGATACCCGGGGTTTGGTAAAGCTCCCGCAGGTAATTCGAAAGGTTGGGATAATCTGCAATCCGCCGAAGGTTGCAGCGATATCCGACGAAGTAGACCGGATCGAACCGGATCAGGTTGGGGTACAGGCGCCAGTCCGCTTCGGTCGGTGTATCGCCGATAAGATACCGTTGCCGACCGAGCCGTTCTTCCAGCGCGTCGAGTGCATCGAACAGCTTTTCGAAAGCCTCATCATACGCGCTCTGGGATGTCGACCGTCCGCACCGGTTGACGCCGTTATTGATGTTTTCGAGCACAAATTTGTTCATGGCGTCGATCTCGTCACGCAGTTCATCCGGACACAGTATCGGCGTCGGCGGCGCGATGTCTGCGAACGCCGTATCGAACATCCGGATAATCTCCGACGATTCATTGCTGACGACGGATTTGGTCCTAGTGTCCCATAGTGTCGGGACGGTGACGCGCGTCGTGCATTCGGGATCGGATAACGTGTAGATTTCGTGAAGCCAGCCGACGTTGTGACCGGCGCCGGGCACCCGATGCCCGCCTTCGCCAAAGCCCCATCCCTGTCCGCCGATTTGCTGATCGGTATCGAACAACGCAACGATATTTTCCAGTTTCTTGAGGACCCGGTACAAAACCGCGCGATGCGCCCAGGGACAACTGATCGCTGCATACAAAACATAACGGCCAGCCTGGGCATCGAAGCCGGCTTCTCCCGTCGGACCGGCGCTTCCGTCCGCCGTGACCCAATTGCGGAATTGAGAGGGTCGTTTCACATAGGCGCCGTTCCGATCATGCTCGACAAGTTGTTCATCGTCCGACCACGTACCGCTCAACAAATGACCCATCCCAACCTTTCAGGAATTGCATATTCATTATTTCCGACCGCACGGGCCATCACTTCACGTCTTCGAACAGCTTGTCAATATTCTCTGTCGATGGCGGCGCGCCCTTGCGCAGCACTCGCTCGCGGTTTTGGAACCACGCGGATCTGACGGCCGGATAGTAATCCAGCGACCCTTTCTTCAGCTCGGCCAACTCGTCGAGGATACTTTCGCGCTTCACGACCAGCTCGGAACCTTTCAGGTAGAGCCGGGTTTCGAAATCGAGAAAATAAGAGATCGGATTGAGGAATGAATCGACAGCCGTGCCGACGACATTCCGGGCGGTTGAGGGGCCGAAAAACGGCAGCATGATATAGGGGCCGGGTCCGACGCCGTAGGTGTACAGCGTTTGCCCGAAATCCGCCGGGTGTGGCTTCAGGTCGATCCGCTCTGCGACTTCGAAAAAACCGAACAGCCCAATCGTTGAATTGACGACGAACCGGCCGAGCGAGATGCCGGCATTGTCCAGGTCGCCTTGCAATATGTCGTTTATGGCCACCACGGGCTCGTTCAGGTTTCTGAAAAAATTGCGACCCATCCCGCGGAGAGTTTCGGGCATGATAAAACGGTAAGCCTTGGCGATCGGGACCATCAGGTAGGTGTCGAGGAAGTCGTTGAAGCTGAATATCGCGCGATTGACGTTTGCATACGGGTCGCGATCGGCTTCCATGTCGTCCGGTTCAGCCGCGATCTGCCTGGTTTCGGCCGGGGCGGCGACGACAGGGCGAGCGGGTGGAACCGCGATTGCTGCTGTCGGCAGCGCCCTGGCGGCCCGGGGAGGCCGCGGTCTTACGGGATTTTCAGCGGCCGCGAATGTCGCGTACATGGTCGGGAAGGCCGTCGACAGGCTCCCGAGAATCTCGCGTCTCAATTCGGGGGCAGCCCGAAGCGCCGCCTCGGTCGCGTCGCCGGCATTGGCGGGGTCTCGGGTGATGGCTTCCATCACCGCCTGGGACATCATCGCCCCGGACACCCGGCGATCCATTGCGCCGGCAAATGCCGCCATATGCGGGTTGCCGGATACCTGCTGTATTTTATTCTGCTGTTCCGCGTTGGCCCGCCATGTGCCTGCAATCTGGCGGAGCCGGTCTTCGATGTCAGACGGGACGGCAGCGTTGACGGATGATCCCCACGCCGTGAACGATGCCAGAACGATGATTGCGGCGGTCTTCGCGATATGATTCATGGATAACGTCACTAACCGGTATCGGTCCCTGTGGCGGTGCGTAATTAAGAATTTGCCGCGTGTTCGACGATGAGTTTAGCACGGACCGTGAAGGCGGCTCAAAGGATGGATGAATTAAGTCGTTTGCCGTTGCGGTCGCATGATTGCCCGTCCTCGACCGCCGCTCGTCAATCAATCCGTTTATCCCCACTCGCCGAATGACCGCATCGAACTCCTGGCGCTGGGTGACCACCATGCTGATACCGGCAACCATCACGTCGATGATCCGGTAGCTGTCGTGATATTTGCGGACACGCCAGTCTGCGTTGATGGCCGCCCCGCCGCCTGGCCGGCCAATTCGTGTCCGGACGACGATGTCCTTTATCCCGGCCACCCGTTCAGAGACGATGACGAAGGATTGACCCGAATACCCCTGGAGCCGGGAGGCGTATGTTTTGACGACATATTGTGCGAAAAGGTCGAGATACGCGGTGCGCTGGGGATCGGAGGCGGCCCTCCAGTGACGACCAAGTACAAAGCGGCCGATGTAGTCGAGATCGAACCCGGTCTGCAACAATTCGCGGAAACGGGCGGTGCGGTTTGCCTCCGATATCTGTTTGGTGCGGAGCACGGAAATTGCGCGGTTGCCGATCTCCAGGATGAACCGGGATTGAGCGCTTCGGCGTTTCGGTTTGTCCCCCGGTTTCTCCCTGCCCGTGATTTTATGTTTGAGCCTGGGCGCACGTGGCGAATACACCGGCGTTCATCTCCAATGCGACCATGACGGCAATAATCCGAACCGAATATCCTGACATTCTTCAATACACCCCGGACAATTGCGCGACGAATATATTCGCCTGTGGACTATACTGTCACCGGTACGGGTAAACACCAGTGATCTCGGTCACATTCCGATTGTTGATACTACAGGACGATTATCGATTGCGGGAAGCAGCCAATGACCCATTTTCTTTCGACGGACGACAATCCGGAAGGCTACAAGCTAGAGGACATCCTGACGATCGTCCGGCAGGACATTATCAAACGGTTGGGATTGATTGCGGCCGATAAACGGCCGGAAGCTGGCCGCGTCACGGCCAACAATATTCAAATTCTCCAGAAGATCACCGAAAGTATCGAACTGGCCGAAATTTCAACGCAAGTTCTTGACCGTACTTTCGGTCAGAGCGGCATGGAACCCCGTATCGGCGCCGTCTGACGCCGTTTGGCTCTGCTACCTTTCTGCATCTTCCTCGGCCCGGTGCCGGTTTAGGATCGGTATTTGGGTCATGCTGAACGCGAACGTCAGCGCCATGATTCCGAATACCTTGAACGTAACCCAGAAATCCGTGGTCTGGGTGCGCCAGACGATTTCGTTGGCGACTGCCATTGCGAGGAAGAAAAAACCGAAATTTCGGGTCAGCTTGCGCCAGCCGGCGTCATCCATCGGCCAGGCGGTTCCCATTACCGGCTTCAACAACGTCTTGTCGAACAGCAACCCGCCAAGCAGAACGCCCGCGATCAGGGTCTGAACGATCGTCGGTTTCAGTTTGATAAAGGTGTCGTCGTTCAATGCCAGTGTGAGGCCGCCAAATACGCCCACCACGCCAGCCGTAATCAGCGGCATTAGAGGAACGCGTCTGTTGACGATCAGCGATAACGCGAGAGCGACGGCAGTCGTTGCCATCAGGGCCGCTGTTGCAACCAGAAGATCCCAGCCGAGATATGCGCCGAAAAACACCACGATCGGACCATAATCCGACAGTGGTTTGACCCACGCTTTTACAATTCTCGGTTCTTTTTCCAGCATAGCGGGAACTCTTACCACGGCTGTTTAAGAATACACACAACCCTATGCCGGTTAACCGATCATTAAGGCTGATCGGTAACGATGTCGCTATCGCCGCAATTGTTTCATTGAATGCCCGCGGCGGGGAAACTGTATATGCGATTCTATTTCGCTATTGCCATAATATTCTTTATGGCGGCCGGGGCGACAGCGGCAGAAAGCAGCGATCGGACCCAGTCGGTGCGCGATGTCTATACGCTTGGATCCGGTGATCGCGTAAAAGGTCACGGTTTATGGCGAGAAGGATCTTTCGTGCGTCTTCGAAATCAGCGGCACGGGCTCGGTCGCCTATCCGTTGATCGGTGAAGTGGAAGCCGGCGGTAAAACTGTTCGCGAACTGGAAAAACTGATAGCGGTGAAACTTCGGAACGGTTATCTCCGAAAACCCCGGGTCGGGATCGAGGTCACCAATTACCGCCCGTTCTATATCCTCGGCGAAGTTAAACGGCCCGGCAGCTATGCCTAATGTAGAAGGAATGAAAATTGTAAATGCCGTTGCAATGAGCGGCGGCTTCACCTACCGGACGAAAAAGCTTAAATTTCTGGTGCGTCGCGCGGGCGCGCCCAAAGACAGCGAAACAGAAGCAAGCCCGGACGATCTGCTTTATCCTGGCGATGTCGTCCGGATCCCCGAGAGATTCTTTTAGTCCCACCGATGCCGGCGATGCGGGTGGGACGGTTAACGCCATCGATCATGGCGCTCTCCGCCATTTTGTTGCTGGTCCTCGGGGCAGTGCGGCTGCCTGCCGATATTTCCGACCTGACCGGCAATCTGGCCGTCGAAACGCTTTCTGCGGGTGAATTCATCACGCCGGAAGGGGCGGCGCTGGCGCTGGCGTCGCGGCGACACAGCACCAGACGGCCGATCGCTGGTTTGTCGCGGGGCGAGCCTATCTGGTAATGGGACACGCCCGAAAGGCCGCCGGCGCCTTTGCGTCAGGTCTTGTCCTGGCGCCGGGACGGGGATCGGTGTGGGCCGAATACGCCCGCGCCCTCGACGCGGCCGGCGATCATGTGCGCGGCGTCCGCGCCCGGAGACAATCGTTCCGCAGGGCGGCTCATGATCAGAAGGCCATCCGGCTGCGACGAAATTGAAACCCTCGCCGATTCGCGTCTTGTCGTCCTATCCTGATTTAGTCATTGAAACGATCTTCAATATTCGTCCTCGTTCTTGAAGTTGAAGGGAATGTGTAATTTTAGTTAAAATTCGAATTGTTTCACGAGGAAAGCAGAAAAGGGTGAAAACGTCCTAATTGTGAAAAAATCGGGTGGTAAACACAGATAAATGCCTGTTGCATTAAATACAGTACGACCGCTTGCGGTGCCCGCGTCATTTCCACCCTGCGCATTTCTTCCAAAACGCCGTTCAACGACTTTATCGCGCCTTCCTTCGGGAGGGTGTTTGTCATTCGGGCCCGCCGGGCCTGATGTTTCTACCACACGAAAACCGGAAGGGCTTTTATGGGAAAGAGATTCGCTCGTGCGGCGCGTGGCGCCGGGTTTGAAAGCAATGTATGCACGTTATCCGGGACGAATTGGGACCCGCTTGGAGGAAGCGGCGACGCAAAACGCTACGTAAAAAACATTCAGCCGAAAAGCCCCAATCAGGCCCGTTTGATGAAAGCCCTCCAGACCCATCAGATGGTGCTGGCACTGGGGCCTGCCGGAACCGGCAAGACCTATCTCGCCATCGCTGCCGCCGTCGAAGCGCTGGAAGCCAACCGGGTGGAGAGAATTGTGCTGTCGAGACCGGCGGTCGAGGCGGGAGAAAGCCTTGGTTTTCTGCCCGGAGAAATAAGCGACAAGGTCGCGCCCTATATGCAACCGCTCTATGACGCGCTGCTCGATCGTCTTGGCGGGAAACGCCTGCGTGTCCTGATGTCGAACGGGGGAATCGAAATCGCGCCTGTCGGTTTCATGCGGGGCCGCACACTCAGCCGGTCATTCGTGGTCATCGACGAAGCCCAGAACTGCACCTACGCCCAGCTCAAAATGCTGCTGACCCGCCCTTGGGTGGAGCGCGACGATGGTCATCACGGGCGATCCGGACCAGACCGATTTGCTGCCTGAACTTTCCGGTCTCGCAGATATCGCAGACAGGCTGGAGCCGTTGGCCAATGTCTCGGTGAACAGGCTGGAGCAAGTCGATATCGTTCGCCACCCGCTGGTCGGAGAAATGCTTACCGTTTTGTAGGTTGGCAATTGCGCAGGGCCGGGGTGTCGGTTATGCCGGGCTCATGATCGAACACCCCGCTAATATCAAAGACGTTGAACCCGGCCCCGTTGTCGAACTGTTTCTGGAAGATATCGAAATTGGCGGTGTCTGCGTAGCCGGGCCTATAGCCGTTACCGCAGACGAGATCATCTCCTTCGCGGAACGATACGATCCCCTGCCCATGCATGTCAGCGATGCCGGTGGTGAGGCCAGCGTGCATGAAAGCATGATCGCTTCCGGCGTGCTGACGATGGCGCTGAAGCAGCGTTTGATCATGAGCGTCCAGCGCAATTCAGCGATCATCGGCGCGGCGCGGCTTGAGCATCTGGACTTTGTCAAACCTGTGCGGGCAGGGGACGACCTGACCCTGCGCCAGGAATGCGTCGGCAAGCGGAATTCGAAATCCCGTTCGGACCGCGGCTTGATCGTCTGGGAGTTCGAACTCAGCAACCAGGCAGGTGAGAAGGTGCTCACGTCGCGCGACATCGTCATGATCCGCCGGCGTCCTGCGTAATTGACGCGACTCGGATGCGTCCATAAGACCCCCGGGATCGGGGTGAGAAATTACAGAAAGTTTACCGATGGGGCTGCGCCGTCTGATACTGCTCATCATCGTCGGGATCGTGGTTGCGATCATCGCGCGGGCCCAGGCGGCAGAGCCTGCATTCGCGATGATTTTCTGACCGTTCAGCGGGATGACCGATTTTCTCTTTAACGGGCCCGATACGAGCCGGATTACAATCGCGTTGGCTCACGGCGCGGGGGCGCCGATGGATTCCGAGTTCATGCAGGTATTCGCCGAGGCGCTTGGCAACCTGGATATCCGCGTTGCCCGGTTCGAATTTCCCTACATGGCGAAACGCCGTGAAGATGGCAGGCGCCGGCCCCCCGACCGCACGCCGGCATTGTTGGATGTCTGGCGCAACGTTGCGGCGGAACTCGACCCCGACGGCCTAGTCGTTGCCGGTAAATCGATGGGTGGCCGCATCGCGTCCATGATCGCGGACGAGGTGGGCGCCGCCGGGCTGATTTGCGTCGGCTACCCGTTTCACCCGCTGGGCAAACCCGACAAGCTGCGCACCGAACATCTCGAAACCCTGATGACGCCCGCACTGATATTGCAGGGTGAGCGCGATCCGTTCGGACGCCATGAGGAAGTCGGCGGATACGCGCTGTCAAAATCGATTGCGGTGGAATTCCTGCCCGATGGCGATCATGACCTTAAACCGCGCAAGGCGTCCGGGCGCACACGCGCGGCAAACTGGGCTGAAGCGGTCGATCGGATGGCGGAATTCGTTGCCAATGTTTGACGCTTTACAGCGCCATTTTCGACCGATACCCTTAGATAGCTAATTAATATCAAGGCAGGCAAATATATGCCCAAACGAGTAGAAGGCCGCGTGTGTATCGTCACGGGCGCGGCGCAGGGAATCGGCGCGACTTATGCGAAATCTCTGGCCGGTGAAGGGGCCAAAGTCGTTGTTTCCGACATTGACGACGCCAGCGCCGTCGCAGACGAGATCAGGGCCTCGGGCGGCGACGCGCTGGCACTGAGAAGCGACGTCGCGGACTGGGATTCCTGCCAGGAAATGGTGGCAAAAACGGTCGAGGCGTTTGGGCGTCTCGATGTGCTGATCAATAACGCGGCAATCTTCGGCAAGCTCGAGCGCGCTTCGATCGACGAGATTTCTCCCGAACTGTTCGACAGGGTCATGAAGGTCAATGTCGGCGGTACGTTTCTGTGCACCAAGGCGGCGGTCCCGGTGATGCGCGAACAGCGTTACGGCAAGATCGTCAACATTTCGACGAGCCGTATCTTCGCCGGTCTGCCGTTCTATCTTCACTACGATGCGTCGAAGGGCGCGGTGTTCGGCATGACGCGGGCAATGGCGAAGGAACTTGGTGACGATGGAATCCGCGTCAACGCCATCGCGCCTGGCTCGACCATGTCCGAGAACGTGAAAGCGCGTACTGACTGGCGAGACGGCGGCCCGGCGGCGAAACTCGCGGGCCGCTCGCTAAAGCGTCTGCAGGAACCCGACGATTTGATCGGTGCCTGTATATTTTTCGCGTCCGCGGAAAGCGATTTTGTCACCGGGCAAACGCTGGTCATCGACGGCGGCGGTGCAATGTGGTGACATTGCGGAGGGACCGGAGGAGGGCGAGCCGATGTTTATTCGCAATGCCTGGTATATAGCGGGCTGGAGCGACGAAGTTTTAGCGGATCGGCCATTCGCGCGGGTTATGCTGAACGAACCCGTGGTTTTATGGCGGCAGCCCGACGGCACGCCGGTCGCGCTGGAAGACAGGTGTTGCCACCGCGCGTTGCCGTTATCTATGGGCAAAATCGTCGGTGATCGTCTCCAATGCGGCTATCATGGTCTCGAATTCGATGCTGCGGGTAACTGCGCACAGGTGCCCGGCCAGTCCACAATTCCGCCGGGCGCCAGCGTTCGCCACTATCCCGCCGTCGAACGTCATCGCTGGATTTGGGTATGGATGGGCGATGCGGAAATGGCCGACCCGGCATTGATCCCGGATTTTCACTGGCTCGACACACCGGGCTGGGTTGCACCGACCGGAACTTTCCACCTCAAAGCGCATTATCAGTACCTGGTCGATAATTTACTCGATTTTTCACATGTGCAGTTTATCCACCGCAACACGATCGGCACCGACGCGATTGCCGATATCCCATCCACGGTCGAAAAGCTGGAAGACGGCGTTGCGGTGCAGCGCTGGATCCCGGATTCGCCGCCGCCGCCGTTATTCGACAACGCCTATGGCGGATTCGGCGGCAATGTCGACCGCTGGATGAATAACCGGTACACCGTGCCATCCAGCGTGACGTTCGATATCGGCTGCGCCGCGGTCGGTACCGGCGCCGCGGATGGCGACAGAAGCCAGGGCGTCGAGATACGCTCACTTCATGGCATCACGCCGGAGACCGAGACGAGCAGCCACTATTTCTGGGCCTATGCGCGAAATTTTCGCCTCGATGACGAGGACCTCTCCGCGCTTCTGGCGAAAGGGGCACATGCAACCTTTGAGGAAGATGTGATCGTGCTGGGCGAACAGCAGAGATCGATCAATCAGACCGGTGAGAGCGGGCTGGTCGATATCAATGGCGATGCCCCGGGAATGCTCGGTCGGCGCGTCCATGCCGACCGCCTTGCCGCCGACGTCTTCGGTTGATACAAGATTCACGACAGGGAGAGGATAATCAAGATGGGGCAAGCCGCCGAAGATACGATTGAACAGCCGCTGCTTGCGGGAAACGCCGTGCGCGTCGGGGCCGACGGAACGGTGTACCTCGTCGGGGTGCAATGTGCCGGCTGTCAGACCAAGGTTTTCCCGCCGGTCCCGGTCTGTCCGGAATGCATGTCCGAGGATATAGACAAGATCGATTTGTCGTCCGACGGATCGCTTTATTCGTGGTCGGTGGTGCATGTGGCGCCCAAAGGCTGGAACGTTCCCTATATCGCCGGATACGTGGACCTGCCCGACGACGTTCGGGTGTTTGCTCATATCACGGGCGCCGATCCCGGCAGCCTTGAAATGGACATGGCCGTCACCCTGACGACGGCTGTTCTGGGCGACAAGGACGGCGCGGCCGTCGAAAGTTACGCCTTTACTCCGAAACAGGCCTGAGGAGACCGTTATGCGCGAGGTATCCGTCGTCGGTGTTGGCATGGTTCCGTTCGCCAAGTACCGCGACAAGACACTGGCCGAGATCGGCTGGCCGGCGGTCAAGGCCGCGATCGAAGATGCGGGCGTCGATAAAAGGGATATCGAGGCGGCGTATTGCGGCTCGGCCCTCGGCGGCATGATGTCCGGTCAGCGGGTGCTGAAACAACTTGGCATTACCGGGCTCCCGATCATCAATGTGGAGAATGCCTGTTCGTCATCCTCGTCGGCATTTCGCCAGGCCTATATCTCGGTGGCTGCAGGTGTTTACGACGTTGCGCTGGTTCTCGGCGTCGAGAAACTGACCAAGTTCGGCGGCGGCACGCTGCCGCTTGAAGAAGAAGATTTCGAGGTCACACATGGCCTCGTGATGCCGGCGCTTTATGGAATGCGGGCGCGGCGTTACATGCATGATTACGGGTTGACCGACAAACAGCTCGCCGGGGTCGCGGTCAAGGCGCACAAGCACGGGTCGTTGAATCCGGAAGCCCAGTTTCGCAACGAGGTGACGGTGGAAGAGGTGATGGCCGCGCGTGAAATTGCCCAGCCGTTCACCCTGCTGCATTGCTGCCCGTCGGGCGACGGCGCGGCGGCAGTCATCATCATGTCGGTGGAAAAGGCGCGGCAGTACACCACGAAGCCGGTGCGCGTTGCGTGCTCTGAAGTCAATTCCGGCAAATACATGACCGGGTTCCGCGACATGACCACGCCCGAGATTACCGTCCGCGGCGCGAAGCAGGCTTATGAAGAGGCAGGGATCGGCCCCGATGACGTCGATGTTGCCGAAGTCCATGACGCGTTTACGATCGCCGAGCTGCTCTATTACGAAGCGCTCGGGTTCTGCGCAAAGGGCGATGCGGCCAAGCTGCTTGAAGATGGCGAAACGTCGCTTGGTGGCCGTATTCCGGTCAATCCTTCGGGCGGGTTGCTGTCGCGGGGGCACCCCATCGGTGCGACCGGCGCCGCCCAGATCGTCGAGGTGGTGCGCCACTTGCGCGGCCAGGCTGGCGACCGTCAGGTCGAGGGTGCTAAGGTCGGCCTGACCCACTGCACGGGTGGGGGCATTTCAGGCTTCGACCACGGCGCCTGTTCCATTCATATGTTTTCGGTGTAAAATGAAACCACCTCCCTTTACCTATCACGACCCACGCAGTATCGAAGATGCGGTGGCGCTTTTGGCCGAAAAGGAAAACGCGAAGCTCCTTGCTGGCGGACAGTCGCTCATGCCGATGCTCAACATGCGTTTCGTGCTGCCGGACGATGTCATCGATATCAACCTGATTGACGGTCTTTCCTATATTCGTGAAGACGGCGACGATCTGGTTTTCGGGGGCATGACGCGCCAGCGCGATATCGAATTTTCCGACCTCGTCGCCCGGCGCTGCCCCTTGATGAAAGAGGCAATCCTCAATGTCGGCCACCGCCAGACCCGCAACCGTGGCACCTATGGCGGCTCGATGTCGCATCTCGATCCGAGCGCCGAACTGCCAAGCGTGTCGATGGCGCAGGATGCAATTATCACGGTTCAAAAAAAGGGCGGTTCCCGGGATATCGCGATGGCGGATTTTCCGATGGCCTATATGACCCCGTCCTTCGAACTGGACGAAATGGTCACCGACATTCGCGTGCCGCTATGGCCCGAAGGACACGGCTACGCCTTCGTCGAATTCGCCCGCCGCCATGGCGATTTTGCGATCACGTCGTCGGCTGTGCTGCTCGATGTCGATGGCGGCGGTAAAATTACCCGCGCCAGCGTCACTGTCGGCGGGGTCGGCCCGTCGCCGCTCCGGGTTTCCGCGGTCGAAGACGGGCTTGTCGGGGAGACTGGATCCGTCGAATTGTTCACCGAAGTCGCTGAAAAATGTCGGGAGATTGACGCCATGGAAGATGTGTACGCGCCCGCCTGGTACCGCCAGCACCTCGCCGCGGTTCTGACGCGCCGCGCGCTTGGCAAGGCATTCTCCCGCGCGGCTAACGGGACGGAGATGATCCTCAGATGAGCGACCGCAGAACGATATCCGTCACCATCAACGGTGAAACCTATGAGCGTGAGGTCGAAACCCGGCTGACGCTTGCCGATTTCATCCGCCACGAAGTGCTGCTGACCGGCACCCATGTCGGGTGCGAGCACGGTGTGTGCGGTGCGTGTACGATCTTGCTCGACGGGCAGACCGCGCGGTCGTGTCTGATGCTTGCCGTCCAGGCGAACGGCCACGAAATCATGACCGTTGAGGGCATCGCGCCCAACGACGAGGAAATGCATCCCCTACAGCAGGCGTTTCAGGACAATCACGGCCTGCAATGCGGTTTCTGCACCCCGGGCATGCTGACCACGCTGATCGAATTCCTGGGCGATAACCCCGATCCGACAGAACGCGAGGTCCGCGAAGCGATCAGCGGGAATCTGTGCCGCTGCACCGGTTACCAGGGCATCGTCGCCGCCGCGCTGGACGCCGCCAAACGGTTACAGGGCCGGGCCGGAGCTTAGCCCGATGGGCGCGAAAATGTTCGGCGCGCGGGTTGCGCGGCTTGAAGACCCCCGCCTGCTGACCGGGCGCGGCAGTTTTACCGACGATTTCCATCTGCCCGGCATGCTCGAAGCTGCCTTTGTCCGCAGCCCGCACAGCCACGCAAAAATCAACGGCATCGATACCGCGGCGGCGCTGGCCCATCCGGGTGTCGTCGCCGTCTTTACGGCGGCCGACCTGCCCGAGTATCTGCGCGATATGACGGTACCGTTCCAGGTGCCGAACCCGGCGATTTCCCAGCCGTTTCAGCAGCGCCTTCTGGAAGACCGCGAAGTGCGCTTCGCCGGTGAGCCGATCGCTCTGGTCGTCGCCGACACGCGCTACACCGCCGAGGATGCGGCGACGCTGGTGGAAATTGATTTCGACATTCTGTCCGGTGCGTCGGACTGCAAGACCGCGCTTGAAGACGGCGCACCGCTTTGTCACGCGGCGTCGCCCAACAATGAAGGGGCAAAATTCACGGTCGGTTATGGCGATGTGGAAGCTGCTTTCGCCGGGGCGCATCTGACCCACCGCGAGGAATACTGGATCCACCGCGGCGGCGGATTTGCTATCGAGAACCGGGCCGTGGTCGCGGAATACGACGAACTCGGCGACATGCTGACAATCTGGTCGGCGACCCAATCGCCGTTTCTGGTGAAGCAGAACGTCGTCGACATGCTCGGCTGGGAATCCGACAAGGTGCGGGTTATCGCCCCCGATGTTGGCGGCGGGTTTGGCCCGAAGACGATTTACTATGTGGAAGAGGCGCTGATACCGCTGGTGGCGAAACAGCTCGGCCGGCCGGTCAAATGGATTGAGGACCGGCGCGAGAACTTTCTCGCCACCAACATGGAACGCGACCAGTACTGGGACATGGAAATCGCGACCGATGCGGAGGGCAAGCTGCTCGGTGTGCGGGGCAGGATGATCCACGAAACCGGCGCCTATATGCCATGGGGTATCATCTCGCCGTATATTTCCGCGACGACGCTTCCCGGCCCCTACATTCTGCCGACCTACGAGCTGGAGACCCGGGTTGCATTGACCAACAAGGTTGCGGTGACACCGGTGCGCGGCGCGGGACGGCCGCAGGCGGTGTTCGCGATGGAACGGCTGATGGACCGGGCCGCCGACAAGCTCGGTATCGACCGTGTCGAGATCCGGCGGCGCAATCTTATTCCGGCCGACCAGATGCCATATGCGCTCGGTCTGATTTTCCGGGACGGCAAGCCGATGACCTACGATTCCGGCGATTATCCGAAATGTCAGGTCGAGGCGCTGCAGATCGCCGATTACGACGGGTTTCGGGAACGACAGAGCACTGCCCGGGCAGAAGGCCGCCATATTGGCATCGGCATCGCCAATTATGTCGAGGGCACCGGGCTTGGACCGTTCGAAGGCGCGACAGTGCGTGTCCAGCCATCGGGCCGTATTTGCATCTATACCGGCGGCGGCGATTCCGGGCAGGGGCACTGGACGACGCTGGCGCAGGTCTGCGCCGACAAGTTCGGCGTCGGTATCGAAGAAATCGATGTGCAGAAGGGCGACACCGGTAAAATAGCAAACGGCGTCGGCACATTTGCCAGCCGCATCGCGGTAAACGCCGGATCGTCGGTCCATCTGGCGGCCACCGAAGTCCGCGAAAAGGCGATCAAGGTCGCCGCCCATATGCTGGAGGCGGCGGAAGAGGATCTGGACATCGAAGACGGACGGGTCGTGGTCAAAGGCTCCGATCTGTCGGTCGGTCTTGCCGATATTGCGCGCGCCGTGCAGGGCATTCCCGGTTTTTCCCTGCCCGGCGGCGTCGAGCCGGGGCTCGAAGCGACCCATTATTTCTCGCCGTCTCAATCGTGCTATTGCAACGGCACCGCGGTGGTGGAGGTCGAAGTCGACCCGGGGACCGGTCTTGTCGAAATCCTGAACTATTCGATGGCCCACGATTCTGGGACGCTGATCAATCCCTTCGTGGTCGACGGCCAGGTTCAGGGCGCTGTGGCGCAGGGTGTCGGCAACGCCCTGCTCGAATGGATGATTTATGACGACAACGCCAATCCGGTCTCGGCAAACTTTGCCGAATATCTGCTGCCGTCGGCGCCGGAGACGCCGAATGTCAGCGTCGTCCATGTGGAATCGCCGAGCCCGATTAACCCGCTTGGGGTTAAGGGTGCTGGCGAAGGCGGCACGATCCCGGCGCCCGCGGCCATCGTCGCCGCGATCGAGGATGCGCTATCGCCGTGGAATGTGTCGATTGCCGGCGCGCCGGTAACGCCGTCGATGATCGTCGAGAAAGTGCGGGCAGGGGTTGATCGACTCTCGAAACCTGAGCGTCAATCCGGCGCCGTTCGAGAGGCCGCCTGCAGCGGCTCCTCAGGCTGAAACCGTGAAACGGGCGAAGGCCGCAAACCCATTCAGCTAAAGTGTTTCGCGATCGAGAGATCCCGGCTTTCGCCGGGATGACATGCCCTTCGAAGCTTAAGAATAATACGGTGTAACGCCTGCCGTGTGGTCGGTGATATCGACCACTTCGGCGATGGACGGCACCAGTTTCTTGATCTCGACCTCGACGCCCTGACGCAGGGTCGCCGACGAGGACGAACAGCCCTGACAGCCACCTTCAAGCCGCACGAAAGCCGTATTTTGCTTGATGTCGATCAACGATATATGGCCGCCATGGGCGGCAACCTGCGGATTGATCTGGGTATTGAGCAATTCGAGGATTGCCTTGCCTTCCGCCGTTTCGAGACCGGGACGGTCTTCGAGATCGATGGCATCTCGAACGTCTTCGACCTCGGGCACGTAATGCTTCAGCATATTCTGGATCGGTTGCATCAGGCTGTAGGCGGCGCCTTCGAACCGGAGATACGCGATACCGTCCTTGAACGCCCGGAACGATACGTCGCCGCCGCCGTCCTTCGCCGCCGGGCGAATGCGGGTATCGACGATCTCGCGAATTTCGGCGGCCGGGCCGGTCAGTTCTTCTTCGGATTCAGGCGCGGTCTCCGTAGCAATAGGGATGCTTTCATCCACGATTTCCAGACCCGACATAAAATGGTCCATGATTGCGGACAGAATTTGCGGGCGCAGGATATGCCATTCGGCATCCGCGGTCTTGGTGACGCGGATATCGTCGGCACCCAGCGAAACGCGGGAAACCGAACCGAGCTCGAATATCCGCCTGGCGAGCGGTGACCGGGCGGAATCGGCAGCCGTCAGATCGGTGCCGGCGGCGTAGACGTCGCGGCCGGGCATAAAGCGAAGGATTTCGGAGCTTGCGGTTTCTTCAGTCTGGATGAACATGCTGGTATCCGTAATTGTGGCCGTTTCGAGTCGCTAACATAGTGCCTTTGCCTGAAAAGCAAAGCTGTAAGCTCAGCCGGCAGACGCCCTGAATTTTTCCGCCACATCGATCAGCAGGACCCGGGACGGGGTTTCGGAGGCGGCGATGCGAATGCGGCCTTCATCCTGGATTTCGGCGCCGCCGCGCTGCGGGATGCCGGCATCGTTCACCGCCAGGGGCCCATCCACGGCCAGCACATAGGCGCGCCTTCCCGGAGCGAGGTCGCGGAGGATCGACTCGCCGCGCTGCAGACTGGCGCCCATCACTGCGGCATCCTGACGTATCCCAATCAGGCCTTTGATATCGGGCGCGCCGGACGCGTAAATAGTGAATTCTCCCGGTGCCCCAGCGGGCGGACTCGTGAGGTCGGTATAGTCCGGGGCCAGTCCGGCTTGCTCGGCGTGAAACCACATCTGATACACCCGGGTCGGATCGTTGCCGGGGTTTGCTTCGCTGTGCATCACACCGCTGCCGGTCGTCATCGCCTGCACATCGCCCATTCGCAAAACGCCTTTCGCGCCGGTGGTGTCCTCATGGGCGATCGTGCCTTCGCAGACATAGGTGACGATCTCGAAATCCCGGTGGCCGTGCATCGGAAAACCGGTGTTCGGCGCGATCTGGGTATCCGCCAGCACCCGCATGGCGCCAAGTCCGAACAGGGGCGTTCCCGCGTTCTCGGGCGACCCACGAAAATGATCGCGGATACGCAGGCCTGGCGCATCGACGCCACGTAGTTTTCCGTAAGAAGCGATTCTGATCATAGTCGTGCCAAAATGCGCTAAAACGACCGAACTGCAAATCAAAAACCGCGGGGCACACGTGAAGCAATATGTCAGCGAGATGAAAGTCGAATGGGCCCACTGCGATGCGGCGGGGATCGTCTTCTATCCAAATTTTTATATCTGGTTCGATCAGGGAACCGAGCGGCTGTTTTCGGCCAACCGGCTGTCATATTCCGAACTCGACCGCGATTTCGGGATCGACGGCATGCCGTTGCTGGAAACCGGCACAACCTACAAGAACGCGTGCCGGTTGGGCGCGGAGCTGACGGTGACGAGCTGGATCGACGAATGGGCGGGCAAGACGTTTGTCATCAGACACCGGGTAGCCTACGCCGACGGCACCGAAGCGCTGGAAGGGTTCGAACGCCGTATCATGGTGATCAAAGACCCGGGATCGACCCGCGGCATCAAGGCTATCGACGTCCCCGACGGGCTGCGCGCCCGGTTCGATGAGTGAGCCGTCTAAACAACCGACGATTTACACGCTTGGCCATTCGCGCCACTCGTTTGACGATTTTGCGGCGTTGGCGAAACGTCACAGCGTGGACATGATCGTCGATGTCCGTGGTCAACCCTGGTCCCGGTTCAATCCCCAGTTTAACCGCGAGACCTTTCAAGCGGCGCTTGAAGACGCCGGACTGGGCTATCGATGGGAGGGGGGGAGATTGTCGGGCCGGCCCGTTGACCGGCGGTTCTACAAGTCTGACGGAAAGGTCGACTGGCCGGCGCTTCGACAATGGCCGGCGCTTGGCGCGGCTCTGGACGACATCTGGGCGTTGGCCGGCAACACGCATATCGCCCTGGTCTGCGCCGAGGAAGACCCGCTGCGCTGTCATCGCCGCGTTTTGCTGACCGGGCCTTTGATCGAGCGCGGTGCGTCCGTTGTGCACATTCGCAAGACCGGTGACACGGAAACCGAGGACTTTGTTACTGCTCGGGAGACCGGAAGCGACCCGCGACAGATTGACCTGTTCGGTTGATCTCGGCGCCGCGCCGCCGATTTTAATATCATATGATATTGGATACCCGGATGGCGGACACCCTAACCAATCAGGAAAGGTTAGATCGGCGGCGCGACTATGCCGGGCCTGAATTCCTGCGCGAGGGATTTTGCCCGTTATTCATGGCCCCGAGATCGTGCAGCCGATGGGTGTTTTCGACAAGGTTTCCCTGGTCGTTTCCGTCGCCGCATTGGGCGTGTGGATTGTCATCGCGGAAAGCCAGGTGGCCGGCGGCTGTCTTGTGGTCACCGGACTTCTCCATCTCGTCCGCTTGGCGCGCTGGCGCGGCTGGCAGACGACCGGCGAGGGGTTGGTGACGATTCTGCATGTCGCCTATTTGTGGCTCGGAATCGGGCTAACGCTGCTCGGAGCCTCGATGCTGGATGAAACGGTCACCCGGACGGCGGCGCTTCATATGCTGACGCTGGGGGCGATGGGAACCATGATCCTCGCGGTGATGACCCGGGCGATCCTCGGACATACCGGTCGGAATTTGCGGGCCGGGCCGGGTACGATTGCGATCTATATACTGGTAACGGCGGCGCTGGCGCTGCGGGTGGGCCATGAATTTGCGCCCTGGGTCGAACTCGTTTGGGCACCGGCGTTGTCATGGACCGCCGCATTCGGCCTGTTTGTCTGGATCTACGCGCCGATGACGTATCGCGGGCGTTAAAGAAGGTCGCGTTTCCACACCGGCGGCCAGTCGCGCTCGAATTCGAGCGTCGACTCGTCGCTCGCTTTCATCTTCAGCTTTAGCCATGTGCCGTCATTGGCGTCGTACCACAGCTCACGCTTCAGGTCGCCGGACATGGTGTAGCGTTTGGCGGTCACGCCCCGGCCATCAATATCGAGATTTTCGATCGTCGGTTCGGAGGTTTTCACTGAGACGAGGACGCCATCGGATGAATCGATGAGCCGTGTTTGGTTTACGGTGGCTGTCGGCCAGTACGTCGACGGCAACAGACCGAGTGCCACAGAGAGCCGACCTTTCGGGTGTACGATCGCAAGTCCGTCCGGCGAACGCGAAACCCGGACCTCCGATTTGGTGCCGTTGTCGTCGATACCGGTCTCGTAGGCGATGAGAGTTCCATCCTGATAGGTCTCGGTCATGACCTTGTCGTATCGATACAGCACGATCGAGAGCAGCTTTATCTTGATGCTGTAGTTGGATTTCGCGACCAGGCGGCGGCCGTCGCGCCGGAAATCGATCTTGAGCGTGCCGATCGGCTCGCCATTCCGCTTGATCACATATTCGTGGAGCCCGTCCGCCGGCATTGGAGTCTCGGCAAATGCTGGGGCGGCGAATGCAAAAAGCACCAGAGGGACGATGTAACGCAATGCTCTAACGACGAAAACGTCAGGCCGGCGCCTTGAACTGTTTGGCAAGTTTGAGCCCCTGTCCCTGATAATGCGAACCGATACCCGCCCCATATATTTTTTCCGGGCGGTCCGTCAACCGTTCGTATCGTAATCTGCCAATCACCTGTTCGTGTTCGAGAAGGAAGGGCACATCGTGAGAGCGGACTTCGAGCACGCCGCGCGAGCCGGTTGTGCGATCGTTCGGATCCCATCCGAATCCGGGGTCGAAGAACCCGGCATAGTGAACGCGGAATTCGCCCACCAATGTATCGTAGGCGACCATTTCCGCGGCGTAATCAGGCGGCACCGTTACCGCTTCGCGGGTGGCGAGAATATAGAAGTCGTCGGGGTTTAGAATGATGCCGCCATGACGCGCCGTCACGGGTTCCCAATAATCGGCCGGATCGTATTGCGAGGGCCGGTCAATATCGACAATGCCGGCATGGTGTCGCGCGCGCCAGCCGACGACGCCATCGGTCTCCTGACCGCCGAGGTCGAGCCGCAGGCTGAGGCTTTTATGTTCCATAACCTCGGCGCGGTCGAACGGCACGTCGATCAGTCCCGTTTCATCGTGCAGGCGCAGAAGGTCTTCAGGGCCTACTTCGGCCCGCCCGCAGCGTAACCGTAACTGGGTGAGGCGCGATCCCGTTCGCACGGCGATCGAAAACGTCTTCGGCGATACTTCGGCATATAAAGGGCCGGTATAGCCTGGCCGGATAAGATCGAAACGGGTGCCGCGGTCGGAAATGACGCGGGTGAAGATATCGAGGCGGCCGGTGGAGCTTTTCGGATTGGCGAAAGCGGATATATCTGCCGGCAGCTTCAATGCTTCCATCAACGGGACGATATAGACGCAGCCTTTTTCAAGTACCGCGCCACCGGTCAGGTCGATGCGGTGCATTTCGAAAGCACGCACTTTGTCTTCGACGGTCGCGTCGGGGCCGGGCAGGAAACTGGCCTGAACCCGCCAGGCGAATTCCCCAAGCCGGAGATCGATGCTGGCGGGTTGAATCAGGTCGTCCGAAATTGGCTGAGATGCGGTTACCGCGCCGTCGGCAATAAGCACGCGCAGCGCCTGCGACGGGAAGATGCCGGTTGGGGCGGTTTCAACGGATTGAATGTGTGTCGATTCTGTCATTTCCGGAGTTTACGCGAATCTCGTACAATATTGTCACCCCGGAACAAAGCGGGGAGAACAAATGAGACTTGATCCTCAAATTCCCCTTGAACAATATTATTTTAAGCTTAAACTAATTTTCGACGTTGAACCCCCAATTCGGTGGACAGGATGAAGATCGAGATTATAGGCGCCGGCCCGGCAGGACTTTATTTCGCGCTGTTGATGAAAAAGGCTGACCCGTCCCACCGGATCCGGGTCTACGAACAGAACAAACGGGACGATACGTTCGGCTTCGGGGTGGTGTTCTCCGCCGAAACGCTCGGCCACTTTCGGGACTACGACGCCGTATCCTACGACCGGATCCGTGAAACGTTCGCTTACTGGGACGATATCGATACCATCTACAAAGGCGAAAAAATCGTCTCCGGCGGACACGGGTTTTGCGGCATGTCGCGCAAGGATCTGTTGCTGATCCTCCAGCAATGCTGCCGCGAGGCAGGGGTGAAAATGGAATTCGAGCGCGAGATCAAATCGCTCGACGAGCTCGATTCTGATACCGACCTCATCCTTGGCGCCAACGGCATCAATTCGTGGATTCGCGACCAGAACGCCGACCACTTCAAGCCCAGCTTCGACTGGCGTCCGAACAAGTTTGTCTGGCTCGGCACAACCAAGCCGCTGCCTGCCTTCACGTTCGATTTTCGCGAGAACGATGCGGGTATCTGGAACCTTCACGCTTATCAGTACAACAGCGAAATGAGCACGCTGATTGTCGAAACCACGGAAGAGGCGTGGAAAAAAGCCGGTATGGATGAGGCGACGGAGGAAGATACTGTCGCCTATGTCAGCGCGCTGTACGCCGACCTTCTGGACGGATATCCGGTTATCACCAACCGGTCTCTATGGCGCAATTTTCCGATGATCCGCTGTGAGACCTGGGTGAAGGACAATCTGGTCATTATGGGCGATTGCGCTCACACGGCGCATTTTTCCATCGGATCGGGAACCAAGCTCGCGATGGAAGACGCGATTTCGCTGTTCGAATGCTGTCAGCTTGAATCCGATCCCCTGGCGGCTCTGAAAATCTATGACGAAAACCGGCGCGGCGATGTGGAACGGCTGCAGCATGCCGCCGACGTATCGCTGTCCTGGTTCGAACATGTTGACCGGTACTGGGATATGGACCCGGTCCAGTTCACGTTCAGCCTGATGTCGCGCTCGAAAGCGATCACCTACGACAACCTGCGGCTTCGCGATAAGGCGTTTGTCGCTGCTGTCGATAAGGAATTTTCCGCCGATGCGGCCGAGCGTTACGATGCTCCGCAATTGAAGGAAACGCCGGTCCCGCCGATGTTCGCGCCAATGCAGCTCCGCGATATGCGGCTGTCGAACCGGGTTGTCGTGTCGCCAATGTGCCAGTACTGCGCGACCGACGGCGATCCGGACGACTGGCATTTCACGCATTATACCAGCCGCGCCATGGGCGGCGCCGGACTGGTCTTTACCGAAATGGCCTGTATCACGCCGGATGCTCGGATTACTCCCGGCTGCGCCGGTATCTGGACGGATCACCAGGAGGCCCGGTGGAAGCGCATCGTCGATTTCGCCCATGACCGCACCGATGCGAAAATGGCGATTCAGATTGGCCATGCGGGCCGCAAGGGCGCGACCAAGCTGGCGTGGGACGGCATCGATCAGCCGCTCGACGACGGCGCATGGGAAATTATTGCGGCGTCCCCCCTCCCGTATTTGCCTCATTCGCAGGTGCCGCGCGAGATGACGCGCGACGATATGGACCGGGTGAAGGCGGATTTCGTGGCCGCGTTCGAACGCGCGGCACGGGCGGGATTCGACCTTGCCGAGCTGCATTGCGCCCATGGTTATGTGCTCGCAACCTTTCTGTCGCCGGTGACCAACAAGCGCGCGGACGAATATGGCGGTTCGATGGAGAACCGGTTGCGCTATCCGCTGGAGGTCTTCGATGCCTGCCGGGCCGTGTGGCCCGAGAACCGACCGATGTCGGTGCGCATTTCGGCGACCGATTGGATCGATGGCGGCACCACCGCAGACGACGCCGTCGAGTTCGCGACGGCGTTCAAGGCGCACGGCTGCGACCTGATCAACGTGTCGACCGGCCAGACCGGCGCGGCGGAAAAGCCGATATACGGCCGTATGTTTCAGGCGCCGTTTTCCGAACAGATCCGGGCGGAGGCGGGGATTCCGACGCTGGTTGCCGGCAACATCTTCGATTGGGATCAGGTCAACACGATCGTCGGCGCCGGCCGGTCCGATCTGGTCGCGCTGGCGCGGACCCATCTCTACAATCCCTACTTCACCCAGCAGGCGGCGGCTTATTACGGGGTCGAGGACATCGTCTGGCCCGATCAGTACATGTCGGCCAAGTTTGCGGCATTCCGCCAGTATGAGCGCGAACGGTCTGAGATCGACGAATTGCGCGAACAGGCCAAGCCGAATTCCGAGGCCGAACGCACGGGCGGCTCGCTGCTGAACAAGGGATCGGACTGGGAAATCAAGGGCGCCGCGGTCGGCGCGGCGGCCGGCTCCCGGCCCGAAGCGGCGGAGTAGCTCGCCGCCGCCTCACTATTGATTGAATTCGTGGTTAACTCTTCGTTAAGCCGCGCACGGAATGATCCCTGACAACCGAGATATCTGGTGTGAGGGAAGATGAACGCGAGGTTCTGCAAGCGGACGATTTTGGCGATGGCTGGTATTTTGATGATTGCCGCGCCGGCGGCGGCGCAGGACAAGAACACCAGCGTCGCGGTTGCCGCGTCACGGCCACAAGAGGCGCCAGTTCTGACGAAATCCGACGTCGCGACGATCTATGCGCTCACAGAC
>Ga0209403_10002317_pt1 | contig 22972 bp, 27 predicted proteins | sample ArcticOcean_MG_C_8_FD_187440 | JGI IMG/M metagenome (GOLD analysis project Ga0209403, IMG submission 187440) | Marine microbial communities from western Arctic Ocean - ArcticOcean_MG_CB11_86 (SPAdes) (version 2) | ecosystem: Environmental > Aquatic > Marine > Oceanic | place: Arctic Ocean... | reverse complement strand
CATGAAATATTTTAGCTCGCCGGCACTCCTTGAGAGTTGGGTAAAGCTTCCTGCTGATTGGAGGGAGACGGGAGGTCATAATCTCCATACTTGGGATTAGAGTGAGCTTTTGGATCATAATTATCTCTAAGCAAATCCCTTGTGAAATCAAATGTATGACGCGTAGTATAAGCCATGGAGATAACACCTGTATCCATTCGAATCGCGTCTTTGGGACAAGCTTCAACGCAGAGTCCGCAGAAGACACAGCGCAGTTCGTCAATATTGAAAACTACAGGATATTTTTCAACCGAAAGGTCCGGATGTTCACCAGCTTCTATGTGAATGCATTTTGAGGGACAAACGGTTTCACACATGTAGCAGGCAACACAACTCAGAAAACCGTTTTCACGCCGAGTCAGACGATGACGTCCACGCCAACGAGCAGAAATATGTCGTTTCTCTTCCGGATAATTGACTGTCACCACATCTCTTGCACCAAAAAGATTGCGCCAAAAATGCTTTACGGTGAGCCGAAAACCCACAAAAAGTGCTGGAAAATATAATGCTTCCCTCGCTCCGTCCAGCCTGTTAACTTGTTTGACCTTTAATTCCATGAACCCTCCAATAAATAATAATTTTTCTTATTACAAATTATAAACAATATTTTACTATGGTGCCAAACGCTCAATGTCCCATTCATCAGCCGTTTTTGTATACAAAAAACGGTCATGCAATCGGTTAGGACCCCCCTGCCAAAATTCAAAAGTTTCCGGTTTTATTCTGTACCCTCCCCAAAAATCAGGTAGTGGAATTTTGCCTTTTGCAAATTTACGCTTAATTTCGTCAAGCTTCATTTCCAATATTTTTCTTGAAGACAAGACTGAGCTCTGATCTGAAACCCATGCTCCAAGTTGACTTCCACGGGGACGGCTCAGAAAATATTTCAAAGATTCACTTGTCTCAATTTTTTCCGCGACTCCGTTTATGCTTAACTGACGTTCCAATGCTACCCAATTAAAGAGCAATGCCACATTTGGATTTTCCGCAATTTGACCCGCTTTCCTGCTTTTATAATTGGTAAAAAAAACAAATCCTTTTTCATCAAACAGCTTGAGCAGAACAGTTCTCAACATCGGTACTCCGGCCTTTCCAACAGTTGCCAGACTCATTGCATTTGGAATCGGTTCCGAGGTGTTAGCTTCTTCAAACCATACTTCAAACTGCAAAAACGGATCAGAATTTAACTGCTCTATGGACAGGCCATCGTTCTTATAACCTTGACGCATGAATGATAAGTCCATTAATTACTCTTAAACCTTTTTATTGCGGAATTGATCATCCAAAAGCAAGAATCACAAATGCGGTAACAAACACATTTACCAGCGACAGCGGTAGTAGTTTTTTCCAGCCGAGCGCCATTGTCTGGTCAAAGCGGAATTTTGGCACTGTCCAGCGTAACTGAATTTGAAACCAACAGAAAAACAAAGTAAAAATAGAAAACTTAATTACCTGCATAATTGTCACAATCCACTGCGGTGCACTTTCCCAAAGGTGTAGCCAGGGTACATGATAACCACCAAAAAAGAGTGTTGTGATCAATGAAGCAACGCCGACAAGTGCTACATATTCCGCGAGCATAAAAGCCGACCAACGCATACCGGAATATTCCAGAAAATATCCGGCAACAATTTCTGATTCACCTTCAGGCGCATCAAACGGAGCACGTTTAGTTTCCGCTACCAACGCTGTAAAAAAGAGCACAAATCCGAGAGGCTGTGTTAAAACACCCCACATTGGAATTAAATTTCCAAACCAGTATTCATTTTGTCCGTCCACAATTCCGCTCACACGCGTAGTCCCGTAAACCATGAAAACACCCATCAATGCCAGACCCATGAAGACTTCATAGGAAATCATTTGAGCAGCAGCGCGTGTGCCTCCAAGTAGGGCAAATTTACTGTTTGAGCTTGACCCCGCGAGCACTGCGCCATATACACTAAGTGAAGTGATGGCAAAAACGAAAAGTAAGCCGGGTTCTATATCTGTAACCTGAAAGGTAAAATCACCGATTGGACCTGCAAGTGGTATGATCGCGAAAGTAGCAACTCCCGCAATCAATCCGAAAAAGGGGGCAATCAAGTATAAAAAGCCGTCTGCGCCTTTAGGCATTGTATCTTCCTTGAAGATGGATTTCAGTCCATCAGCGGCAAGATGCAGAGCTCCATGGCCTGTGAACTTGCCAATATTTGCTCGGTTAGGGCCAACACGATCCTGAATCATGGCGCTCCATTTACGCTCCATCAGCGTCAATACTGTGCCCAACGGCATGGCAAACATCAGGATTACCACCATAATTTTTATGATGGCGAGCACTGCCGGAATCATGATTATTTCAAGTAACACTTCCACTTCTAATCCTTTTCTTGTTGCTAAAGTAACGACATTAACCACCGACGTTCTGAGGCCTATGAAAGAACATGGTTATTTAAAATTTTTCCTCGCAATTTTGAACGAAGACGAACCTAAAAAATACGTGTACCCCGCACGTCCAGTGCAAAGGATTGTTAGGCAATTTGCTTGATTGAATCCAGATAGAGAGTATCAGGACAAATATCTTGCTCATTAGACCAAACAATTGTTCCGTCCAATATTTTTACTTTGTTTAAATAATTTTTATCTTGGAATTCTTGAAATGCTCCGAAGTTTAATAAATCTGAACAATCATAAATGCCTTTTTCTGCATTTGTAAAGATCAGCATCAATTTATAATCATCCCTTGGTATAACCTCGTTAACTCTTGGATTCATTATGTTATCTCAAAGGCTCAATTTTGTAAGGATGTTGTCCTGATACGGCTAATTCCCAGTCTGCTATAGGTTCATCTTTATGTAACTCAATCCACGCCTGAAGAAGTTTCATTTTTGAGTTTGGTATACTTCCTCCCATTACTTCACCTGCTGGTAGTAGATACAGTGACTTCATGTTCATGATATTTGACGTGAATATGTGGTGCTTTATGTTGCCTGTTATCTTTGAAATACAAATAGATAATGAGCCCATAAAACATCGAAATTGACGGCATGTCTTTTACCTATTAATTGCAGTTTATTGCGTACTTGACGTCTGAAATCACCGGTTGTCTAAATTAATTTGTTCTCCAATTTTTTATTCCTAACTGATTATTAACAGGCATCTTACCTGATAACCCCGTCATTACCCAGTAAATCAGTCAAGTTTGTCCAACAAAAATATGATCGCTGTAAAATGACAAAGATCATTAACAAGCAGGAGATTTAACGATCCAATTCTCCGCCGATCATGTTGACTGAACCAAAAATAGGTACTATGTCAGCAACATAATGACCAACTGTCATGGCCGGCATGGCCGCAACTAAATTAAAACAAGGTGGGCGCAACCGCACACGAACAGGATCACCTCCGCCATCTGAAACCAGATAAAATCCTAGCTCCCCGTTTCCGCCTTCAATTGGCATATAGATCTCACCAGCAGGCGGCTGGTGGCCTTCCATAACCAATTTGAAGTGATCGATCAGTCCTTCAATATTTCCGTAAACATCTTTCTTGTCAGGATAGTGCATCATCCGCTCATCAGTCATATAAGGACCGTCCGGCATTTTGTCAGCGGCCTGCTCGATAATGAGTATGCTTTGTCTAATTTCTTCCATCCTGACCAAATAGCGATCAAAACAATCACCAACGCTGCCTACAGGAATTTCAAAATCCAGTTCATCATAAACAGAATAAGGATCCGCTCTCCGGACATCATAAGGAATTCCACAGGCCCGCAGCAAGGGTCCGGTGAAACCAAAAGACAAGGCGTCTTCTTTGCTGAAAGAACCGACATCTTTGACACGGTCAATGAATATTTTATTGCGAGTCAGTAGCTTGTCACATTCGCTCATGACATCTTTCAACTTTGCCAAACGATCTGCGAGATCACTCAAAAAACCATCCGGAAGATCATTGGCATTTCCGCCGAATCGCGTCCAGTTTGTAGTCAGACGCGCCCCTGTCATTTCCTCAACCAATTCCCAAAGATATTCACGTGCTTTTATGAACCAGAGAAAAAAGGTAAATGCTCCAATTTCCATTGCCACTGCACCAAGACAGGTCAAGTGATCTGTGATACGAGATATTTCACCCATGATAACTCGGGTGAATTCAGCACGTCTGGGAGCTTCAATTCCATAGAGTTTTTCCACCGCCATCGAATAACCTATATTATTCAGTAACGGAGAAACGTAATTCAAACGGTCAGTATAGGGAATGACCTGAATCCATTTTGAATTTTCCGATTCTTTTTCAAAACCACGATGTAGATAGCCGATTTCCGGATCCATTCCGACAATCAATTCTCCATCCAAATGAGTAGTGAAGCGCACAATTCCGTGCATGGCCGGATGAGCGGGACCAATTTCGATACTCATTATTGAAGCCGAAAAATCTTCTCCAGTTGAATCCCCCTCAGTGCGGGGCTGGATTCCAATCATGTCAGTCATGCGTGCCTCCCATAAATATGGCGTTCTTCTACTTCTTTGAGTTCCAGCAAGGGCTGTTGTTTATCAATCGGATAGTCTTTACGCAGCGGATGTCCTTCAAATTCATCGTACATTAAAATCCGTCTCAAGTCTGGGTGTCCTTCAAAATGAATGCCGAACATGTCAAAACATTCTCGTTCATACCAGTCAACTGCTTTCCACAAATGGTGAATTGAAGTAATATTACAATCATCCTCTGCTAAACGAACTTTTATCCGTAAACGATGTGCGTGGGTCAAAGACTTAAAATGATATACCATTTCGAAACGTGGGGTCTCATTCATTTCAAGAAGATCGACTGCTGTCAAATCCATCATTATCTCAAAAGAACAACGTGAATCATCTCGTAAAAAGCGACAGACAGGCTCCAAGGCATCCCGTTCAATCACGACAGTTTCATCTCCGCGGTGAGCATGAAAACCTGTGACTGCATCCGGAAATTCCTGTTGGAGCAGGACAGTCAGTTCGCCTGCTTCCCGAGATACTTCCGATTCCTTTGTGGAAATTTCTTCATCCATTAATTTTTTATAGCTTCAATTTTAATTTTAAACAATTTCAATCTTCTTTAAGAGCAGCTTTATCTTTCTGCATTTTTGGAGAGTCATAACCAATATGCGGACTGACATTGATGAAATCTTCAGAATAGGTAAATCCCGGTTTACTGACACGGTTACTTTTTGGATTTTGCTGATTCTCAAAAACTTCTTTTTTGGAAATTTCAAAATACTGATTTAGCTGATCCACTTTTTGATTTTCGTGCCTGATTGCGGTTGGAGTGATCCCGTTGGCCTTTGGACCGTCATTCTGAATACTGTTTTGCAACTCCATCAGCCCGTCTAGGACTGCTTCGGGACGTGGAGGACATCCCGCAATATAGAGGTCAACCGGAATCAAACGGTCAATCCCCTGTAGTACAGAATAATTTTGATAAAAACCTCCTGAAGACGCACATGCTCCAAAAGCAATAACCCATTTAGGATCGGCCATTTGATCATAAATAGTTTTCAGAATAGGTGACATCTTATGGGTGATGGTTCCAACCACCCAGAGGACATCCGCTTGTCTCGGAGAAAATCTGGGGATTTCCGCACCAAAACGTGATATATCATAATGGGAACAGGCCGCGGCCATGTACTCCATTCCGCAGCAAGCCGTTACAAAAGGGTACTGAAAGAGGGAAAATTTTCTGGACCAATTAACCACACTGTCAAATGTGGTGGTTTTAAAACCACCATAATCTGTATCCATTTTAGCTCCTAGTTAAAGTTATTTATTTCAGTCTGTTTTTAATTAAGCAATTTTGCCTGATATATTACTAGTTTTTTTAAAACCAGTTCTTTTCGATAATAGAGTTCAGCAGTTGAGTATAATATTATTGACGTTATTTATTTCAATTCAATTTCCACAAAGACAAATTCGTGATCATTCTGATTGACTACATTGTGCTTAACGCCTTTTGAACGTGAATAAGAAACTCCGGAAACTAAATCAGCAACAAATTCCTCAGTTTCGGTTTGAATGTGAAGTTTACCTGTAGTCTGAGGCACAACGACATAATCATACTCGTGTTGATGCCAGGTTGTTTCTGCACCTGGAGCAAACCTCCATTCGGTAACGATTACTCGATCATTCTCCAGTTGAAGCGTTGGTTTTGCAGGCCTTCTTGATTCAATCATAATAGTTCATTTTCAACATTCACTGCTTTCCTTAAATCAAGGCCAAAGTAACTACACTTAAACATTATAAAAAAGACTATTAAATCTGTATTATTCCCATTCCAGCGCGCCTTTTTTCCAATCGTAAGCCAGACCCAGCACCAGTATTCCCAAAAAGACTGAACTGGCTATGAAACCAAACCAACCTAATTCGCGTATCTGTACGGCCCACGGATAGAGGAAAACAACTTCAACGTCAAAGATGAGAAAGACCAATGCGGTCATATAAAACTTAACGTCATATCGATGCCCCTCCATGCCGTCTCTAAGGAATCCTGATTCGAAAGGAGTCATCTTTGCCTCCCCTCTCAATTTCGGCCCCAGAAAGAGTCCGATACAACTGAATGCTCCTGCCAAAATAACACCCAGAATAATCATGATCAAAATAGGCAGGTAACCAGATGCAATTGTCATAAAATTTTTTGGCTAAAAAACTCTTTGTTATCTAATAAAACGCTGTGCTGATTAGAAAATTATTTCACTCAAAGCGCAGTTTGTCAATTCATTTCAGGTATTTTCAACGTACCGTCACCCCTGGATTTACCAGTTGAGGTGCCTCTATCAAAACCAGTTTTCCTTTATCATCTGAAAAAAGAATCATACCTTCAGAAACTTCACCCATCAATTTAACCGGTTTGAGGTTTGCCACTACAAGCACACGCCGGTCAGTCAGTTCTTCAGGGGTATAAAATTCCGCTGCACCGGAAACAATCGAACGTAATCTTCCTTCACCCAAATCTACCTCAGAACAGAGCAGCTTAGCCGACTTTTCAACTTTCCGGCATGTTCTGATATGGCCGACTTTCAATTCCATTTTCTGAAAATCATCAAACGCAAACCATTCGTTGCTCTCATCAGCAGTCGTGCTTACTTTTTTTTCAGTTTGCATTACTTCTGAAGCAGTTTTTTCCTCAGCCGAAAGTTTCATTTTAGGAAACAACGGTTTTGGTTCAGGCATTTTAGTGCCTGATTCTAAGAATCCGGGAGTGAGTTTTTCAAACGGTATCTTCTCGGTTCCAAGTCCAAGAGAGTTGCGTGCCTCACTCATTTTTTCTGGCATTACAGGATCGAGCAGTCCTACTAGAATTCTTGTCATATCGAGTGCAGTGTAAAGTACTGTTCCCAGACGCTCCCGATCTTCTGGTTGCTTGGCCAGGCTCCAAGGTTTGCAACTGTCTATATATTTATTGACTTTACTGCTGAGCCAGGCCACATGCTCCAGCGCACGATGCGGTTGAAAAGCAAGAATATATTCCCTGCAATTTTTCACACCTTCAATAAAGGAATTACGTAGATTTTCTTCTGCTTCACCAACTTCACCCAAGGACGGTACACAACCGTCAAAGTTATTACGGCTCATGCTGATGGAACGGTTGAGCAGGTTACCAAAATTATTGGCTAAATCTCCATTGTAACGGGTGACTGCCAACTCTCCGGTAAAATTTGCATCCTCCCCGAAACTCATGTCACGCAACAAAAAGTAACGCAAAGCATCTACACCTAGCTGATCTTTCATCGCTAATGGGTCAACCACATTTCCAAGAGACTTGCTCATTTTGCTACCGCCCACCACCCAGTGACCGTGAACCACCAGTTTTTTAAAAACAGGCAAGCCCGCGGCTTTGAGCATGCACGGCCAGTATATTCCATGTGTTTTCAGAATATCCTTGCCAATCATGTGGTGCACGTGCGGCCAGTACTTTTTATACTTTTCTCCATCCGGCCAGCCTAGCGCACTCGCGTAATTCAGCAGTGCGTCAAACCAGACATAGGTGACAAAGTTATTATCAAAAGGCAGTTCAATACCCCATTTCAGACGACTTTTTGGACGTGAAATACACAAGTCCTGAAGAGGTGCTTTTAGAAACTGAGTCAATTCATTACGATAACGTCCTGGATAAACCCAGTTTTCATTTTCTGCTAACTCTTTTTCCAGCCAGCCCTGATAAGCGCTCATGCGGAAAAAGTAATTTTGCTCCTTATAAAGTTGCGGAGGGTTTTGATGATCCCGACAATTTCCGTCCACCAACTCACTCTCATCCATAAAACGTTCACAGCCAACGCAATAAAGGCCTTCGTATTCTTTTAGATAAATCTCACCTTGATCGTAAATTTTTTGCAGAATTTGCTGAACACAAGCTTTGTGTTGAGGATCAGTTGTACGTATAAACTGATCATTTTCAACATGCAGATGCGGCCACATATCACGAAATTCCTGACTGATCTTATCGACAAATTCCTGTGGTTCAATTCCGGATTTTACTGCCGATTCTACAATTTTTTGTCCATGCTCATCTGTTCCAGTTAAGAAATAAGTATCGGCCCCAAACAGTTTCCGGTATCGTGTTATCACATCCGTTGCAATTGTCGTGTATGCATGGCCAATGTGCGGATGGCTGTTGACGTAGTAAATTGGGGTGCTAATGTAAAATATGTCGCTCATTCTAGTTGAGTCTCAAGGAACTTTTCAAAATAATCTAATAAACACTGATGCTTTTGCCTACTTCCGGGCATGTGTGATTTTCACAATCAGAGGTGGGTCAGGCACTGGGAAATTTAATTTTAGGATCTTCTGGATGCGGGCAGAAAAGGACGAGCGTTTTTCCAATAACCTGAACTACTTCAATCTCCGTCAGTTTGGAAATTTCTTCAGCACACTCTTTTTTCGACAAAGGACAGCTGTCCAGCACCTTACATTTGATTAACTCATGATCCAGCAGCTGGGATTCAATCTCAAGTCTGGTTTCCGGAGACAGCCCTTGTTTTCCCACATTCACGAGAGGTTTAAGAGGATGCGCCAAAGCACGCAAATGTCTTTTTTGTTTTCCTGTCATTTTCAATTTCCCTGATCAATCACCCGTGGCACTTTGAAAAACCCATTTTCCAGATACGTGCTAAATTGTTCCGGAGCAACTGGAGATTTCTCCATCTTATCTTCACGGATTCCACGCAAATGACTTTCATCCGCATCTGCTAAGGTCTCCTGAATATCCGCCGTTTTCAACAATTCAAAATAATCCAGAATTCCCGAAAACTGTTTTGCAAAAACTTCCGTTTCTTTGTCAGTCAATTCCAATGATGAAAGCCGTGCTATCTTACGAACTTCCTCTGTGCTGAAGTTGGTTGTCATGACGGTTGCAGCATTAATTTGATTTCTGCCTGAGCCGCCAGTTTTCCGTCTACACTTGCCTTGCCTTCAAACACCCAAAAATTGCGACGTTGATTACTCAAGGTAGTTTCCAAAATTAGCTGGTCTCCTGGCACCACCGGCAGCCTGAATTTGGCATTATTGATTCCGGCAAAAAACACAATACTTCCGGATTGTGCTTCACCCTTTCCCGAATCAATTACAATCCCCGCAGTTTGCGCAAGTGCTTCGATAATCATCACACCAGGAAACACAGCCTGTTGCGGAAAATGCCCTTGAAATACTGCTTCATTTCCGGAAATATTTTTTAAAGCCTGACAGTATTCACCGGGACGCACCTCCAGTACACGGTCCAACAGCAAAAAAGGGTAACGATGCGGTAATATTTTTTTTATTTCCTCTAAATTCAACATCAATCTCCTCCTGTTTGTTTAAGTGAATTATAGGCATCAATCACTTTCTGGGTCATATCTTTAGTATCCTGTTTCATATACAAAATGATTTGCGCGGCATTTTTTTCCAGCACCAGATCCAGTTTTTGCTTGATGGAAATACTGCGGATCACTGTTTTTAGTTCCTGGAAAATAACCTCGGTAAGACGTCGTTCCTCTTGCCTCATTTCCTGTTCAACTTTCCGAACCTCTTCCCTCAGTTGCTGCTGACGTGCAATTAATTCCTGCTCTTTGGAGGCTTTTGCTTTTGCAGTCAGCAAAGGATTGTTGCGTAAATTATCAGCTAGTTTACGTAATTCAGACTCTTCCAGTTTGAACTCCTGCTGCTTTTGACGACCTCGACGTTCGAGAATATTTTTTGATCGAATACCTGCTTCTGACTTATTAAGTGCTTCATTCAAATCGACGACCCCAACCTCCAACGCAAACGCAGGAGCGCTCAGGTAAAAAAAGGCTGTCAACACCAGAGGCAAAAAATGTTTCATGGCTTATTTTTGGCTTATTTTATATTTCCTGCAGAAGAGCAACAACTCAACAATTCTGCTTTAGGTCACGAACCAGACAATTAGGAAAGTTCCAAGAGTAAAGATGAGGGCATAATTCTGGGTTAGCCCGTTCTGTAAAGGACGGATTCCATTTCCAAACGTACGGGCAATATCCGCGGTTGCGTTGACCGCACGGTCAATCACATTTTGATCAAATAGACGCCAGAGTATGTGGGTTGAAAAGAGACGTCCCGGTTGAATAATTACCGCGTTATAGAGTTCATCCACATACCATTTGTTAAGCGAAAGCTGATAGAGGGATTCCCATTTGCTGCGTAAGACGGCAGCACGGTGAAATCCGGAATGATAAAGCCTGCTAGCGACAAACCAAGCCAACAATGCGAAAGCAACAGAAAACGCCATTAGTGTCCACTCAGTTGAAACTTCACCATGGCCACTTGGAATTTCCGCAAAGAAACCCTGGAAGTAATTTTCCATTCCATTCGGAATTAAATTAAAAACATGCGGTACCCCAAAAAATCCGCCTGTAACTGCAAGTAAAGCCAGAATCATCAGGGGTATGGTCATCGATAAAGGTGACTCGCGTACATGTTCAGCGGTATGTGAATCAACCCGTGACTCTCCGTGAAATGTCAAATAAATCATCCTGAACATGTAAAATGCAGTTAAACCTGCAGTCAGGAAACCAACTCCCCAAAGCCACGGACTGCCTAATGGTGAACTGTATGCTTTCCAGAGAATTTCGTCTTTACTGAAAAATCCTGAGAAAAAAGGAATTCCGGAAATTGCAAAGGTTCCAAGCAGCATGGTCATATAGGTGATAGGCAGTTTGTTTTTGAGCCCACCCATTTTGCGCATATCCTGCTCATGATGAACTGCCAGAATGACCGATCCGGAACCTAAAAAGAGAAGTGCCTTAAAAAATGCATGTGTCATGACATGGAAAACACCCGCGCCAAAAGCGCCGACACCCATTGCCAAAAACATATAGCCTAATTGACTGACGGTTGAATAAGCCAGTACCCGTTTGATATCAGTCTGCGTGACGGCGATGGTTGCCGCTAAAAGGGCGGTGGCAGTTCCTACGACTGCAATAACATTCATCGTGAAAGGCGCCAGTACAAACAAGTGGCTCAATCGCGCAACCATGTACAAACCCGCTGTTACCATCGTCGCTGCATGGATCAAAGCGGAAACAGGTGTTGGCCCTTCCATCGCGTCCGGTAACCAGACATAAAGCGGAATTTGGGCGGATTTTCCTGTAGCGCCAAGAAAAAGCAACAAGGTTATTGCTGTTACCAGTCCGCCTCCATATTCAAGTGTTGCTGCTGCTTCAGCATTGACTGTAGCGAATTCAATTGAACCAAATGCTAAAAAGATCAGCATAACTGCCGATAGCACTCCAAAGTCTCCTATACGGTTAAAAAGGAAAGCTTTTTTTGCTGCTTCCGCAGCAGAATCTTTTTCAAAGTAGTAACCAATCAAAAGATATGAACATAGTCCTACACCTTCCCAACCTACGAACATCAAGAGAAAACTGTCGCCCAATACCAGAATCAACATGAAAAACACAAACAAATTCAAATAGGCAAAAAAGCGGTAGTAACCTGATTCACCATCCATGTAACCCACAGAATAAACGTGAATCAAAAAGCCAACTCCGGTGATTACCAACAGATAAAGTCCGGAAAGCTGGTCAACCTGAAAATTAATTCCTGCTTCAAAATTGCCGCTCGCAATCCAAGTATAAAGGTGTTCATTGAGCACGTTTCCTTCCGCTTCAAGCATCTGAAAAAACAGCACCAACGACTGAGCAAAGGAAAGCGCAATTGCCAACGGTCCTACAAAAGTCACGAAACGTGTTCCGAAACGTTTGCCTAAAAAACCATTCAATAAAAATCCCAACAAAGGGAATGCTGGTACAAGCCAAATTTGCGACATAGCTACCATTTTAAAATATTAAATTCGTCAATATTCAACGTTTTACGCGTCCGAAAAATTGAAAGAATTATCGAAAGTCCTACCACCGCTTCCGCAGCGGCAACAACGATGATGAAGAAAATGAAGATCACACCTGTCATGGAATCCATGCCTCGTGCAAAGGTCACGAACGATAAGTTTACTGCGTTGAGCATGAGTTCAATGCTCATAAAAATCACAATCACATTGCGCCTCAGCATTACACCCAGCACACCTAAGGTAAAAAGAGCTGCGCTCAACAACAAAATATGTTCAACGGGAATCATAAAATATCCTTACGGAAAACGTCGCTTTGCAATCACTACCGCGCCAATGACGGCAACGAGTAGCAGAACTGCAATAATTTCAAATGACAAAATGTAATCGGTAAAAAGTAAACGTCCTATCAACGCAATCGAACCAACTTCTTCTACAACCTCAAGCGGATATGCCCCCTTTGGTCCAAGTTGTATATTTCCTGCAGTGAAGAGACTGGCAATTTGCACAAAAATTCCCAGAGAGAGAAGCCCTGCCAAAATTTTCCCAATGGGCCATTTGTTAGCATACTGATCTGTATCCTTTGAAGAGAGAAGCATCAGCACAAAAAGGAAAAGCACCATAATAGCTCCGGCATAAACCAGCACCTGAATGACTGCGACAAATTCTGCATTCAGCATCACATAGATTGCGCCTAAACAAAAAAATGTGCCCACCAGTGAAAGTGCGCAATGAATTGGATTTCGCAGGAAAAGTACACCCAATCCGCCCATAATGCTCAGAGCTGCAAAAATGTAAAATATTATTAACATCTTTCGTTTATGAAAAAAATTATAAATTCACACAAACTATATCTGTGCCTTGACTACTTTCATTCCTGAGTCTTTTGTTTTCTGAGTAAGTTCTTTGCCAAGTCCGCTGATATCTGCATAACTGAGTCCTGAGAATGCTTTTACCTGTTCTGTCATTGCATTAAAAACATCTGCAGAACTCCCGTATGAACTTTCCTGTCCGAGTGCTACAGACAAGTCCGCAAGAATCCTCCACTCCGGACGGGTCCTGCGCAAAGCCTGAACAGCAATTTCAGTTGACTGAACACGTTGATCCTTATTGGTGAATGTACCATCTTTCTCGGAATAATACTGACCTGGAAGTACAACGTCCGCAATTTCACTCCATGAGTTGTGGAATGTGCCCAGATGCACCACCAATTGCGCTTTTTTTACTTTTTCCTGAACTTCAACTTCTGCATCAAAGGGATTTCCAAGGACAAAGACGACTTTCAGTTCAGCTTCAATTGCTTTTTTAAGTTTTGCAGATTTTGCATCACCTTTTATTTTAAGAGCAAGAGCACCTGCGCGGTTAGGAGTTTTGTCAGTCGTGATCAGAGTATTGATAAAAAATTCGCTTTCATTTTGTTCCCATTTCGGCAAAGGGCAAAATGTGTTATCGGCGGAAAAAATATCTTTGAGCAGTTTTTGCAGTAAAAACAATTCTTCGTTGCTTGCGTGAGTATCGGTCAGTGCAAGTACTTCCTCCGGCAATGGTGACATATCACCGACACGCTCAGCAATTGCGGCGTATGCTTCTTCCCATGAAACACCTTCCAGTTTTCCGTCAACACGGCCTAATGGTTGATGAATTCTAGTTTTACGTTCATTCATCATGCGGTAAGTTAAACGCCCTTCATCGCAGAGCCACCATTTATTAACGTTTTGGTTTTCATGAGGTTTTAGCCGAAAAATCTCATTGCGGTCATGCTCAATCGTAACATTACAGCCTGTAGAGCAACCTGTACAAATTGAACGATTTTTTTTCAATTTCCAGACACGCCGCTTGAAGCGAAATTCCTTCTCCGTGATCGCGCCTACTGGACAGATGTCTGCCATATTGCCCTGAAATTTATTAGTCATCGGCCTGTCGGCATAGGTGTCCACCGTCAATTCATGCCCTCGGTTAAACATCCCAAATTCATTGGTACCGGTTATTTCCCGGGTAAAACGGTCACAGCGTGAACACTGAATACAGCGGTTGCGTTCCAATGAGACAAAAGTACCAATGTCCCGCCAGCCGTTAACTCTTTTGGAATAATCCATTTCGGACTTTCCGGAACCATACTCAAAGGCGTAATCCTGCAGAGTACATTCACCGGACTGGTCGCAAATTGGACAATCCAGCGGGTGATTCACCAGTAAAAACTCGTTGACTAGTTTACGCCCCTCTTGGACTTTAGGATTGAGTGTTTCGACCTTCATGCCCTCAGTTGCATCCATTGAACAGGCGGTTTGCAGTTTTGGCGCAGGACGCCCATTTCCCAGATCAACCACGTCAACCATGCACATCCGGCATGTTGCAACTACCGACATTCCTGGATGGTAGCAATAATGAGGGATTACTTTCCCGCAACGCAACGCCGCGGAAAGAACTTTTTCTCCCGGTTCATACTCAACCGGTTCACCATCAATATGAAAGACAGGCATAGGAAACTCGTTAAACAGTGGTATAATATTTCCGGAATTCTTCCGGAAATTTTTTAACAAAACTTTGAATTGGCATTGCGGCAGCATCTCCTAAAGCGCAAAGAGTAGTACCCATCATGTTACCGCCAACCCTGTTGAGACGCTGTAATTTTTCGTCACTTCCGTTTCCGTTGAGAAAGTCACGGACAATTTGACGTGACCAGTGAGTACCTTCCCTGCAGGGAGTACATTGACCACAGGATTCGTGTGCGTAGAAACGTGTTATGCGATGCAATAATTTTACTACATCAGTGTCTTCATCAAAGACCATCATCGCTGCGGAACCCATCATGGTTCCGTTTTTTGCCAAATCATCAAAATTATACAGCACATCCACTTCGTCTGCAGTCATGACGGGTGAAGACGAACCTCCGGGAATAACCCCTTTGAGCTTCTTACCGTTGCGGATACCTCCGCCTAACTCGTAAATAATATCTTTCATATTTACGTCCATCCTCAATTCATAAACTCCTGGACGATTTACGTGCCCGCTTAAGCTGACTAAATGCGTACCAGAATTATTTTGCGGACCAAAACTCTTGAAAGCTTCCACGCCGTTATCACCCAGAATAAAAGGCATACAGGCCAGTGTTTCAACATTGTTCACACTAGTCGGACAACCGTTAAAACCTGAAACAGCGGGGAAAGGCGGTTTTACTCGTGGATGACCACGTTTGCCTTCCAGTGAATCCAGCAACGCGGATTCTTCTCCGCAAATATATGCACCTGCTCCGGTGTGAATTGTGATGTCTAAATTAAAACCGCTGCCCAAGGGATCCTGTCCAAGGAGCCCATCTGCGTATAATTCTTCAACAGCCGTATTCAGGGATTTGATTGAGGGGAAATACTCTCCACGAACATAGACATAGCCATGATGACAACCGATCGCATAACAGCCGATCATCATACCTTCTAAGAACATGTGTGGATCTTTAAGCATCAGCTCACGATCCTTACAAGTGCCCGGCTCTGATTCATCTGCGTTGGCGACCAGATAACTCGGCTTTCCGGTTCCTTTTGCCATGAAGCTCCACTTAAGTCCTGTCGGAAAACCTGCACCGCCTCTTCCACGTATTCCGGATTCTTTGACTTCCTGAACAACTTCTTCCGGTTTCATACCAAACACTTTTTTCAAAGACTTAAAACCACCAGACTTTTTATAAGCGGCCAGAGACTTGTCGTATTTTGGGTTCCGAATATTTTTAAAAAGAACTAGAGTTTCTTCTGTCATTTATTACTGCCTCAGTTCATCAATCATATTATCCATCTCTTCCGGAGTTACCTGTTCATGATAGTCCTCATTGACTATGATTGCAGGCGCGAAACTACATGCACCAATGCACTCCATTTCTTCAATGCTGAAAATACCGTCACCGGTCGTATGTCCCGCGTGAATGTCCAATTTTTTTTCAGTATGCTCTAGTAATTCAGTACCTCCGACTAGACAGCAAGGCACACACGTGCAGACCTGCAGATGATATTTTCCTGGGGGCTTCAAACGGAACATGGTGTAAAACGTTACCACACCTTCTACATGTGTCAGTGGTACCTCACAAATGTCCGCTACATGCTGCATCCATCCCTCTGATAACCACCCTTCATTCTCATTCTGGGCCAGATGTAAAATTGGAATTAATGCATTTTGTCTGATGGGATAACGACTCAGAAGTTTGTCAACCTGAGTCTGAATGTCTTTAGAAAACAAATTTAACCTCTTTTTATGATGAGCAGTCTAAATTATTCGAGCTTTAGTTCTACCAAATACTACCAAAAAATCAATAAAATTCGTCTTTCAGAGGTGTTTTTTTTGCGTAAATGCTTTGTGCTTCCTGTGAGGAACATTATTTATGGTTCTTAAAAGCGTCTGTATTATGGATAATATCCTAAATGTTGACTCTATTTCCAAAGGCCATCAGTTTTTAATCCATTATGATAGCAATAAATGACAGACAATTTAGTGACAGACTAAAATTAGATAAAATATTTCCACAATGTTTGCATTATAACTTGTGCAGTCAGCCAAATACTGCTATATTTTATACAAAACAAGACAATACATTAACCAATGAACATAAAAAATCGCATGAACGGCGCTCAAATCGTAGTTGAAGTTTTAAAAAAACAAGGTGTTGAGTACATTTTCGGATATCCCGGAGGAGCATGTATGCCGATTTTTGATGCACTTGTAGATGCACCTGAGTTAAAAATCATTTTGGTACGTCACGAACAGGGTGCGACACACATGGCAGACGGCTATGCGAGGGCAACCGGAAAAACAGGTGTTGTCCTAGTAACTTCCGGACCGGGAGCAACCAACACGGTAACCGGAATACTAACAGCTCATATGGATTCAGTTCCTCTGGTGGTATTAACGGGCCAAACAATCACGCCCAACCTAGGGAAAGATGCGTTTCAGGAGGCAGATGTATTTGGCGTAACCATGCCAGTTGTCAAACACAGCTATCTTGTCAGAGACGTTAAAGACTTATCAAGAATTATTAAAGAAGCATTCCACCTCGCCTCTTCTGGTCGTCCAGGACCAGTTCTGGTTGATTTGCCCAAAGATGTGGTTTCTGAGGAATGGGCTGAGGATTTCAGTGCAGAATTGGATCTTCCGGGCTATCAGGTACAGTCTAGTGGAAATTCCACTAGCATTACTAATGTAGCCGAACTACTCGCAAAATCAAAACGTCCTTTACTTTATGTAGGTGCCGGTACAGTTATTTCAGGAGCAGCAAAACAAGTTTTAAAACTGGCAGAAAAAATTCAGGCTCCAGTAACTACAACTCTGCTCGGCAAAGGTGGTTTTTCAGAGAGACACCCTCTTTCTGTCGGTATGCTCGGCATGCACGGCACAGCCTACGCAAATAAAACGGTCGTCGACTGTGATCTTATCATGGCAATCGGTGCACGTTGGGACGATCGGATCACCGGTAAAGTCAGTGAGTTCTGTAATAACGCGATAAAAATACATATTGACATCGATCCTGCAGAATTTGGAAAAATCATTCAACCAGACATAAGTGTAAACGGAGATGTTGCCGCTGTCCTAGATGAATTGCTTCCTCAAGTTAAAAAATCAAGTACTAAAGATTGGCTGATGAAGATTGAAGCTTGGAAAAAAAAACACCCCTTAAAATATCCAAAACGAGGCGGGTTGCGTGCACAGCATGTCTTAGCTGAACTTGACCGTTTAACAGAATCTAAAGCGATTATTTCTACCGATGTAGGACAACACCAGATGTGGGCCGCTCAATTTTGTAAATCAATTAGGGAACGCCAGTGGCTTTCCAGCGGAGGAGCTGGAACCATGGGTTACGGATTCCCTGCTGCAATCGGAGCGCAGTTGGGGAATCCCGAGGAAGTTGTAGTAGCAGTCGTTGGAGATGGTGGATTTCAAATGACAATGCCCGAGTTGGCAACTGCGGCAATTAATAAACTACCAATCAAAATTCTGATCATTAACAATAGTTATCTAGGCATGGTTCGCCAATGGCAACAGCTATTTTTTGATAACCGTGAAAGCGGTGTAAAAATGGAAGGTAATCCTGATTTTGTCAAAATCGGCGAAGCATATGGCATTAAGGGTTTTCATCTGCGCCGTGCCGGTGACGTGACTAAGGTCTTAAAAAAAGCCCTGGCCTATAACGATGGCCCCTGCATTATCGAAGCAGAAGTGGCTAAGGCAGATAATGTTTTTCCAATGATTCCTGCGGGTGCTGCAGTTAGTGAGATGTTAATTGATGAGCCTCCTGCAACGATGAAACTGAAAAAGCCCGTAGGTAGTACCTGATCCGGAAAAAGCCAGAAACACTGATGCTTTTTAGTGTTAAGAAATTTTAAATATATTTTGCTGCTCTGAAAATAGTAGAACATAATTAATCATAATCAAGCCTTTATGGAAGAAAAATTTGCCATTAGTATCTATGTTTGCAACAAGCCAGGTGTGTTAGTTCGGCTTACACAAACATTCACTCGCCGTGGTTACAACATAGACTCACTGGTCGTTTCTGCAGCACACGATACAGCTTTTTCCCGCATTACAGTAGTTGTGCAGGGAGAGCCAAGCACCTATGACCAAATTCTTCGTCAACTAAATAAATTAGTTGATGTTGTGCATGCTACCAGTCACGAGTCAACAGACGTTGTGGATCGGGAAATGGCATTATTTAAAGTAAAGGTGGATCCAAAAAAGCGAGCGGCTATATTTCAGATAGTTGACGTTTTTCGTGCTAAAACAGTTGACATCACAGATCAGTCACTGGTGATTGAAACAACAGGTGATTCCTCAAAGATTGATGCTCTTGAGAAACTGTTGGGGCCGATGGGATTGGTGGAAATGGTACGTTCCGGAAAGTTGATTATGAAACGTGGAATTGAAGAAACTTAAAAAATCATAATGCTTTTACCCATATATTTATTTGGGGAATATTTATCTCTTCATTTTCACTGGTAGCACCTCTACATCTTCTTCAACTGGAAATTCTTTTTGAATTATGGTTTGGATCGAAACTGCTAATTTTTCAAAACATACTTTTCTATTTGATGTTTTTCGAAATAATAATCCAACACTTCTAGCTGGAACAGGCTTTTTAAAAGGAATATATTTAATTGAGGCATTTTGAATTAAATTTTTATAATCAATTGCAGTTTGTGGAATCAAGGTAATACCAATCCCTGTGGAAACCATATGTCTGATTGTTTCCAGACTTGTGCCTTGAAAATCTTTTCTTACTTTAGTCATAGTTTGTGAACAAACATCCATAACCTGCCCTCTCAGACAGTGGCCTTCTTCTAGCAATAATAAAGTTTCATCACGAAGATCCTCTATCTTGATTGATTGTTTTGAAGCAAACATGTGCTGATCATTAGCAGCCACATAAAATGGCTCCGTATATAAAATTATTTCATCAAGTCCCTTCATTTCTATTGGAACTGCTAAGATCCCCGCATCTAATGTTCCCTCACTCAGTTTTTCCAACATAATATCCGTTTGAACTTCATGTAAGATAATTTCTATTTGAGGATATGCCGCATTGATTGGCTGTACAATTAAAGGTAAGAGATAAGGGGCAATTGTTGGAATTAGCCCAATATTAATTGTGCCACACATTGGATCTGAATATGTTGCAACCATATTTTCTATGGAAGCCACATCAGCCAAGATTATCCGTGATGTTTTCACAATTTCTTCACCTATGGGAGTTAAAAATACATTCCTAGTGGTTCGCTCTATCAATTGTACTCCCAAATATCTTTCCAATTTTTTCAGTTGCCCACTCAAAGTAGGTTGGCTTACAAAACATTTTTCTGCAGCTTTTCGAAAATGCTTTAATTCTCCTACAGCCACAAGATATTCTAAATCTCTCAAATTCATATAATTCTCTTAATAATTAGTTAACCAATTAATAGTTAATAGCTATCAGTATAATAAAAATAAACGATTATACAAATCAATATAAATATTATATAATTATTATCGTTGAGTTCATTTAGGACTCAAGGGGGAGTTTATAAACAACCCTACGCTTTCAATCTACAATAAGGTGTATATTATGAGTAATTTGAATGGAACAAAGACTCACGAAAACCTCAAAGATGCTTTTGCTGGTGAATCTCAAGCAAATAGACGTTATCTTTATTTTGCAAAAGTCGCTGACATTGAGGGTTATCCTGAGATAGCAAGTAATTTTCGTGAAACGGCAGAAGGTGAAACCGGACACGCTCACGGACATCTGGATTATTTGAAAGAAGTCGGTGACCCTGCAACAGGCTTACCTATTGGAGATACTCTGGATAATTTAAAAGCTGCTGTAGCTGGTGAAACACATGAATACACAGATATGTATCCAGGCATGGCAAAAACCGCTCGGGAAGAGGGTTTTGCTGAAGTTGCCGATTGGTTTGAGACATTGGCAAAAGCAGAGAAATCTCATGCAGGTCGTTTTCAGCAAATGGCAGATAGCGTTTCTTGATTAATCCTTAAAACGTCTCTAAATAATTCTCTTAGAGGCGTTTTCTCCTTTTTAAATTATGCTCACCAATTAACAATGGAAGAAAAACAAACTAGGATATCATATTTACCTACAGACAGTTTGACATATGACCCCAGTGATAAAAAGTATTGGGATGAGAAGGAGTTGGAAAAAGAGATTGAAAGAACCTTTGAAATTTGCCACGGCTGCCGAATGTGTTTTAAGTATTGTGACTCATTCCCAACTCTGTTTAATTTCATAGACAAACAATACGATGGAGATGTAAAAAAGATTAAGCCAAAGGATACACAACAGGTCATGGATGCATGTTTTCAGTGCAAATTATGCGAAGTTCAGTGCCCGTATACAGTCCGTGATGGGCACCAGTTTAAACTAGATTTCCCTAAATTAGTTCATCGACATAAGGCAGTCAACTCCAAAAACAAACCCAAGAGTTTGAGGGATAACGTTTTAGCAAATCCAGATAAAGCTGCCATGATGGCTCGTGCGAGTTTCGGTTTAGCAAATACAATGAATCGCGTCAGTGTCCATCGGTGGTTTATGGAAAAATTGCTGGGAATTCATAGAAATAAATTACTACCAGATTTCAGTTTTACTACATTTGAAACATGGGCTGCTAAAAAGGGCCTCATGCGGAAAAACAATAAAGCTGAAACTGTTTTATTTCAAACATGCTATGTCCAGCACAATGAACCACAAATTGGAAAAGACACTATAGAAGTTCTAGAAAAAAACAAGGTTGACTGTGCTTGTGTTAAAGGGCTAAAGTGTTGCGGGATGCCTGCATGGGAGCAAGGTGATTTGGAAACATTGCGTGCTAATGCTAGGCATAATCTCGATATACTAATGCCGTTCGTTGAACAAGGCAGTAAGGTCCTTGCGATTAACCCAACCTGTGCAATGATGATGAGAAGAGAGTATCCGGAACTGTTGGAAGGAGACGACCGTGAAAGAGCCAAAAAATTATCAAACGCAATAAACGATCCTTCAGAATTTTTATGGAATATACGAGATGAAGAGAGGTTTAACACTGATATTAGTAATTTACCAACTGAAACCATTAGCTATCATGCGCCTTGCCACTTACGGGCTCAGGGAATCGGCTTTAAGGGGCGTGACTTAATTAAAAAGTTGACTGGATCAAAAATAAAAACGGTATTGGAGTGCTGCGGACACGATGGAACTTACGCCATGAAGACGGAAAGCTTTGATGCCTCTATACGAATTGGTCAAAAATCATTTGAGGGGATGAAAGCTGAAAAGTCCGAAGTATGGGTTACGGACTGCCCTCTAGCAGCACTGCAGTTTAAACAACATGCTGGTGTGAAGCCTAAACACCCCATGTCCGTTCTTGCAGAAGCTTATCGTTCTGTTGACACAGATACAGAATAAAATATTTAATACTTATTAGTCATTTCTAAAAATTAAAGGAGAATAAGAATGGAGCAAGTCCACAGGGAAGAAGTTCAGGATTTTGTAACTTACGAAGAACAACGAAGTGAAGTTCGTGAAAGCACTATGAAAATAAAAGAAATCCGCAGAATTGATGTAGGAGATGTTTTGTCATTCATTTTTGAAAACAAAGATACAGTTCTTTACCAGATTCAGGAAATGATACGGGTGGAGCGTATTGTGAAAGAGAAAGACATCCAGTATGAAATAAAAACCTACAATGAGATCCTTGGCAAGCCCGGAGAATTAGGTTGTACGTTATTGATACAAATTGATGATCCTGCTGAAAGAGATGATAAACTGACAAAGTGGCTTGATTTGCCAAAGCATCTTTATCTAAAATTAGAAGATGAAACTCTAATAAGGGCAACTTTTGATGAGAGACAAATTGGAGATGATCGACTATCTTCTGTGCAGTACATTAAGTTCAATACGAAAGGGAAAGTGCCTGTAGCAATTGGTTCAGATCATCCTTTATTTAAAGAGGAAACTTCTCTCACATCTGAGCAAAAAAAAGCACTTTCAGATGATTTGTAACAGACCAATAATGCTCTTAGCAGCTAAACTAAATATAGTTTTAAATGGGGAAATGTGACTTAAGGAGATTTGATAAGTCTTACAAAAAATGTGATACAAGGTATTTCCGAATATCTTTTGCTTCTTTCAGCGGACCATCTACTGTAACTA
>Ga0209403_10002316_pt1 | contig 22974 bp, 24 predicted proteins | sample ArcticOcean_MG_C_8_FD_187440 | JGI IMG/M metagenome (GOLD analysis project Ga0209403, IMG submission 187440) | Marine microbial communities from western Arctic Ocean - ArcticOcean_MG_CB11_86 (SPAdes) (version 2) | ecosystem: Environmental > Aquatic > Marine > Oceanic | place: Arctic Ocean... | reverse complement strand
CCGGTCGGGCAGGTCGAGGAAATTCGGCCCGTGGTCAAGGACGGGGCGATGGCATTCCATCTTGATCTCAGCGTTCAGGAGGGATGGAAAATACCGGTGGATAGTGTTGCCAGAATAGGCAGCTCGTCAATTCTGGGCGGCAAGACCGTCGAAATTCGCGGCGGAAAATCCAACTCATCTCTCAAGCCGGGCGACAAAATCACCAGCGCGCCACCCGCCGACATGTTCGCCGCCATGTCCAGCATCGCCGGGGAATTCGGCGATCTGTCGCGCAACGGCCTGCGCCCCATGGTGGAGCGCATGTCGGGTCTGGTCGCCAGCGCTGACAATCTGGTCGCAAAAGACCTGTCCCAGTTTGTCCGGGCTCTCAACGATCTGGCGGGCGGCCTGCAATCCGATGTGCCGCAAATCGCCGGGGAATTGCGGCATTTCGCCAAAAGGCTGAACACGATGGTGGATGATGTCCGGGCATTCGCACACCGGATGAAAACCGCGGATCAGCCGCTCGATGCCGTGCGGGCCAATGGCCGCACGATCGCCGACACCCTGCCCGACCGTGGCCCCGACCCCGAGACGCGGTTGTCTTCGAAACGCGAACGCATCGCCCTGGTCGCCCGTTTGCGCGCCGCGATACCGGCCCTGACCCGACGGGAACGTCTTATCCTGTGCCGCGGGTTTCTAGGCGATAAACGCCAGAGCCTGACCAAAATCGGCGAAGAGCTTGGATTGTCGAAGGAACGCGTCCGCCAGCTCGAAACGCGGGCCCTGGAAAAACTGCGATCGGTGGCGCAGTTCCCGCAAGCCGCGGAATAGACGCGTCAGGCGGTCAGTTCCGCATCCACCTCGATTTCCACGAGCAGGTCGGGATCGATTAGACGGGACACTTCGACCATCGTCGCAGCAGGACGAATTTCGCCAAACGCTTCCTGATGAGCGGCGCCGACAGATACCCAGTTATCGATATCGGTCAGGAAAATTCGGGTTCGCGCGACGTCGCTCAATGATCCGCCGCAGGCCGCAAGACCGGTTTCAATCTTGTCGATGATAGACCGGGTCTGCCCTCCCGCATCTCTCGGACTGGCGACCTTGCCGCCCGCATCGACCGCCGTAGTTCCTGAAACGACTATCCGATTGCCAATTCTGACCGCCCGGGAATACCCGACCGCATCTTCCCATGACGTGCCGGAGAATACGTTTTGACGAGCGGACAAAGCGGCCATACTCAGCCCGCGAGTTCGCGCGACCGCCTTGTCGCCGCCTCGATCGCATCGTCCATCAGCCGTTGCAGGCCGTCCTCTGCCATCAACACCTCCAGAGCGGCGGCGGTCGTTCCGCCGGGGCTGGTGACGTTCTGGCGTAAAATTGCCGCTGGCTCGTCCGACTGGCGGGCAAGCTCTCCCGAGCCGGCCACGGTGGCGCGCGCGAGTTTCGCCGCGATGTCGGCAGGCAATCCCTGCGCTTCACCGGCCTGGGCCAGACATTCAATCAGCAGGAACACATAGGCCGGCCCGCTGCCGGATACGGCAGTCACCGGATCGATCAGCGCTTCGTCGTCAACCCAGACGACTTCCCCGACGGCTTCCAGCAGGGTCTCGCAGGCGGCGCGCTGGGCGTCCGAAACATGTGCGTTCGCGGAGGCCGCGGTAATTCCGCGCCCGACGGCGGCGGGCGTGTTCGGCATTGTCCTGACGATTGCCGAGCCGCTTCCAAGATGCTTCTCGAAATAGCCGATATTCCGGCCGGCGGCGATCGACAGAATCACCGCGCCACGTGCCGCGATATCGGCATACCTTGGTACGATATCGTCCATACCCTGAGGTTTGACGGCAAAGACCACGATTTCCGGCGAGAAGCCGGCTTCGATATCGCCCATATCCGCCACGACGCGAACCGAGAGTTCTTCTTTGAGAGAATCGGCGGCTTCGGCGAACGGTTCGACAACCATCACATTGCCGGTATCCAGCCCGCGGGACAGCCAGCCGCGCAGCATTGCCCCACCCATCTTTCCGCAGCCAACCAGCAAAATATTTCGCGATGCAGACATGGAATTTAACCCCGCTGGTTTTTTGCGGCGGAATAGCCCGCTTTCACGCTTCTCCGGCAGTCTCCAGAATAGCAGCCGCCATCGCATCCGCCGGACTTTTACCGCCCCAGATCACGAACTGAAACGCCGGATAGTAGCGCTCGCTTTCGGTGAAGGCGATATCGACGACATCTTCGAGCTGCTCCTTGCTAACGCTAGGAGCACCGCGCAGCAGCAGCGCATGCCGGAATACCGGCAGTCCATCGTCCGACCATAGATCGAAATGTCCAACCAGAAGCCGTTCATTGATGATAGCGAGCAGGGGATGGATTGATTCGGATTTCTTCTCCGGCACTCGCATGTCGAACGCACAGGCAAATAGAAGGGCATGCACATCCTCATGCCACGATACGAACATTCTGTAATCACACCAGTGACCGGTCACCTCAACGGCGATGTCGCTGTTGCTCGATCTCTCGTAAAGCCAGTCGTGGCTGCTAGCGATCTGCTCGACCATATCGAGTGGATTCGGGACTGTTTTTTCAAACTCTTTGCTTAAGGCCGTCATGCCTGAACCCCTTTTTGACGCTTAACCATCAGTAACGCTTCAAAATCCCTCAAATACGCGGCTAAATCCGCAAAATCGTGTGGGTCAGAAGTGTTTCAACACAATATTTAGCGTGCCAGAACAGGATTCGGCGTGCAAGGGGAATTGGTGGTTCAGCGCGACCCATCCACAAAATGTAGTGGATAAGTCCCTCAACCGGGAATCAGGCTTCTTTTGCGCCGGACTGTTTTACAGCCGGTTTGGCCTTGGGGCGGGAGGGGCCGGAAGATTTTTTCGGCGACGTTTTTGCGGACTCTCCTTCGAGCGCTTCGAGGCGCGCCCCAAGGCGCTCGTTTTCCGTCCGGGCGCGAGCGGCCATTTCCTTGACCGCATCGAATTCATCTCGGGTGACGAGATCCATACCGGACAAGACTCGGTCGAGCTGATGCCGGATGATCCCTTCCACCTCGCGGCGGATGCCCGACAAGGTGCCCAGCGCGCCGCCGGCAACGCGGGCGGCATCGTCAAAAATTCGGTTTCGATCTGGCATCGTCAAATTTCTCCTGCCTGCTTGAACATGGCCTCTGAACCCAGGATCCGAGAACCCGGGGTCCGAGAACTCAGGGTCCGGACAAGACCAGACCGGAAAAGCCGATAATTGCGGCTTGTCCCACCTGAACCTATAACCAAGTATAACAGAACGCGAATTGGACATCCTGCATGATACTTGTCACCGGCGGCGCCGGATTTATCGGCTCAAATCTCGTCAAAGAACTCGAGGCGCGCGGCCACCGCGATATCGTTGTGTGCGACATCCTTGGCACAGACGACAAATGGAAGAACATCGCCAAACGGGAACTTGCCGACATTATCCCCCCCGGTGCGCTGTTCGAATTTCTGAACGACCATTCCAAGGTTGTGGAATCCGTTTTTCACATGGGCGCGATTTCGGCCACCACCGAGCGCGACGCCGATCTGATCGTGAGATCCAATATCCGCCTGTCTCTCGATTTGTGGAACTGGTGCGCCGACAACGATGCGGCGCTGATCTACGCATCTTCGGCAGCGACCTACGGTGATGGCGGACAGAGCTTCACCGACGACGATTCCATCGACGGGCTCGCGGCCCTGCGGCCGATGAACGCCTATGGCTGGTCGAAACACGCCTTCGACCGGCGTATCGCCCGGATTGTTTCCGAGAACGGCCCACGGCCGCGCCATTGGGCGGGTCTCAAGTTTTTCAACGTCTATGGCCCGAACGAATATCACAAGGACGGACAGATCAGCGTGGCGCTGAAAAATTTTCGGGAAATTTCGGACGACGGCAAGGCGGTACTGTTCAGGTCGCACAACCCCGCTTATCCCGACGGCGGCCAGAAACGCGATTTTGTCTGGGTCGGCGATTGTGTCGACGTCGCGATGTGGTTGTCCGAAACACAGGACGTGCAGGGCATTTTCAACGTCGGCACCGGCAATGCGCGCACATTCGAAGACCTTGCGAATTCGGTGTTTTCGGCACTGGGCCGCGAGCCGGCGATCGAATTCGTCGAGACGCCCGAAGCGATCCGCGACAGGTACCAGTATTTCACCGAGGCCGACATGTCGCGGCTTCGGGGCGCCGGGTACGAACGGCCGCCGACGGAACTTGAAGACGGCATCGGGGCCTATGTCCGCGACTATCTGATGGCTGCCGATCCTTATGCCTGACCACAATCCATGCTGACGCTTACCTACCCGGCAATCGATCCGGTTCTGCTACAGATCGGGCCGTTCGCAATTCGCTGGTATGCGCTTTCCTATATCGCCGGCATCTTGTTGGCATGGCAGTATATGGTCTGGCTGTCCCGCAAGTCGCCAGCCGGGATCACCAGAGTACATATCGATGATTTCGTGGTCTGGGCAACACTCGGCGTCGTGTTGGGCGGACGGTTCGGATATGTGCTGTTTTACAAATTCAGCTATTATATCGATCATCCGCTGGAAGCGTTTGCTGTGTGGCAGGGCGGCATGTCGTTTCACGGCGGCCTGCTCGGCGTGATCTTCTCGGTCTGGCTTTTCTCACGCCGCCGCGGATATTCCTGGATCGCGGTCGGCGACCTTGTGGTCTGTACGGTGCCGATCGGACTGTTTCTCGGGCGGATTGCCAATTTCATCAATGGCGAGCTCTATGGCCGGGTGACCGATTCCCCGGTGGGCATGGTGTTCCCCGGCGGCGGTCCGATGCCGCGTCACGCAAGCCAGCTATACGAAGCAGCGCTCGAAGGACTGGTGCTGTTTCTGGTGCTGTTGTGGTTTGCGCATCGCCCCGGCGCATTCGAGCGACGTGGATTTCTCGCCGGCATATTTTTCATAGGGTACGGCGTCGCCCGGCCGGTCGCCGAAATATTCCGGCAGCCGGACGCCCATATAGGTTTTCTGACGATAGGAACGACGATGGGACAGTGGCTTTCACTGCCGCTTCTGGTTGTTGGTATATGGCTCGTTGCGACATTGCGGAAAAATGTCCCGGCTTAAAGCGCTGATCAGGGCCCGGATTGCGGATACCGGACCGGTCACCGTCGCCGAGTTCATGGAACTGGCGCTCGGACACCCCGAATACGGCTATTATATGAAAGGCGATCCTTTCGGCATCGGTGGAGACTTCATAACGGCGCCCGAAATCAGCCAGATATTCGGTGAAATGATTGGGCTATGGGCCGCCGTCGCGTGGCAGCAAATCGGACGACCTGAGAGAACAATACTTATCGAATGCGGGCCCGGCCGCGGCACATTGATGAGCGATTTTTTACGCGCCGCGAAAACCGTTCCGGAATTCAGGGATTCGATCGACATACACCTGGTCGAAAACAGCCCTGCGATGCGTTCCCTGCAACGCAGCACCCTCACAGGCTCAGCGCCAACCTGGCACGACTCAATCGATACGGTTCCGGCGGGCCCCGCAATTGTCATTGCAAACGAGTTTCTCGACGCCCTTCCCATACGTCAGTTCGTAAAGACCGGTAACGGGTGGGCGGAACGGCGGATCGATTTCGTCGCGGACGAATTCACATTCGTCCCGGGTGAAAAAAATTCTGCCGTGGAGCTTTTACTGCCAACCGCGACGGCTGTAGCTGGAACTATCTTCGAAACATGTCCTGCTGCGCTTGAATTTGCGGACGAATTGAACCGGCGAATGAAAGACCATTTCTGTGCCGCGCTGTTCATCGACTACGGCCGTGCCGAATCAGGCACGGGCGAAACATTGCAGGCGGTGCGCGATCACAAATTCGCCGAACCGTTGTCCGATCCTGGTGATGCGGATCTCACCGCCCATGTCGATTTCACGGCGTTTACCGACCGGCTTCGGGACGGCGGCGCGCGGACGTTAGGCCCGGTAAGTCAATCGGAGTTTTTACACGCGTTGGGAATATCGGAACGAACGGATCGCCTTTTGGGCGGCGCAACGGCCGCTCAGGCGAAATCGATTAGAACCGCTTCTCAAAGGCTGACCGATCCCGGTCAGATGGGCAATTTGTTCAGGGTTATGGTGGCGATACGGCCGGAAACCCCTACACTGGCAGGGTTCGAGAGATGGGCGGAAAGTCAATGTTGAAATCAACGATTTTGGATAGTTCACCCGGCATCCGCCATGCCTTTTTTACCCGGGAAGGCGGCGTCAGCAGCGGTATATACGCGTCGTTGAATTGCGGCGCGGGATCTGCCGACAATCCCGAACACGTCACGGAAAACAAGCGCCGTGCCGCCGCATGTCTCGAACTGGCCGACGACAGACTGCTAACGCTCTATCAGATCCATAGCGCCGACGCCGTGACTGTCACAGATCCGAACCCTGTCCGCGCAAACCGACCGGAAGCAGACGCCATGGCGACCCGAACCCCGGGTGTCGCATTGGGCATTCTGACCGCGGATTGCGCGCCCGTGCTTTTCGCCGATCCCGAGAATGGCGTCATCGGGGCGGCCCACGCCGGATGGCGCGGCGCTTTAAACGGAATTCTCGAACAGACCGTAAAGGCGATGGAAGAATTGGGAGCGGCAAGGAATAGAATTAGCGCCTGCATAGGCCCATGTATCGCGCAGGAATCATATCAAGTCGGCGGGGATTTCCGCGCGCCGTTCCTGCAGACCTATCCGGAAACAGGCGAGCTGTTCCGTCGTGACTCGGATGCGGATAAATACTTGTTCGATCTGAAAGGATATGTGGTGCGCCGGTTGCGGCAGGCCAACATCGGCACGATCGACGCGGTCGAGGCCGATACCTATGCCAATGAAGATCTATTTTTCAGCTATCGCCGGACCTGCCATCGGAGCGAGGACGATTATGGTCGCGGCCTTTCCGCGATTGCCCTGGTGGAGGCCCCGTAACCGTGCCGTACATGATCATTTTCATGTTCGCCCTTATTCTCGGGCTGATGGTGAGTTGTGCGATATAGTCAGACACCGCTGTCGGTTCTCGCCGCAGTTTTGTTCATTGTCATGTCCGCCATGGGTTGTCAGCCCCTGCCCCAACCCTTTCAGCCCGATACCGCGCGAAAATCATCGAACCCACTTTTGAATCTACCCGACCGGTCAGGCGTCGTCGTTCGTTCCGTCAGCGGTATGCCCGGCAATGGTGGTGAGATGCTTGCACAGAAGATGGCGGCGGCACTTATCGAGCGAAATCTGCCGGCGTTTACCAAAGCTGGAAACCGCGCCAGTTTGATTCTGACGGGACACGCGATCGCCGTGAATCGTGGGTCGTCGCGTACCCAGATTCGTCTTATCTGGAGGGTATCAGGCCCTGACGGCCTGCAAACAGGCGAGCACGTGGTTGATATAGCAACACGAAGATCGGCATGGAAGAACAGCAGCCCCGGCCTTTTACGGGAACTGGCGGTACAATCGGCAGGCAAGGTTGCCGGGCTTGTTCAGGACCCGGCCGATTTGGATCAAACCGCCGACAAGAAGAAACGATATTTGCACGTCTGGCCGATCGATGGAGCACCGGAATCCGCCGGCGCGCTTTTGCGTGCCGAACTAGAGACATCACTGCGCAGCCGCGCGTTCCGGGTATCCTCCCGGCTAAGGGACGATTCCCTTGTCATCGTGGGAACCGTTTCGCTGAAATCCGGAACAAACGGACGCCGCGAACTCAGCCTTGAATGGTCGGTGATGAGCCCCGACGGACGGAAACTTGGCAAGCTTAGACAGAAAAACGCGGTGACGCCGGAAAGCCTTGAAAAGGAGTGGCCGGCTATTGCCCGCAGCATCGCCACCGGCACCTCCGACGGGATAAAAGATCTGCTCGACAAGATACCCGAGCACGCGCTTGATCGTCGATCGTCCGCTCCCGCTGACGCGCGACGTTAAGAATCAGGCAGCGTTTACACCCTCCCAAGGCACTGGTAATTTGCGCGTGCGTCGGCATCAGGGGCGGACGCAGGGCACAGTCGGAAAAGATCGGCCAATAAAAAGCCGGAACGGGAAGTCGACGCACATGAAAATCATTGCGTGCAATAGCAATCTCCCGCTGTCCGAAGCAATTGCCACCTACCTGAATTTACCGCTCACCCAGGCCAGCGTCCGGCGCTTTGCGGACATGGAATGTTTCGTCGAAATACATGAAAACGTCCGCGGCGAAGATGTCTTCATTCTCCAGTCGACATCCTATCCGGCGAATGACCATCTGATGGAACTCCTGGTGTCGCTCGATGCGGTCCGGCGCGGTTCCGCCAGCCGGATCACCGCCGTAATACCTTATTTCGGATATGCCCGGCAGGATCGGAAATCGGGCCCGCGAACACCGATTTCGGCAAAGCTGGTCGCGAACCTGATTACCGTCGCCGGCGCCGACCGGGTCCTGACGATGGATCTGCACGCCGGCCAGATTCAGGGTTTTTTCGATATCCCGCTGGATAATCTGTTCGCCGCCCCTGTCTTTATCCGTCACATCGAAGAAAATTTCGATAACGGAGACCTGATGATGGTGTCGCCCGATGTCGGCGGCGTGGTGCGCGCCCGCGCGTTCGCCAAACGGCTGGATACAGACCTGGCCATCATCGACAAACGGCGCGAACGCGCCGGAATCTCCGAAGTCATGCATATTATCGGCGATGTAAAAGACCGTACCTGCATCCTCGTCGACGATATCGTCGATTCCGGTGGCACTCTATGCAACGCCGCAGAAGCTCTGATGGAGGCCGGCGCCAAGTCGGTGCATGCCTATATTACCCACGGGGTTCTGTCCGGCGGCGCTGTCAGCAGAATTTCTTCTTCGCCGCTTGAATCCATGGTGATAACGGATTCAATCCTCGGGACCGAGGCCGTTCGTGTCGCCAACAATATCAAACAAATCACAATCGCACCCCTTATGGGCGAAGCGATAGAACGCATTAGAGACGCCAGATCAGTTTCAAGCCTGTTTGACTAGCTCCCCATTAGCGGCTAAAAACGCGCGCCCCGCCGGCTTTGGCGGGGCGTTTTACTGTGACCGGCACCCCTGGAGGCCGGCACGTTCATCTAAAGGAGAAAATTATGGCCGAGGTCGAAACAGTACTTGCCTCGCCGCGAGACGGCGTGGGTAAGGGGTCCGCGCGCCAGACTCGCCGCGATGGGCAGGTACCCGCCGTTATATACGGCAACAAGGAAGAACCGATCCTTCTGACGCTGGAACGCCGCCTGCTGAGCCGGGAGTTGGAGAATCCGCAGTTTTTCATCCAGCTCGTCGATATCGAAATCGGCGGCACAAAGCATCGCGTTCTGCCCCGCGACGTGCAATTCCATCCGGTATCGGATGTGCCGATGCATGTCGATTTCCTGCGTTTCGACCCAAGACGGAAAATTACCGCGGCCGTGCCGGTCGTGTTTGACGGCGAGGACGAGTGCCCCGGCATGAAACGCGGCGGTATGCTGAACATTGTCCGACACGAAGTCGAGGTGCTTTGCACCGCCGACGACATTCCGCAGGAACTGTTGCTGCACCTTGCCGGCCTCGACATCGGCGATTCAATCCATGCCAGTGCCGTCCCGCTTCCCGATGGCGTCACGTTCGTCATTTCCGATCGTGATTTCACCATCGCAACAGTCGCGGCCCCGACAGTCATGGTTGAAGAAACCATGGAAGGTGAGGAAGGTGAGGAAGGCGAAGAAGGCAAATCTGAAGAATCCGGCGACGACGACGGTGACAATGATGCCGGCGACGGTGGAGAGGACAACAAGGGCTGATCCGTCCTTGTTGCCGACCGATACCGGTAAGCAATCATGCTGATTTTCGCGGGGCTCGGGAATCTGGGTCCGAAACACGCTCGGCAACGGCACAATATTGGGTTCATGGCGGCGGATGAGATCATCCGCCGCTACGATCTCTCTCTGCGCCAGTCGCGACACCACGCCTATGTCGCCGAAGGCACGATAGCCGGCGAAAAAATTCTTCTGTTGAAGCCAAAAACGTTCATGAACGAATCCGGCCGCGCTCTGGGATCGGCGGTGCGCTATCACAAGATGCGTCCGCTTCAGGTTACCGTCCTGTACGACGAACTCGATCTAGCCCCGGGCAAAATACGGGTCAAAATGGGCGGCGGACACGCGGGTCACAATGGTATCCGCAGCATCGCCTCGCATATCGGACAGGATTTTCGCCGGGTGCGGATCGGGATTGGTCATCCCGGCGACAAGAAGCTGGTTCATAATTATGTCCTGTCGGATTTTCCGAAATCCGAATTGGAATGGGTCAAACGGACAATCGACGCGATCGCCGATGCCGTGCCGCTGCTGGTCGAGGGAGACGATCCCGGTTTCATGACGCGTGTGGCATATCTCGCGCCGCCGCCGGGCCGACCGGAGAAGGAAACAGACTAATGGGATTTCAGTGTGGAATCGTCGGACTGCCGAATGTCGGCAAGTCGACGCTTTTCAATGCGTTAACGGCGACCGCGGCGGCTGAAGCGGCGAACTATCCGTTTTGTACGGTTGAGCCCAACGCAGGCCGTGTCGCGGTGCCGGACGACAGGCTGGGAATCATCTCCGGTCTCGCGAAATCGGAAAGCATCGTGCCGGCACAGCTAGAATTCCTCGACATCGCGGGGCTGGTCGCGGGGGCAAGCCGCGGCGAGGGGCTCGGCAATCAGTTTCTCGGCCATATTCGCGAAGTGTCGGCCATCGCACATGTGCTGCGCTGCTTCGAAGGCGACGCCGTCACCCACGTCGCAGGTCGGGTCGATCCGCTTGCCGACGCCGACGTGGTCGATACCGAGTTGATGCTCGCCGATCTCCAGAGCCTTGAGCGCCGCGTCGACCCGCTGGTGAAAAAGGCCCGCGGCGGCGACAAGGAATCCAAGGCAATGCTGGACCTGGTCGAACGCGCGAAAGCCGTTCTCGAAGACGGCAAACCTGCCCGAACCCTCGAGATTTCGAAGGACGAAGCCCCGCTATTTCGCCAGATGCAGCTGCTAACGGCCAAGCCGGTCATGTATGTCTGCAATGTCGAGGAAGAATCCGCCGCCACCGGGAACGCCTTGACCGAAATGGTCGTGGCGCGCGCGGCTGCGGAAAACGCGGCCTGCGTCGTCGTGTCTGCCGCGATCGAGTCCGAGGTTGCCCAGCTTGACGACGCGTCGGAAAAGCGGGAATTTCTCGAAAGCCTCGGGCTCGAACGCACCGGGCTCGAACGGGTTATCCGCGCCGGATATGAGCTTCTCGGCCTGATCACCTATTTCACTGCGGGTCCCAAGGAAAGCCGAGCCTGGACGATGCAAGACCAGACAAAGGCGGTTGATGCGGCGGGCATCATTCACACCGATTTTGCCCGCGGATTCATCTGTGCCGAAACCATCGGCTATGACGATTACGTTTTGTACAAAGGAGAACATGGCGCGAAGGAGGCCGGCCGGATGCGCCAGGAAGGGCGCGACTACATCGTCCACGACGGAGACGTGATCCTTTTCCGTTTCAACGTCTGATCAAGCACGCTAAGCTACCGCGACGGCGGAGGGACATTCTGGCCGCCGCGATAAATTCAAGCGAGTATTCACTTAAATCAGGGATCCACAGAAAGGGAAATCCATGGGAGAGACAATTTCACTTACCGCGTCGGACGGGCACGTACTCGACGCATACAAGGCATCACCGAGCGGGGCCGCCAAGGGCGGTGTGGTCGTGATCCAGGAGATTTTCGGCATCAACGGCCAAATCCGCCGCACCGCCGACTATTTTGCCGAGCAGGGATATGTCGCGATCGCGCCGGCGCTGTTCGACCGTGTCGGAAAAGACATCGAGCTCGGCTACAACGAAACTGATTTCGGTATCGGGCGCGAGACCCGCGGCAAGATCACCGACGACTGGATCATTGCCGATATCAGCGCGGCCGTTAACGAAGCGTCTTCGGCGGGCAAGGTCAGCGTGATCGGATTCTGCTTTGGCGGCTACGCGGCCTATGTCGCCGCCTGTGCCGTCGACGGCGTGTCGGCTGCCATGCCGTTCTATGGCGGTGGAATTGCCGCCAAACTCGGCGACATGACACCGAAATGTCCGACCCAGTTCCATTTCGGCGACAAGGATGCGGCCATTCCGCTCGACGATCTGCAGAAGATCAAGGACGCGTTGCAGGACAGCCCGCTCTATGTCTATGACGATTCCGGCCACGGCTTCACCTGCGACGACCGGGACTCATACAATCAGGGTGCCGCCGAACGCGCCTTTGTCCGGGCCCTCGACTGGATGGGCCAGCACGCAGCCTGACCCGATTAACGAGAAACGGCAAGACCCTCTCCCTCTGGGGAGAGGGTTTTTTCATGCCCGCCCCACGGCGCCCGGCAACAAATCCAGTCGAAACATCGGTAGATATCGGTGATAATTCGGCGAAACCTGCCGGTAGAAACCGTAACAAATTCTAGCGCAACGCGGCGGCTATATTGCCGCCATCGACTGTCATCACGGCACCGGTGGTTTTTTTTGCCAACGCCAGATCGACGAAGGCTTGCGCCACGTCGTCCGCGGTCACTTCGCGTTGCAATAAATTTCCGGACATGTAATCCGCCTCGCTAAGACCGCGCGCGGTAGACCGGGAGGCGATCATGTTGTCGGTCAACAGGCCGGAACGGATGCGGTCGGCATTGACCGCGTTCGACCGTATACCGTCGGCACCGTGATCGACGGCATATTGCCGCGACAAAAACAGCGTTGACGCCTTGGGCAGCCCGTATGGCCCGAAATCCAGCCCCGGATTGACCGCCTGTTTGGAGGTGTTGAACAGCAGCACGCCGCCCGTCCCCTGAGCCTTCATGATTACGACAGCGGCCTGGGCACACCGCTGGTGACCCCAGAAATTAAGCTCGAAACTGTCGCGCAGGATCTTCTCGTCGACGTCGCCGATCCGGCCCTGCCACGCCGCACCGGCGTTTGAGACAAGCACGTCGAGCCCACCAAACGCACGCACCACCTGCCTGAAAGCCCGATCAACCGAAGCAGCCCGGGTAACGTCGCACTGAACGGCGATGCCGTCGATAGAGGCCGCAACCTTGCGCGCCGCCCCGATATCGCGGTCCAGCACGGCCACCTCAGCGCCGGCGCGGGCAAACGCCGCAGCGGTCGCCCTGCCGATCCCAGAGCCGCCACCGGTCACGGCAACGATGTGCCGGGCCAGCGGTTTCTCCGCCGCCTTGCCTAGCTTGGCCTGTTCAAGCGACCAGTATTCGATCTCGAAGATGTCTTTTTCAGGGATGCATTTATAGCGGCCCAATCGCTCTGCATCGGCAATAACGCGTGCCGTGGTTTCGGCGAGATCGGCGGCGATCTTCGCGTCCTTCGCCGATTTTCCGAGGCCAAACAGGCCTACACCCTGCACCAGAATGACGCGGGGCAACGGGTCGAGCGCAGTTTTAGGCGATTTCTGCGTCTTGTTGTTACGGGCAAAATAGCGCCGGTAGTCCTTCTCGTAACCATCGATTGCCGACGCTGCGGCTTCCGCAAATCCAAGAAGATCGCTCTGCCGCGGCGGCGGCAGAATAAGCGGTTTCGGCTTGGTACGGATTACATGATCGGGCGTGACGGGCCCGGTGGTCGCATAACGCGTGACGTCGATCCCGTTGATATAGTCGAGGGTCGGCTTGGACTGTCTGAACTCCATAACCAACCGGCGCCAATCATCGCCAGCCGGATCGGCGACAAGCCCCCTTAGAAGCGGCGCAATATATTCAATCGGTGCCAGATCCCGCGGCAGACGGATTGGTGCAAACGACTTGGATCGTTTCGCCCCGGAAATGTGCTTCTCGGCGATTGTCACCAACGCGATCATCCGCTCATAGGCTTCCCGCGCAGTTTCACCAAACGAGAAAATACCGTGCTTGAGCAGGATTAATCCTTCGACATCGGGGTGTTGCTCCCAGACCCTTGCACAGGCCTTCGCCAGATCGAAGCCCGGCATGATGTACGGCACCAGGGCAACGCGATCGCCGTAAATCTCGCGGCAAATTCGGTCGCCATCGGGCTGATCGGTGACCGAAAGAACCGCGTCGGAATGGGTATGGTCGACAAATTTATGCGGCAGGAATGCGTGCAAAAGAGTTTCCACCGAAGGGTTGGGGGACGCGGAATCGAGGAGCGCGCCGCGCTGCGCATTGACCATGTCCTCATCTGAAAGCTTTTTTAGTTTTCGTAGTTTGCGAATGGCGTCGAGCCGGACCGCGGGAAGGCCCGGCGGTTCTATATTGCCCATATCCCAGCCAGACCCTTTGACGCATAACACCTCGACGCTATCGCCGGCAGTGTCCGTCATATGAATTTTTACCGAGGTGTTGCCGCCGCCATGCAGCACCAAGCGGGGGTTATTACCGAGCAACTGGGTCGTATAGACGCGCAGGGCCAGACCTTCGCCGATTTTCTGCGCGGCGTATTTTTTCACCGCAGCGCGGGCCTCTTTCTCCGACCAGTTACTCTTCATGGGATCTCTTTCGGATGCTTTCGACAAGGCGCGCAATGTGATCGAAGCAGGGCTGTTTCTCAAGCTTGTAAATAAAACTGAGTCCATTGGTGGATCTCGGCAAGAAAAAAGGCCGTTACCTGTGTCTCGGAGTCGACGTCGCCAATACGAGAACCGCGCGATCTATATGCAAGCGGCTAAAAGCGGGCGGTCAGTATTGCGCCGTCCTGCGCGCCCGAAAATCCTGACACGATCAACCGGCATGCTCGGGGTATAATCCCGCAAGATTTTCCTTCGACGGCGCGCAGACGCCGCGCTCGGTGATGAGCCCGGTCACGAGACGCGCCGGCGTCACGTCAAATGCGAAATTCGCCGCCGCACTGTCCCGGGGCGTGATCTCGACTGTCTCAATCTCACCGGCGGCATTCCGCCCGGTCATTTTTGTAACCTCGGCGGTATCGCGCTGCTCGATCGGAATGTCGGCCAAACCGTCGTCGATATTCCAGTCGATCGTCGGTCCCGGCAACCCGACATAAAACGGCACATCGTTGTCATAGGCGGCAAGCGCCTTCAGATAAGTGCCGATCTTGTTGCACACGTCGCCCGCCGCCGTTGTGCGATCGGTGCCGGTTATGCACAGATCCACCATGCCGTGCTGCATGAGATGCCCCCCGACATTGTCGACGATCACGGTATGCGGCACGCCGTGCTTGCCAAGCTCCCACGCCGTCAGGCTTGCGCCCTGGTTTCGCGGCCGCGTCTCGTCGACCCAGACATGTACAGGTATTCCGGCATCGTGCGCCTTGTAAATAGGGGCCAGCGCGGTCCCCCAGTCAACGGTTGCAAGCCAACCGGCATTGCAGTGGGTCAGTACATTGACGCGGTCGGGCTTGCCACGCGATTCCCAGGCCTTGTGGATTAACGGTAATCCGTGATCGCCGATCGACGAGCAGATTGCCACGTCCTCGTCGCAGATTTCCGCAGCGCGAATATAGGCTACTTTCGACCGGGCATTGAGTGACACGGGTTCAAGCAGGGACCGCATCTCATCGATAGCCCAGCGCAAATTCACAGCGGTCGGGCGGGTCTCCATAAGCCGCTCGGCGGCGGCCACCACATTCCGGTCGGACGGATCGCCTTGCATCGCCAACGCCATACCATAGGCCGCCGTCGCGCCGATCAGCGGCGCCCCCCTGACCCACATATCGCGAATCGCGGTTGCCGCATCTTCACAGGACTCGAGCCGAAGCGTGACGAGCTCAAACGGCAGCTTCGTCTGGTCGATGATTTCCACTGCCCGGCCGTCGTCGGCCAGCCAGATCGTGCGATAGGGTTTGCCGTCGACGTTCACTGGCCGAGCACCCGGTGGGCGACCGCATCGAGCATCGTGACGGCGTCGGGATCGCGCGCCTCGGGCGGTGTGATGATGGCATAATCGAGCGCGGTGTGGCACCCGGCAGAACAGGTTTCCGTCCGGCCCGAAAGCGCCGGGATCACCGACTTGATTAGCGATCTTGCCCTATCGGCGTTCTCGTGAACGATCTTGATCACGGCATCGACCGTGACGTCATCGTGATCTTCGTGCCAGCAATCGTAGTCGGTGACCATGGCGACGGTCGCGTAACACATCTCCGCCTCGCGGGCGAGTTTGGCCTCCGGCATGTTGGTCATGCCAATCACGTCACAGCCCCACGACCGATAGAGATTGCTCTCGGCACGGGTCGAGAACTGCGGGCCCTCCATCACCATGTAGGTGCCACCTCGCGAATGTTCGATCCCGAGTTCCGCCAATGTATCGACCAAATTTCCGCCGAGGCGGCCACAGACCGGGTCAGCCATGGAGACATGGGCGACACAACCCTCGCCAAAAAACGATTTTTTGCGCGCGAATGTTCGGTCGATGAACTGGTCAATAATGACGAAATGACCGGGGGCGTATTCCTCCTTGAGCGACCCGACGGCACTGATCGAGATAATTTCCGTAACGCCCGCGCGTTTCAACGCATCTATGTTGGCATGGAAGTTCAAGCCGCTGGGAGGCACGCGGTGCCCGCGACCGTGGCGTGGCAGGAAGACGATCTTCTGGCCGTCGAGCTCGCCGAACAACAACTCGTCCGACGGCAGGCCGAAGGGCGAAACGACCTGGCGCCACTCGGTATTGGCCAGCCCGTCGATGTCATAAACACCGCTTCCGCCGATCACGCCGATAATTGGCGGGGTTCCAGGTTTCGTCATTAATTTTCTCCGTATCTTCCGGCCACACTTGTGCGGGAATCGGGCTGACCGATCAAGTCACAAATCCATTGGCTTGGCTCGACCGGTACTGGCGAGGGTTACCTAATCATCTATGATGTTAAAAATTCAGGGGCCGATATGAATAAACCAATTTCCAGCCTGCGCGCATAGACAGGGCTTCTTGCGGTGCTCGCTGTTCTGGTGCTGGCAACGCCTTCGGCTGCCCAAACGGCAATCGGTTACGACCCCGCCGCCGTCCAGAAACTCATTCAAGACGCGCAAAAATCCGGCGCAAAGATTCTGGTTATTGAATCGCCGAACGCCGCGTCCGTGACCGTAAATGGCGGAACCGGCATGCGGACGATGGGGAAACAGTTCGAAGCTGACGCGTTCGAGTGTTTCGCCAACGCTTCAAGAACATTCTCGGCGGCGCTACAGGCTTTACCAGTGAGACCAAGCGGACTTTGCAACGCCACGATCCGGCGGGCGGCATCGGCTGGGTCGGCATAGCGCTCCTGCTTGCCATGGCCTATCTCGCGCTTGGCTAAGGGTTTGAACGGTTGTTCAAGGCATGGGCGAGGCCGCATTTCGCCTATATGTTCAACCCAACACCCCAGAGCCGCGCCGCAAAGATCGGCTATCTCCTGCTCACCGGGGTGATGCGCGAAATATCCGTTTTGCTTCAAGTGGCGACGGCCTTCATTCTGGTCATCGAGATTGCAAGCGACGCCGACCATATTCGGGCGTCCCAGTTCATCTTTATCGGCAGCGTCGGCGTTATCCGGGGCCTGGCAGTGTTTTTCAGTGTCTTTCTTGCCATCGGCGCTCCGTCGCATCGCATGGTGCTCGGCACCACTCCAGAATCGCAACCAACATGGTCGCGTATATTCGCCCGAATCTGGCACGGCCTTGCCATTCTCTATGCCGCTGCCGCGTTCTGCGTCACGGTGATCCGCCTTGTTCTCGATATTCCGGACGTTTCGCGCTCGTCACCGGGCCGGTGATCGTCCTGCTCGGGGCAATAGCCGTCTACGGTGTCGCCCTGCTGTTGATCGAGTGGGCCTTCAACAGGAAACAACCCGCGTCGCCCGAGATACCACAGACGACATCGCCGACGATGGAGCAGGCCAACGCCGAGGATGAGTCGACCAGCGACATCTCGGACACCGATGACGACGAAGCATATTCGCTCGAACGGCACCGCCGCAGTTTCAAGGATGTTGTCGAACATGCCGCCGCCATCGTCGTCACCGCACTCGCCGCCTGGGTGATCTTCGGCGTCTGGGGCGTCAATCTGGCGGAGACCGGCAGCATCCGCCCACACGATATGGGAGGTCGTGCTGATTGTTTTCCTCGCCTGGCTGACCTTCGAGGCCATCGATATAGCCATAGACCGGAAGATCGAGGCGGAGGGCAGTTATACGACCGCTGCCCCCGGCGAAGAAGGCGGCGACGCCGGCACATCCCGGCTGACGATCCTGTTGCCGTCGTTCCGTAACTTTTTGCTGATCGTCATCGTCGTCATTGCCGGCATGATCTCGCTTGCCGAACTGGGGGTCGATATCGCGCCGCTTTTCGCCGGTGCTGGCGTGCTCGGTCTTGCGATCGGCTTTGGCGCGCAATCGCTGATTCGGGACATATTTTCCGGCGCGTTTTTCCTGATCGACTACGCTTTCCGGATCGCCGAATACATCCACGTCGGCAGCGTCAAGGGCTCGGTCGAAAAGATATCGCTCCGCTCAATGCAGCTGCGCCATCACCGTGGCGCCCTGCACACCATTCCGTTTGGCGAGATCAAGCACCTCACCAATTACTCGCGCGACTGGGTGATGATGAAACTGCCTCTGCGGATGAGCTACAACACCGATGTCGACAAGGTACGCAAGCTGGTCAAGAATCTTGGCAAGGAACTGATGTCGCACCCGGATGTCGGCCATATGTTTATGCAGCCCCTGAAGTCACAGGGCGTCTTCAAAATGGAAGATTCGGCGTTGATCATCCAAGTGAAATTCATGACCAAGCCGGGCGAGCAGTTCATGACCCGCAAATTGGTGTATGAGGAAATCCAAAAGCTATTTGAGGAAACCGGCATCGAGTTCGCTCATCAACGCGTTACCGTGCATGTGGCAGAGGATGACAGCGGATCGACCGCGAGCACCCGGCCCAATATCGCCGCTGGTGGTGCTCAGGCAGCGATAGCGGGCGCTTCCCGAGGGACCGAGTAACCCACCGCGACTATCCCGGTCAGGATCCGTGCCGGGCGGCGGCGCTGGAAGCGATCATTCCGCGTTGTGGCACACCGCCTGAAGTTTGTTGCCGTCGGGATCGCGGACATAGGCGCCATAGTAATTTTCATTGTAATGCGGACGGAGCCCGGGCCGGCCTTCATCCGTGCCGCCGCCTGCCAGTGCGGCGGCGTGAAATTTATCGACAGCGGCGCGGGAGTCTGCGTTGAAGGCCGCATGACCGCCGTTCCCGACCGTCGCGGCATTTCCATCGAAGGGATTCATAACGAAAAAGCGCCCGCCCGACCTGTCGCCATAAGAGATAAAATTTTCCCGCTCAAAGCCGCGCGCGTGTCCCAGCGCACCGAGGACCGCATCGTAGAAGTCACCGGCACGCTGAAGATCGTTGGTGCCGACGGTTATGTGACTGAACATCCATTGCCTCCGCAAAATAAAACAGGCGGATCAAAGATCCGCCTGTTTAACGTATCCGAAATTTAGCCGCGTTTCAGTGCACATCCGCCCAGATGCGGCGCTTTGTAACGTAGAGCAACCCGGTCAGGAGCAACAGAAACAGGATGACCTTCACACCCATCCGTTTACGCTCTTCCAGTTCCGGCTCGGCCGCCCAGGCAAGAAAGGTCACCACATCCTGCGCTTGCTGCGCCGCGGTTGCCTTGGTGCCGTCTTTGTAGTCCACGCCGTCATCCGACAACGGCGCCGGCATGGCGATCAAATGGCCGCCAAAAAACTCGTTGTAGTGCATACCTTCCGGCACCTTCATGCCTGCCGGCGCCGGCTTATAGCCGGTCATCACACCATGAAGATAATCAACGCCGCCGAGACGGGCCTTCACGATGAGCGACAAATCCGGCGGCAAAGCACCGTTATTCGCGGCGCGTGCCGCGTTGACGTTGGCAAACGGCGATTTAAAGCGGTCCGACGGCAGACCGGGCCGGTCCTCGATTTCGCCTTCGTCATTAGGCTCGGCCGGCACGTCGACTTCCGCCGCGATCGCCTTCACCTCTTTCTCGGAAAAGCCGATATCCATCAGATTGCGGTAGGCGACAAGCCGAAGTCCGTGGCAACCGGCACAAACGCCTTTGTACACTTCGAAGCCCCGGCGCAGCGCGGCGCGGTCGAACGTCCCGAACAATCCGGAAAACGACCAGTGTTGTTCGGGCGCGTGGGCCGCATCGCCGGCCGCCTGCGCGGCCGACACGTTCAGGGAAAGCGCCAGCGTACCAGCGAAAAGAACTGTTCTGATCATCGTCATCAGGCTTTCTCCATCGGCTTGGCAGACGCACCGGTTGCGCCGCCACCACCGCCTCCCAGCACGGGTTCCGAAATACTTTTCGGCAGTTCCTTGGTTTTCTCAAACTTGGCGAGCAGCGGAATGACCACGATGAAATGGAGGAAGTACCACGCCGTCGCAACGCGCCCGATAATAATGAATATACCTTCGGCCGGTTTCGCGCCGATATATCCGAGCACGAGGCAATCGATCAGGAAAATCCAGAAGAACCATTTATACATCGGCCGGAAACGCGACGACCGCACCGGCGACCGGTCGAGCCACGGCAGCACGAACAGCACTGCGATCGAACCGAACATCGCCAGCACACCGGCCAGCTTCGCCTCGATCAGGATGAAACCCATCCAGGCCGTCGTCCACTCACCGATAAAGTTGGCGGGCACCGCGCGGAGGATCGCGTAGAACGGCAGGAAATACCATTCGGGCACAATATGCGCGGGCGTCGAGAGCGAATTCGCCGGAATATAGTTATCCGGCTCGCCGAAGAAGTTCGGCGCGAAGAAAATGAATCCGGCAAACAGAATCAGGAACACGCCCAGACCGAACATGTCCTTCACGGTGTAATAGGGATGGAACGGGATGACATCCTGTTCGCCCTTGGTGTCGATACCGACCGGGTTGTTGGATCCGTGCGCGTGCAGCGCCCAGATATGCAGCACGATGACACCAACAAGCACAAACGGCATCAGGTAATGCAGGCTAAAGAACCGGTTGAGCGTCGGATTGTCGACCGCGAACCCGCCCCATAACAATGTCACGACCCAGTCGCCGACGAGGGGAATGGCCGAGAACAAATTGGTGATCACGGTGGCGCCCCAGAAGCTCATCTGTCCCCATGGCAGCACATAGCCCATGAACGCTGTCGCCATCATCAGCAACAATATGACGACGCCGAGAATCCACAATATTTCGCGCGGCGATTTGTACGAGCCGAAATACATCCCGCGGAAAATATGGATATAGACCACGATAAAGAACGCAGAGCCGCCATTCATATGGACATAACGGATCAGCCAGCCGTAATTCACGTCGCGCATGATGCGTTCGACCGAATCAAAGGCCAGTGCGGTGTGCGGGGTGTAATGCATCGCCAGCGTAATGCCGGTTACGATCATGATCACCAGCACGATTCCGGCCAGCGAGCCAAAATTCCACCAGTAATTCAGATTGCGCGGCGTCGGGTATTCATAGAGCTCGTGGCTCATGAAGGTGAAGATCGGAAGCCGGTGATCGACCCAGCGGACGAGGCTGTTGTCGAGCCATGCGGGTTTCTGGAACTGTGCCATGTATCTTTCCCTCAGCCGATTTTCACGACGGTGTCACTGACAAAGCTATATTCCGGCACTTCCAGATTACGCGGTGCCGGGCCCTTGCGAATGCGCCCGGACGTATCGTAGTGCGACCCGTGACAGGGGCAGAACCAGCCGCTGAAATCGCCCTTGGTCTCTCCCCGGCTCGTGCCGAGCGGGATACAGCCGAGATGCGTGCAGACCCCGACGAGGACGAGCCATTCGGGCTTTTTAACCCGCGCTGAATCGTCCTGCGGATCGATCATATCGCCCGCCTTGACGGCTTTGGCCGCATCGATTTCGGCCTTGGTCCGATGACGGATAAATACTGGTTTTCCGCGCCATTTGACCTTGATCGCCTGCCCGATCTCGATTTTCGAGATATCGACCTCGATCGTGGCGAGCGCGAGCGTGTCGGCCGCAGGGTTCATCTGTTGAATGAACGGCCAGGCGACGGCCGCAACACCGACCGCGCCGAAGGCGCCTGTCGCCAGTTGCAGGAAGTCGCGCCGGGTTTCCCCTTCGTGACCGTGTTCCGGTGCTGCCACACCTTCGGTATCAGCCATGCATCACACCTTGTATCCGTTGTTCCGCTGACATTTCAAATTCGCTGAAGATTCGCTGAACCGCGAACATTTGAAAACCTTTCGGGACCCTGGTTTCCGCCCCGTGTAATAGCTAGCACGGGCACGGATTCGTTGCATGCGGCGCGTCGCCGCAGTTTTTTACCACGATCCCCATTACTCCCGGGACATTAACCATTACCGAATTCGGTATAGTCGAAATTATGTCCGCTGCAAACCCTGCGCCTTTATGGTTAACGCAGCGTTAATAGCGCACTGAAGTCGTTGAAATCACAGATGATTGCGTGATCCGACCCGGATCGTTATCCCTTCGCCATGCGCATCGCCCTGTATGAACCCGACATCCCTCAGAATGCCGGCGCTATTTTCCGCCTTGCCGCGTGCCTCGGCGTGCCTGTCGACGTGATCGAACCCTGCGGATTTGTACTCGATGACCGGCGTCTGCGCCGGGTGGCAATGGATTACGGCGCGCAGACCGACATTGTCCGGCATAAATCTTGGGACGCCTATTTGCACGGACGCAAAGACGGTCGGATCGTTCTGCTGACAACCCTGGGCGAGAAACCCTATGTTGAGTTTTCGTTTCGGACTTCCGACACATTGCTGTTGGGTCGCGAAAGCGCCGGGGTGCCGGGCGCCGTCCACGATGCGGCAGATGCGCGACTGATTGTCCCGATGGCAGACGGTGCAAGGTCGCTTAATGTGGTCACGGCTGCGGCTATCGTATTAGGCGAAGCGGTGCGCCAGACAGGCGGCTTTTTAGGCATTGCAAATCAGGCGGCAAAATGACGGACGGGACGCTCGACGAGAAAAAGGAAACCGCATCCGCCTGGTTCGGCGAGTTGCGCGACCGGATGTGTACTGCT
>Ga0209403_10002312_pt1 | contig 22980 bp, 24 predicted proteins | sample ArcticOcean_MG_C_8_FD_187440 | JGI IMG/M metagenome (GOLD analysis project Ga0209403, IMG submission 187440) | Marine microbial communities from western Arctic Ocean - ArcticOcean_MG_CB11_86 (SPAdes) (version 2) | ecosystem: Environmental > Aquatic > Marine > Oceanic | place: Arctic Ocean... | reverse complement strand
CTGATGGCGCCGAGGCCTATGACGGCGGCAGATATGCCGACGCGTTTTCTGCCTGGCATGCGTTGGCCATTGCCGGCGATGTCCGCGCCCAGATCGCCGTCGCCGGGATGCACCGGTCGGGCGAGGGCCGCCCCATCGATTTCGGCGAAGCCGCCCGCTGGTACCGCCGCGCCGCCGAGGCCCGCGACCCGATCGCCCAGCTCAACTACGCGGAACTGCTGGAGACCGGGCGCGGGTTGCGGCGCGACCCGAATGCGGCCTGGGACTGGTACGACCGGGCCGCACGTCAGGGCAATGCCTGGGCGGCGGCGCGGCGCGCCCGGCTGGGCGACCGACTCGGAAACCGGCACGGCACCCGGAACACGGATTGAACCCGTGCCGCCCTTCGATATAGGCTGGCGCGATGAGCATCCCCGATTACCGCCCCTATCTGCCCGCGGCCAAGCGCGACCCCGCCGTCACCGCCCGGGCCCACACCGAGACGCGGATGCAGGGCGACCGCCCGCAGGGATTGTTCGGCGCCTGGCGCAAACTCTTTGAGGCGCCGTTTCGCGGCCTGACGACCGACGGCGCGCCGCAATCCGGTCTGTTTTCGCTGAAACCTGAGGGCGCGCCGACCGCGGCGATCATGGGGGCGGTCGCCGCGCTGATGGCGGCGCTGACACCGGATCAGAAAGCCGCGATGCATTTCCCGGTCGGTTCCGACCAGTGGCGCAACTGGCAGAACACCGAGCTCTACGTCGAGACCCACGGGCTGCGCCTCGACGAACACCCGATGGCGCTGCGCGACACGGTGATGGACGTGGTCTGCGCCAGCCTCGGCGCCAAGGGCTACGAGATATCGCGCGACGTGATGCGGCTCAACGGATTTCTCGGCGAGCTGATCGGCGTGCCGCTGGTGCTCGGCGAGTGGAGCTATATCTTCTGCCTGTTCGGCGAGCCGTCGCGTGACAGCCCGTGGGGCTGGCAGCTATTCGGCCACCATCTGTGTCTCAACTGTCTCCTGCTCGGCGACCAGATGGTGCTGACCCCGGCCTTCATGGGCGCCGAGCCGTCCTACGGCGATGAAGGGTGCTATGACGGCATCCGCCTGTTCGAGGACGAGGAACGCGGCGGCCTTGCCCTGATGCGGTCGCTGCCCGCCGCGCAGCGCGACATCGCCATCGTCGCCCAGTCGATGATGGGCGGCGACCTGCCCGAGGACCGCCGGCATTTCGCCGACAATCTGCATCTCGGCGGTGCCTATCAGGATAACCGCATCGTGCCTTATGAGGGCCTGCGAGCGGACGAGATGACAAAGCTTCAGCAGCGAGACCTGCTCGATCTGGTCGATTCCTATCTGGTCACCCTGCCCGACGGCCCGCGCGCTGCCCGCCTCGCCGAGGTCGAGCGCCACCTCGCCGATACCCGTTTCTGCTGGATCGGCGGCACGGCGGAAGACAGAGCGTTCTATTACCGCATCCAGAGCCCGGTGACGTTTATCGAATTCGACCACCATGCCGGTGTGTTCCTGACCAATGACGCGCCGGCGAAATTCCACGTCCACACCATTGTGCGCACCCCGAACGGCAACGATTACGGCATCGATCTGCTGCGGCTGCACTACGAAAACGCCGGTCATCACCACCACGGCTGAGCGCGGGCGCAGATATGGCGAAAATCAAAACGGCGGCCCCGAAGGACCGCCGTTTTGATCAACTTTCGTAGTTGGCGTCAGGCAACGCGTTTGCGTCTTGCCAGGCCGAGAACGTCCTGCGTCTTGATCAAAGCTCCCGATACCTGCCGCCGAAGCCTTTCAACGCAGTGACCAATCCGGGGGGAACGGCGAGTTCCAGTTTTGCCGACACATGGGTATTCGAGCTGGCGGCGTCGAGTGTCGATCTCAGCTACCGGGCGCTGCTGAGTTCCTCGGGTAATTTCGGCGGGAATTATACGATCGAGATCGTCAATACCACGACCGCTGCCACCATCCTGAGCCTGACCGATCAGGCGACTGCCGGCTTTCAGAATTTGCATTTTACCGGCACCGCCGTTGATTTGATTGAAATCACCTATGTGGGAGCCTCTTCGGGAACGGCTGCGGCAGGCACCACGAGCGTTTTTGATGGCTACTTCCTAAATACGCGATTCAATTTCACCGAGGGTGCGATCGCTCAGGTACCCGTTCCCGCGACCATCCTTCTCTTCGGCCTCGGGATTTCCGGGCTTGGTGTTGTGCGGCTCAAACGGGCCTCCTGAACGTGCCCTATGTAATATATAGGGCACGGCAAGCGGCGGTCCTTCGGGGCCGCCGTTTTCATTTTGTCGATGTCCGCCATGGGTCAGCAGCAAACCGGATACGGGCAGCCGTTTTGCGTCTGCTGTCGGGCGGCTGTCGGATAAGCGGGCGCGGCGCTCGCGGCCCTATACCGGCCGCCGTGCCTTGAGCGCCGCCGACAGGGTGCCGTCGTCGAGATAGTCGAGCTCGCCGCCGACCGGCACGCCGTGGGCAAGCCGGGTGATACTGGGGCCGGCGGGCCGCTGCCCATCCTCTTCGGCATTCATGTCTTCGAGGCGGTCCGAGATGTAATGCGCCGTCGTCTGGCCATCGACCGTCGCCGAGGTGGCGAGAATGATCTCCGCGATACCGCCGGCGGCGACGCGGGACAGCAGACTGGCGATATTCAGATCCTCCGGGCCGCGCCCGTCGAGCGCCGACAGGGTGCCGCCGATAACATGATAGACGCCTTTATAGGACACGGTGCGTTCCAGCGCCCACAGATCGGCGACATCCTCGACCAGGCAGATCGTGGAACGGTCGCGCCGGTCGTCGGCGCAGATGCTGCACGGATCGGTCGCGTCGAGATTGCCGCACACGCTGCAACTGCGCACCGATTGCGCGGCCAGCGCCATCGACGCGGCCAGCGGCTCCAGCAGGGTGTCCTTGCGCTTGATAAGGTGTAGCGCGGCACGGCGCGCGGAGCGTGGGCCGAAGCCGGGCAGTTTTGCCAGCAACTGGATCAGGCGGTCGATTTCGGGAGACGACATGGACGGGCTATCTCAACAGGGTTTGGTGTAGGTCTGCGGCGGCAGACCATCCGTCAGAACGGCAGTTTCATGCCCGGCGGCAGGTTCAACCCGCCTGTGATTTTCGCCATTTCTTCCTGCATGTGGGCTTCCGCCTTTACCTTGGCGTCGTTGAAGGCCGCCATGATCAGGTCTTCGACGACTTCCGCATCCTCGCTGTTGAACAGCGACGGGGCGATCTTCACGCCGCGCATATCGCCCTTGCCGTTGAGCGTGACAGTGACCATGCCGGCGCCGGACACGCCCGAAATCTCAACTCCGGCGAGACGGTCCTGCACTTCCTGCATTTTGCCCTGCATTTCCTGGGCCTGTTTCATCAAATTGCCGAAGTTCTTCATATAAATTCCTCATCGGTATTGTCGGGATCGAACCGGTCGGGGTCGAAATCGTCGGGATCGAATTCCCCACCTTCGAAGTCACCACCTTCAAAGCCACCTGCTTCCATATCATCGGGCGCCGGCGGCAGGCCGCCGGCATCGCCGTCCGTTGTATCGCGGTCGGCAACGCTGCGTACCTCGGCCACCTCGGCGCCGGGAAAAGCTTCCAGCGCCTGTTGTACCAGTGGATGGGCGATCGCCGCATCGCGCCGCACCGCCGCCGCCGTGTCGCGCTGTTGCTGCAATGTCGGCGCGCCCTGTTCCCGGCTCGCCTCGATGAACCAGGCGCGCCCGGTCCAGTCATTGAGGCAGCGGCTGAGATGCTTGGCGAGATCGCGCGGGCCTTCTTCGGACACGCGGAGCGATATCTTGCCGATCTCGTAATGCACCAGATGAACATTATTCACTAGATAGGCGTGCAGCAGCGGCTCGCTATTGACGGCGAACAGCGCCACCATATCGTCGAACGAGGTCGGAATACCGGGGGCGTCGCCGGCGCCGGGCGGCATATCGGGATCGGGCGCCGGCTGCAGGGCAAGCGCGGTCGGCCCGTTGGATTGCGGCATGACCGGTTCCGGGGCCGGTTCCGGGTCGGCCATCTGGGGCGCCGGCGCTGGCTGAGAATCAGGCTGAGAAGCGGTCTCAGACGCGGCCTCGGTAGCGGTGGCAGAAGACGGGGCTGCCGCCGATTGTGCCCCTGGCGTTGCCGACGTTGCGGCCGGGGCGGGCGCATTGTTCAGGCCGGCGATCGCCTCGGCGGGGGACGGCAGATCGGCGCTATAGGCGATGCGCACCAGCACCATTTCGGCGGCCTGCGCCGCCGACGGCGCTCCGCGCACTTCGGCAAGGCCCTTGAGCAGCATCTGCCAGGTGCGCGCCAGGGTCGACATCGGCAGCCGCGCCGACACATCGCGGCCGCGATCGAGATCGAGGTCCGACGTCGGCGTCGCCTCCGCCGTTTCGGGCGCGGCTTTCAGCCGGGTCAGCCAATGGGTCAGTTCGGCCAGATCCTGCAGGATGGCGACCGGGTCGGCGCCGGCGTGATACATCGAATCGAAGCGGTCGAGCGCATCCGCGATATCGCCCTTCATCAGCTGCTCGAAAAGGTCGAACACCTGCACCCGCTCGGCCACGCCAAGCATGTCGCGGACGATATCGAGGGTGATTTCGCTGTCGGGACCGCTATGGGCGATCGCCTGGTCGAGCAGCGACAGACCGTCGCGGACCGACCCGTCCGCGGCCCGCGCAATCAGGCCGATGGCGGCGCGCGCGATATTCGCGCCTTCGCTTTCGGCGATGCCGGCGAAATGGTCGACCAGGACATCGAACTTGACGCGGCGCAGATCGAAACGCTGGCAGCGCGACAACACCGTGACCGGGACGCGCCGGATTTCCGTCGTTGCGAAAATGAACTTCACGTGTTCGGGCGGCTCTTCCAGCGTCTTCAGCAGTGCATTGAACGCGTTGCGCGACAGCATATGCACTTCGTCGATGATGTAGATCTTGTAGCGCGCCTGAACCGGGCGGTAGAGCACGCCGTCGATCAGTTCGCGGATGTCGTCGACGCCGGTGCGGCTTGCGGCGTCCATTTCCATGACATCGACATGGCGGTCATCGGCAATCGACACGCAATTCGCGCACACGCCGCAGGGCGCCGCCGTCGGCCCGCCGGTACCGTCGGGGCCGATACAGTTGAGCGCGCGGGCAATGATGCGGGCGGTGGTGGTTTTTCCGACCCCGCGCACGCCGGTGAGAATGAACGCATGCGCCAGCCGGCCCGACGCGATCGCGTTGGACAGCGTCTGGACCATCGCTTCCTGGCCGATCAGCGACGTAAAATCGCTCGGCCGGTATTTGCGGGCAAGAACGCGGTAAGGCTCGGTATCTGGGCTGTCTGTGGGTTCGGCCATAACAGGCTTTAAAATTCTCCGGCCCGCGCCCCTTCTCCGGTTTTCCCTACCGCGCTAGTCTGAACGTGGCCATCTCAAGGTGGCCGTCTGAACGCGCCGGGAAACACCGAAGATCGGAACGAAGTCCCAATAAGCGGGTGGGAGACCGGTTAGGCGACCCGGGTAAATCTCGTTACGGCTGCTTCCTTCCGGACCTGACCGGGTTGGCGAGCAATCCGTCCGCCGCCAGCCTCCCGCAGCCAGTATATCAGGTCCGGCGCGCGGACCAAACGGAACCGAGTCTTTTTGTGCGCTAACACGAGATATACGATGAGATACCGAGAAGATGAGGTACCGGGGCACCTGCTCGGCCCCTCTCAATCAACACCGACCGATGTTCAATCCCGCCTGCGCGGTGAAATTTGCCCTGTCCGCGTACTAAATTTTCGAATCATTGTGGAAATAATCAGAAAAATCGAGTCCGATCAAATACTTGCAAGTCCCTGAAATCGAATAAAATTCCAATAGAATCATAAGAGAAATAACGATGGAGATGCTGATGATTACCGAGAAAAAGCAATCCGAGTTGCACGCGAATTACCGCATTTTCGCAAAAATTCTTCCCGACCTGCTTCCCAAATACGAAGGCAAATTCGCTCTGATGCGTCACGGTGCGTTCATCGCCTATTTTGACAATCCCGGCGAAGCGCTCAGTTTGGGCCGCGCCCAATATGACGACGAGTTGTTTTCCGTGCAGGAAGTGCCTGCGGGAAAAGCGGATTTTGGATGGTATTCCCGTGCCCCAGGCAACACGCCGCTATGACCCTCGTATTGGCCCGGTGATATCGGTTGCGATCTCCGATCCATTCAGCGATAGGCCGGATGACGAATTTCCCAGATCTGAAAAAGTAACGATGCTGATAGACACCGGCGCATCCGATTCGTCTATATCAGGTGTCATCGCAGATCACCTTTCGCTGCCAGTTCTCGGCTTGCACGATGTTTCCGGGTTCGGCTCCAACAACATGACCTACCAGTACCTTTTCGATCTGGAGCTTCTGCTCGACTCCGGTCATCAACTCGCTGACTGGAAACTTCTCCGGTTTGACACCGACTACAACAAGATACAGGGAATTCTTGGGAGAGATTTTTTCGCACTGGGATTGTTCTCGATCGATGGACAGCAACAAGAATTCTCAATCAGCATTTAACAGGGGTTAGGCTATCGGGACGAACGCTAACATCTCGCAACCGCCGGCATGTTCTGTCGCCCGGCTTGGACAAACCGGCCCAATTGCGCGTTTTGCGCGGTTATGCGAGTACTAGCGCCATGGATTCGCATAATCACTATGCCGACGAGATTCTCGACCGGGTGTCGCACCTGCGCAAAGACGAGGCGTGGCTCAAGACACAGCACGACGCCGAACACACGATGGTGATCCCAGTCTGGCGGTCGCGCAATCTGATCGCCAACCCGGCGGCGCCGCGCGGCGTGATGCTGCCTGCCGGCCTGGCGACGGGCCAGACCCGTGAGCTGATCGAAATTTCCGGGGCGACGGTGCTGCTCGGCGTGCGCGGCGGGGTCGCCCATTTCGCGATCGATATATCGATACTGGAAGAACACGAAATCCGCGACCTCCACGACGACAGCGAATTCGTCGATCTGCGCACGGTCGGCGCGGTTTTGGACACGACCGAGGCCTCGATCCTCGCCTATGCCAAGGGCATTATGTACTGGCATGACCGGCATAAATTCTGTGGCCTCTGCGGCAGCCCGACCGAAATCCGCGAAGCCGGTCATTTACGGACCTGCCTCAACCCGGACTGCGCCACCGGTCATTTCCCGCGCACCGATCCGGCCGTGATCATGCTGGTGTCGAAGGACGACCGCGCGCTGCTCGGCCGCAAGGCGGAATGGTTGCCGGGTATGTATTCGACGCTGGCCGGTTTCGTCGAACCGGGCGAAAGCCTGGAACAGGCCGTCGCGCGCGAGGTGATGGAGGAAGCCGGCGTCGAGATTGCCAATATCCGCTATCATTCGTCGCAGCCCTGGCCGTTCCCGTCATCGCTGATGCTCGGCTATTTCGCCGACGCGGTCACCGAAGACTTCACCAAATGCGATGATGAGCTCGAAGATCTGCAATGGTTCACCCGCCAGGACCTCGCCGATGGCGCCGCCGGGATCGCCCAGCGCCCACGCTCGGATTCGATCGCCCGACGGCTGATCGACGAATGGATCCGCCAAGGTTAGGTTTTCCGCCGCCTATTTAGCAAACCGGAACGGATCGGCCGGATAGGTGCCGAGAATCGTCACCTCGTGGGTGTAGAAATCGAGTTCCTCGAAGGCGAGCTGCACATTGGTATCGCGGGGGTCGCCCTCGACATCGGCATAGAACTGGGTGGCGAAAAAATCGCCGCCGACCATGTAGCTTTCCAGCTTGGTCATGTTGACCCCGTTGGTCGCAAACCCGCCAAGCGCCTTGAACAGCGCCGCCGGCACGTTGCGGACCCGGAACACGAAGCTGGTCACGACAGGTCCTGCGCTGCGTTTCAACCTGGCCGGCGTTTTCGACATGACGACAAACCGCGTCGTGTTGTGCTCCGCGTCCTCGATATTCGCGCGGATCGAATTCAGCCCATACACCTCGCCCGCCAGTTCGGACGCTATCGCCGCCTCGGTAATGTCACCGGACGCGGCGATATCGGCCGCAGCTCCGGCGGTGTCGGCATGGACCACGGCTTCGAGCCCGTGGGCGCGCAGAAATTTTCCACACTGGCCCAGCGCGTGAACATGGCTGTGCACGCGGCGGATCGATTTCAGCGTCGCGCCGGCCGGCGCGAGCAGATGATGGTTCACCCGCAGGAACCGCTCGCCGACGATGTTGAGACCCGACCCAGGCATGATCCGGTGAATGTCGGCAACCCGCCCAGCAACCGAATTTTCGATCGGAATCATGGCAAGCTTCGCCCGGTCCGCGCTGACGGCACCGAACGTGTCTTCGAACGCGGCAGTCGGCAGCGGCGTCATGTCCGGAAAAAATTTGCGGCACGCGAGATGCGAATAGGCGCCGGGCTGTCCCTGAAAGGCGATGCTGCGCGACGGGACGGCACGGGATAATTTTTTTACGGCGTTTTTGCGGCGGGCGGTCATGGTCTCGAGTATCCGATTCAGGACGAACCGGACGCCAGCAACGCCCGCGCCCGGTCCAGATCGGCGGGAGTATCGACACCGAGCGGAACAGTGTCAACGAGCGCCACATCGATCCGCATCCCGGCCTCCAGCGCCCGAAGCTGTTCGAGCCGCTCCAGCATTTCGAGCCGTCCGGGCGGCAGGGAAACAAACCGATCAAGGGCTGCGCGCCGGAAACCGTAGAGGCCTATGTGATGATAATGTGGCCCGGCGGGTGCCGACGGCACGGTCGCCCGGCTGAAATAAAGCGCCCGGCCGATCCGCCCACCGGTCGCCGGCAACGCGATAACCGCCTTTACCACGTTGGGATCGGTGCGTTCGCGTTCCTCGGTAATTTCGACGGCAAGCGTGGTGATATCGACTTCCGGCGCGTCGAACGGATCGAGCACGGCGGCAATCACCGCCGGATCGATGGTCGGCAAATCGCCCTGAACATTGACCACCGCGTCATGCGCGCCGTCCGGATCGAACAGTCTGAGAGCCTCATGTACGCGGTCGGAACCGCTCGGGTGGCCGGGATCGGTCAGGATGGCATGCCCACCGGCGGCTTCGACGGCTTCGGCAATCGCCCGGTCGCCGCAGGCGACGAGAACGGGGCCGATGCCGGCTTCGGTCGCCCGGCGCCACACCTGAACGATCATCGGCACGCCGTGAATATCGGCGAGCGGCTTGTCCGGGAACCGTGTCGCGGCGAGCCTTGCGGGGATGATAACGACGGGATTTTGCGGTCTGGACATGAACTTTGACGTCTGGCGGGGACAGGATCGGCGGTCGGGTGCGACATTATACCTCTTGTACCCCGGCGGGAATGCCGTATTCGTGATAACCATATTAGACAGACCGGCGCGCAGCGGTTAAATTCGCGCTGCCGGATCAACCGGTTGCAATATTCACTCTCCAGCGGAAATTTGACATGTCGTCATTCGAACTCAACAAGGTCGTCGGGGCGGTCTTGATCGCGGTCCTTGCGATGGTGATCATCGGTAAGATCGGTGACAATCTCGTGTCGACCGGTGGTGGACATGGAGGCGGTCATGGCGGCGAGCACGGCGCCGACGCCCCTATGACCGCGAAAGCGCCTGCCCCGAAGGCGGCGGCGGTCAAAGCCGTCAAACACGCGGCGGCCCCGCCAGCGCCGATGATGAACGTCGCCGAGATGGTCGCAAAAGCGGATGCGGCGCGCGGCAAACGCGTCTTCAACAAATGCAAGGCCTGCCACTCTATCACCAAGGGCGGCAAGAACGGCATCGGTCCCAATCTGTGGAATATCGTGAACCGGGTTCCGGCGTCGGTCGACGGGTTCAAATATTCGACGGCGATTCGGGGGCTTAAAGACAAGCCGTGGGATTACGCAAATCTGAACGCGTTCCTGACAAAACCGAAGGCTTATGCAAAAGGCACCAAGATGACGTTTGTCGGTCTGAAGAAAGACAGCGACCGCGCAAACGTCATCGCCTACCTGCGCGGTCTGAGCGATTCACCCGCAGCGCTCAAATAAATCACCGGCATATTCGCTAACAGGTAGGCTGTTCGCTGGATTTCGGCAGGCGTTTACCAATTGTAAACCACTACGGATGCAGGGTAAGGTTCGAGTAGTAGTTCGGTAGGGTTATTAGTATGCGTTTATTGGGGGGTGGCAGTGATTCAGCAGCGCTCGTCTTCGACGGCGTCGGAAGACAATCGGCAGCATGTCGAAAATCGTCTTGTAGGCAAAGCTCTTAAATTTTGGGAAAGCGCGCGCGACGGTGACGAATTGCCGTCATCGGCGGTGCTAGAATTGGAAAATTGCCCATTCGGCAACGATGATTCGATGCTTATCGAGATCGGTTCGTCAGAGTTCGAAGACCGGGTCATCGCCGCAGGCAAGCATGTTGCCGCGGCACTTGGGCGCGATCCGACCGGTCTTTCCGTGCTCGATACATTGCCGTCGTCGACCTAAATTGGGCTGTCATTCTGCCGCGCTTCGGTAGATCTGAAAAAACCGATGGCCGACGTTGGCCGGTTCTTCAATCAGGAGGGCGAGGAAGTGCTGTATTGCAGCATTTTGCTGCAGCTGTCGAACGACGGAACAACCGTCGACCGCGTGGTGTCGACCTTCAGTTACAAGGTCGTCCATTAAGCGCCCCGGATATTCGCCGGCGGCCCTTTTAAACCAACGGGATTCGCGACAGACTGCTCCTATGTCCGCAGCCGAATCCATCGCCTGTCCTCCCGACCTGATTGCGATCGCCAACCGGCTCGCCGACGCCAGCGGACCGCTCATCCGGAACTATTTCCGCCAACCCCTCCGGGCCGACGACAAGGCAGACGCATCGCCGGTGACCGCCGCCGACCGCGAGGCGGAACTGGCCATCCGGGCGATCCTGGCCGATAGGCGCTCGACCGACGGAATCATCGGCGAGGAATTCGGTAATTCGAACACGGACGCGGAGTTTGTCTGGGTCATCGATCCAATCGACGGCACAAAATCATTCATCACGGGACGCCCGATATTCGGGACGCTGATCGGCCTGGTGCGGAACGGCACGCCGATTCTCGGCGTTATCGACCAGCCGGTCAACGGCGAACGCTGGGTCGGCGCCCGCGGCCACGGCACCACATATAACGGCACACCTGTCAGCGTCCGCGACTGCCCGGCGCTGGCCGGTGCAATTGCCGGGACCACCGCGCCGGAACTGTTCGATCGCGCGCAGGCCAAGCGCTGGCAACAGGTCGCGGCGACGGCAAAACACGTGATTTATGGCGGCGATTGCTACACCTATGCGCAGCTTGCTGCAGGTTTTGTCGATGTCGTGATCGAATCCGGGCTGCAGATCTATGATTTCTGCGCCCTTGTCCCGGTGATCGAAGAAGCCGGCGGGATTGTCACGGACTGGCGCGGCGCGGCGCTGACACTCGGCTCCGACGGCACAATCCTTGCCTGCGGCGACGCCCGCACCCACGCGGAAATCCTCAAATTGCTCGACGGGTAGGGTCTCAATTTTTCGTGGAAACCATGCGAGAACCCTTGTTTGCCCCCCGCCGATGCCCAACATCAGATACCAAACAACCCTGAGGAGCGACCGGCCATGAAAATCCTGACAGCAGCGTTGATCTGCGCCGGGCTTGCCGTTTCGGCGTCTTCCGCGACAGGGCAGAACAAGGGGGTAACGGTCAGCCATGGCCTGACCCTTCTCGATACGCTGAAATACCCGCCCGATTTCAGGCATCTGGATTACGTGAACCCGACAGCACCCAAGGGCGGCACGCTGCGCCGCCACACCACCGGCACATTCGACACGTTCAACCCCTATATCATCAAGGGCAATCCGGCAGCCGGTGTCGGGCAGGTATATGAGACGCTGACGACATCGCCGCTGGACGATGTATCGGCCGGATATGGTCTGATTGCGAAAACCATCGAAGTGCCGGACGACCTGTCCTACACCACGTTTACTCTCCGGCCCGAAGCGCGGTTTCATGACGGATCGCCGATCACTGCGGACGACGTCATCTGGACTTTCGAGACTTTGAAAAAGGACGGACGACCGTTTTACCGGTTCTATTACAAGAACATCGCCCGCGCCGTGAAGCTCGGCCCGCACAAGGTGAAGTTCGAATTCACCGGCCCCCCCAACCGGGAATTGCCGGCCATTACCGGCCAGCTACCGGTGATGTCGAAAAAATGGTGGTCGACCCGGGATTTCACCAAGACGACGCGGGAGCTACCGCTCGGCAGCGGGCCCTACCGCATTTCGTCCTTCGAGCCGGGGCGGTACGTCGAGCTTGAACGGGTAAAGGACTGGTGGGGGGCGAATCTGCCGATCAATATCGGTCATAATAATTTCGACCGCATCCGCTACGACTATTACCGCGATCAGACGGTGGCGCTGGAAGCCTTCAAGGCCGGACGCTACGACATCCGCAGCGAGAACGCCTCGCTGGTCTGGGCAACCGGATACGATTTCCCGGCACGCAAGCAGGGGCAGGTAAAGCTCGAACAGGTCGAACATTCGCGGCCGACCGGCATGCAGGCATTCATCTTCAACATCCGCAGACCGCAGTTTCAGGACCGCATCCTGCGGAAGGCGATGGCCTATGCGTTCGATTTCGAATGGTCGAACAAGAACCTGTTCTATGGCCAGTATGCACGGACCACGAGTTATTTTTCCAATTCCGAACTGGCGGCAACGGCACTCCCGTCGAAAGAGGAGCTTGCGCTGCTTGAGCCGTGGCGCGGCAAGATCCCCGACGAGGTTTTTACCAAGGTCTATGCGCCGCCGTCGTCCGATGGATCGGGCAATATCAGGTCGAATCTGCGAATCGCACTGCGCCTGCTGAAAAAATCCGGCTACAGGATAGAAAACAACAAGCTGATATCGCCCAAAACCGGAACGCCGGTGACGTTCGAGGTGCTGCTGGTAAGCCCCGCCTTCGAGCGCATCGTTGCTCCCTTTGCGCGCAACCTGAAGCGCCTCGGCATCGAGGCCGGCATCCGGACGGTCGACCAGTCGCAATATATCAATCGAATTCGCTCGTTCGACTACGACGTGATCGTCGGCGGCGCCGGGCAATCGGATTCGCCGGGCAACGAACAGCGGGACTACTGGAGTTCCGCTGCCGCCGACCGCGAGGGCAGCCGCAATTCCATCGGCGTCAAGAACCCGGCCGTCGATGCGCTGATCGAAAAGATTGTCGATGCTAAGGACCGTAAAAGCCTGGTCCACGCCACCCGCGCGCTCGACCGGGTGTTGTCGTGGAACCACTATGTCATCCCGCAATGGCATGTCCGCATCGACCGCATCGCGTATTGGGACAAGTTCGGCATCCCGAAGCATCCCAAATACGGCGTCGACACCATGAGCTGGTGGATCGACCCGGCAAAGGAAGCGGCACTGTCGCAAAACGGCAAAAAGCCTTAACGCGAAGCGTCCTTGCCGCGTAAGATGCTCATCGCATGAAAAAGCTGTTTCTGTCAGTCGTCGCAGCGGTGGCGTTTGCGACCGGCGCGTATGCCGACGGGGTTTCCCCCCGTCACGGGTTGAGCGTTTTCGGCGACCTGAAATACGGCCCGAATTTTACCCATTTCGGCTACGTCAATCCGGATGCCCCGAAGGGTGGCGCGATCAAGGTGCCGGGGCTGGATTCGTTCGAGACCGTGCATCCGTTTATCCTGAAAGGCCGGAAGGAAGTGCTCGCCGAGGCGCTGCTCTTCGACACGCTGATGGCCCGGTCGTTCGACGAGCCGGATTCGTTCTACGGCCTGGTCGCCAAGACGGTCGAACAGCCGGATGACAAAACCTGGGTCGCCTTCAATATCGACCCCCGGGCGAAGTTTCACGACGGTACGCCGGTCACCGCCGCTGACATCGTGTTCACGTTCAATACGCTGAAAAAAGACGGACATCCGCGCTACCGGGTAAATTTCCGCGACGTCGACCGTGCCGAGGCAACTGCGCAGCTGCGCGTGAAGTTCACGTTCAAACCCGGCACCCACCGCGACCTGCCGACGCGGCTTGCCGCCCTGCCCGTGCTGTCAAAGGCCTTTTACGACAAAGCCGATTTCAAAAAGACCACCTTCGAAGCACCGCTTGCCAGTGGCCCGTACCGCGTCGCCAAATACGAACCGGGCCGCTCGATCACCTACCGGCGGGCCCAAAATTACTGGGCGAAAGACCTGCCGGTAAACCGGGGCCGCCACAATTTCAACGACATCACGGTCGAATATTACCGCGACCGGGAAGTCGCCTTTCAGGCGTTTTTCGCCAGGCAGTACGATTTCCGCGAGGATTTTACGTCGCGCCAATGGGCGACGCAGTATGACGAGCCGCCGGTCAATAAAGGGCTGATCGTCCGCGAGGTGCTGCCCGACGAAACCCCGTCCGGTGTGCAGGCGTTCATCCTGAATCTGCGGCGCAAGAAATTCCAGGACATCCGTGCGCGCGCGGCGATCGATCTTGCGTTCGATTACGAATGGACCAACAAGACGCTGTTCTACAGCCAATACCAGCGAACCAATTCAATGTTCGAGAACTCGGCGCTCGCCGCCAAAATGCCGCCGTCAAAGGACGAAATCGCGCTGCTGGAACCGTTCCGCGGCAAAGTGCCGGACGAGGTTTTCACCACCCCCTTCAAGGCGCCGCAAACCGACGGCAGCGGGCGCATTCGCGGCAATCTCCGCATGGCGAGCCGGTTGCTCAAACAGGCGGGGTACCGGGTGAAGGACAAATCCCTGGTCGACAGCGGCGGCGCACCACTGGAGATCGAGTTCCTGCTGTTCGAGGCGAGCTTCAAGCGCATCATCGGGCCGTATATCCAGAACCTGAATCGCCTCGGCATCACGCCGACGATCCGCATTGTAGACGTGTCGAATTTCAAACGCCGCCAGGACAGTTTCGATTTCGACATCGTCATTCGCCGCATCTCGCAGCCGTTGACACCGGGGCTGGAACAGCGCAATTACTTCGGCTCGGAATTCGCCAATGTACCCGGCTCGTTCAATATCGGCGGCGTTGCCGACCCGGCGATCGACGCGCTGATCGAAAAGGTCACCGGCGCAACATCGCGCCCGGCGCTGACAACCGCCGTCCGCGCGCTCGACCGGGTGGTGATGTGGAACCGCTACGTCGTCACCCAATGGTACAAAGGCGCCCATAACGTCGCCTACTGGAACAAATTTAACCGTCCCGCAATATCCCCGACATACGATATGGGCGTGCTCGACACCTGGTGGTACGACCCGGCCAAGGCGCGGATGATCAAGGCCGGGAAAGCCCCGCCGCCGCCGCCCGGCGCGCTGCCGCCACCGGGCGGAAAATAACAGGAAGCCACAACAGCGCATGCTCGCCTATATCGTCCGCCGGCTATTGCTCATGATCCCGACGCTGCTCGGGATCATGGTGATCAATTTTGGCATCGTGCAACTGGCGCCAGGCGGGCCGATCGAACAGATCATCGCCGAGGTCAGCGGCACCGATGCGGGCACGACCGGGCGGATCAGCGGCAGCGGCAGCGAATTGTCTGGCGGCAGCGCCAGCGCGGCGGCATCCGCGTCGACCGCAAGCAGCGGCTATCGCGGCGCCCAGGGGCTCGACCCCGAATTCATCAAAGACCTCGAACGGCAATTCGGCTTCGACAAGCCGCTCCACGAACGCTTCCTGAAGATGATGGGCAATTTCATCGTCTTCGATTTCGGCACCAGTTTCTTTCGCGACGAGACGGTGATCGATCTGGTGCTGTCGAAAATGCCGGTGTCGATCTCGCTTGGCCTGTGGACGACAATCATCGTCTATCTGGTGTGTATTCCGCTCGGCATCCGCAAGGCGGTGAAGGACGGCACCCGCTTCGACGTGTGGACGACGACCATCCTGACCATCGGTTTCGCCATCCCGTCCTTCGTGATGGCGATCCTGCTGATCGTCCTGTTTTCCGGGGGTAGCTTCTTCGACCTGTTTCCGCTGCGCGGGCTGACATCGGAAAATTTCGACGAATTGTCGTTATTCGGCCAGGCGCTCGACTATCTGTGGCATCTGATCCTGCCGATCACGGCGCTGGTGATGGGCGGGTTTTTGTCGCTGACCATGCTGACCAAGAATTCTTATCTCGACCAGATCAACATGCTCTACGTGCAGACCGCGCGGGCGAAGGGGCTGACCGAGAACCGGGTGATGTACGGCCACGTGTTCCGCAATGCGATGCTGATCGTCATCGCCGGATTTCCCGGCGCGTTTATCGGCATCCTGTTCACCGGCGCCATGCTGATCGAGATCATCTTCTCGCTCGACGGACTCGGCCTGCTCGGCTTCGAGGCGGCGATCAAGCGCGATTACCCGATCATGTTCGCGACCGTCTATTTCTTCACGCTGCTCGGGCTGGTGATGAATCTAGTCGGCGATCTGATGTACACGATCATCGACCCGCGGATCGACTTCGAGGGCCGTCATGTCTGAGCCGACATCGGACACCGTCCTGCATCCGCGGTTCCTGGGATTCCGGATATCGCCGCTAAACGCGCGCCGGCTGGTGAATTTCCGGCGCAACAAACGCGGCCACTGGTCGCTCTGGCTGTTTCTGTTCCTGTTTCTCGGCACGTTGCCGGCGGAATTCATCGCCAATGACCGGCCGCTGGCGATCTGGTATCAGGGGTCGCTGTACACGCCGGTTCTCAATACCTATGCGGAAACCGTCTTCGGCGGCGATTTCGAGACCGAGGCCGCCTACCGCGAAATCGAGGTGCAGGAGCTGATCCGCGACAAAGGCGGCTGGATGATCTGGCCACCGGTCAGATACAGCTACAACACGATCAACCTGAACCTCAAGGTGCCGGCCCCGGCGCCGCCGTCGGGTGACAATTTCCTGGGCACCGACGATCAAGGCCGCGATGTGGTCGCCCGCGTGATTTACGGCTTCCGGATATCGGTTCTGTTCGGGCTGATCCTGACCGTCATCGGATCGATCGTCGGCATCGTCGCCGGCGCGTTTCAAGGCTATTTCGGCGGCTGGCTCGACCTGTTGTTCCAGCGTTTTATCGAAATCTGGGGCGGTCTGCCGCAGCTCTATATCCTGATCATCCTGTCGAGCGTCATCATCCCCGGCTTCTGGACGCTGCTGTTCATCCTGCTGCTGTTCGGCTGGACGTCGCTGGTCGGCGTGGTGCGCGCCGAATTCCTGCGCGCGCGGAATTTCGAGTTCGTCAAGGCGGCCCGCGCGCTAGGTGTCGGTAACGTCACGATCATGTTCCGCCATGTATTGCCCAACGCGATGGTGGCGACACTGACCTTCCTGCCGCTGATCCTGACGGGGTCGATCACCAGCCTGACGGCGCTCGATTTTCTCGGCCTCGGCCTGCCGCCCGGCTCGCCGTCGCTCGGCGAATTGCTGCAGCAGGGCAAGACCAATCTGCAGGCGCCGTGGCTCGGCCTGACATCGACGATCAGCATCTCGATGACCCTGATCCTGCTGATTTTCGTCGGCGAAGCCGTCCGTGACGCGTTCGATCCGCGGAAGACGTTTAATGAGTAAGGAACAGACATCCGAACCGCTGATCCGGATTTCCGATCTGTCGGTGTCGTTCGGCCACGGCGAGCGTGAGGTAAAGGCGGTGCGCCAGGCGTCGCTCGAAATCGGCCGCGGCGAAACCCTGGCGCTGGTCGGCGAATCCGGTTCGGGAAAGTCGGTCACCGCGCTGTCGATCATGCAGCTTTTGCCCTACCCCACGGCGCATCATCCGTCCGGCTCGATCATGCTGGAAGGCGAAGAACTGATGGGGGCGCCGGCGGAGGTCATGCAGAAGATCCGAGGCAACCGTGTCGCCATCATTTTCCAGGAACCGCTGACCTCGCTGAACCCGCTGCACAGCATCGAAAAACAGCTCGGCGAGATCCTGTTCGTCCACAAGAAAATGGAAAAAGGCGCGGCGCGGGCGCGCATTATCGAGCTTCTCGACGAAGTCGGCCTGCCCGATGTGGAAGACCGCCTGACCGCCTATCCGCACCAGCTGTCGGGCGGCCAGCGCCAGCGCGTGATGATCGCAATGTCACTGGCGAATGATCCCGATCTGCTGATCGCCGATGAGCCGACAACGGCGGTGGACGTGACTATCCAGGCACAGATCATCGCCCTGCTGCGGGACATCCAGGCCAGACGCGGCATGTCGATCCTGCTGATCACCCACGATCTCGGCATCGTTCGTAAAGTCGCCCACCGGGTCAGCGTGATGAAGGACGGCGAGATCGTCGAGACCGCGGCGACTGAAAAGCTGTTCGAGACGCCGCAGCACGACTACACGAAGCTGTTGCTTGCGGCCGAGCCGAAAGGCAACCCGCTGCCCGCGCGCGACGATGCAAAACCGGTGATGGAAGCCGTAAACCTGCGCGTCTGGTTTCCGATTAAACGGGGCATCCTGCGCCGCACGGTGGGCTATGTGAAAGCGGTCGACGGTGTCGATGTGACCGTGCGCGAAGGTCACACGGTCGGCGTGGTCGGCGAATCGGGTTCCGGCAAGACAACCCTGGCGATGGGACTGTTGAGGCTCGAACGCAGTGAAGGCCCGATCACGTTCAACGGCACGCGGGTCGACGGCTACGATTTCAAACAGATGCGCCCGTTGCGGAAGCAAATGCAGGTCGTGTTCCAGGACCCGTTCTCGTCGCTGTCGCCGCGCCTGTCGGTCGGCCAGATCATCGAGGAAGGGCTGCGGCTGCACAATCTCGCCGGCGCGACCTACGACGCACGGCGCGCGGTGATCGCCGACGCGCTGACCGAGGTCGGCCTGCCGCCCGAGGCACAGGACCGCTACCCCCACGAATTTTCAGGCGGCCAGCGCCAGCGCATCGCCATCGCGCGCGCCATTGTCCTGAAACCCAAATTCGTCGTCCTCGACGAGCCGACATCGGCGCTCGACATGTCGGTACAGGCGCAGATCGTCGATCTGCTGCGCGATCTGCAGGACAAGCACGAACTTGCCTATCTGTTCATCAGCCACGATCTGAAGGTCGTCCGCGCGCTCGCCGACGAGCTGATCGTCATGAAGGACGGTAAGGTCGTCGAACAGGGACCGGCGGCGCAGATCTTCGCCAACCCGGCGGAGGATTACACAAAGGCTTTGATGGCCGCCGCGTTCGACATCGAGGCGGTCGATACCGACACCGTCGGTATCTGACCGCCGGCCCCGTCAGAACATGTTTTTGACATCCGACGAAAACGTCGGATAGGCGAGGATCGTATCTTTCAATCCGGCCGACGATCCGGCCTTCATAGGTCGCCACCGGCGATAGTTGCGGCGAAATAGTCAACGCGTCGCCGACCACCCAGACCGCCGGGTTGGAGGTCGAGCGCAGATACTCATCGACATCGATACTGACGCCGTCATGGGCGATCACGCCGCCGCCGATAAAGACGACCTCCCCCCGGCAGCGTGCGCTCGGACAGCACCTCGTCCGACGTGATCATCAGATCAGCGCCGGGGATCGGCAGATCGCGGGGCTTTGAGCCGGTGGTGATGACGATGTTGTCGGCTTCGAGGATCGTGCCGCCGACTTCGACGCTGTTCGGCCCGACGAACTTCGCCTCACCGTGAAACACCGTGCCGCGCTTTTCGGCCAACCCTTGCATGCCGGCGGGGATACCGCTGACCATATCGGTCTCGCGGTCGATCAGCTTGGCCCAGTCCAGTTTCGCGGGACCGACATCGATTCCGTGCACCGAAGCGTTGGCGATCGTCTCAAGCGACTGAGCGGCAGCGACCAGCACCTTCTTGGGCGTGCAGCTGCGGTTCGGACAGGTGCCGCCAAAATCGAGGGATTCGACAAAGGCGATGGATTTGCCGGCCTCCGCCGCGATGGCGGAAACCCCGAACCCGCAATTGCCGCTGCCGATGATGACGATATCGAACTTGTTGCTCATCCTGTCCGTCCTTGCTGTGAAATTGCCACTTGCAACGGCGATAGAGTGATCATATTTGTATTACGGACCGATTGGTCAAGTATTTTCTTCAGGGAACCGCATTATGCCCCGCCCGAGAGAGTTCGACACCGGCAAGGCGCTCACCGATATGACACGGCTGTTCTGGGAACACGGCTATGAGGGCACGTCGATGTTTGAGATCGAACGGGCCACGGGTCTGCGAAAGCAGAGCCTGTATCGCGCCTTCGGTGACAAGCGGGGCATGTATCTCGCGGCGCTGAGGGGCTATGAGCGCGATGAAATCGCCGAAAGCGCGCGCCTGCTGGGCAAGCCCGGCGATACGGCCGCGCGGTTCGGACGCCTGTTCCGTCACATTGTCGATTGCGCGGTGAATGACGGCGACCGCCGCGGCTGCTTTCTGTGCAATGCCAGCGTCGATCAGGCGGCGCTGGATGCGGCGACCGGGGCGTTGGTGACCGAGATGATGATCCGGATTGAGGAGACTTTCACCGCCACGCTGGTTGCCGCGAACCACCGGAACGGCGACCCGGATACCTGCCGCACATCGGCACGGGGCCTGATGGCCGGGTATTTCGGCCTGCGGGTGTTGATAAAGGCCGGGAGGGCACGGGAGGCGCTTGATGACGCCGCCCGGCAGATCATCGCGGGCCTGGGAATAGAGACCGACCGATCGCCGAATTCCCCAAACGAAAACAGCGGCCCCTGATTTCTCAGGGGCCGCCGGCTGAAGGAGGGGTCTTTCTAAAGGATCAGGCGGCCATCCGGCGGCGCATGGCGATACCGGCAATGCCGAGACCGAGGATGATCATCATGCCGGGTTCCGGCACCTAGTTGGTAACGATCGAAACTTTATTTGCAATCGCCGCGGCATATTCGGTCGCGTTTGCCACCGGGATTTAGAAACCGTTACCCGGGAAGCTGAACGTGGGCGCGATCGTGCACGGACCGGGGAAGCAAATGCTGTTCTGCAGGAAGCTGGCATTCACGCCGCTGCCGATGGCTTCGATGCTGAGATTGTCGACACTGGCGCCGCTAAGCAGCGCATTCCGTGCAGCCACGGCAAGGTTCTGATTGTTCGGCACACCGTCGATCGCCGCGGTACTGCCAAAGCTGACAACCGATACCTCGTAGGAGCTGTCCGTCGGAACGATAGTATTGATCGCGCTGCTCAACCCGTTGACGATCGTCCTCCAGTTGCTGCTGCCGATACTGCCCGACCGGTCGAGGATGAAACCGAGCTGGATGACGCCGGCATTGGCGGCCCGCGCGGAAACCGCGATGCCCAGTGCGACGACCGGCGCGATGAGGAAGGCAAAAACCGTGCCAGTTTTAACAATTGTTGTTTTTCAACGTGTTAAATGATTAATTTGGGCGAAGACACACAAAAGTGTATAAAATTCCGACAGTAGGGGCGTGCCGCCGGCTGCAACCGTACCGGTCTTCAGAAATCGCCGTCGGTATGCGGCATGGGGGGCGGTGTTCCGGCTTCAAAGGGTGTCGGGCTGTCGAGTTCGCGGCCTGCCTCGGAGACCTGATCGGCGAATTCGGACAGGAAGACCGCCCCTTTGACGGTGCGCTGGACCTCAATGCTGCGGCGGTCGTAATCGTCGCGGCGGCGGCGTACGAAACCAAGCTGTCCGAGACGGTCCAGCGCCCGGGAAATCGCCGGCTTCGAGATATTGAGGGAAACCGACAGCCCGCGCACCGTGTGGGGCGGCGGCTGGGTATAAACGGTCAGCAGAATCGCCATCTGGCGCGCCGACAGATCGGGACCGTCGCCGCGAACGCTGGCGCTCAGTGCATCGCGCCATAAAGCGAGCGCATCGTCCTGATTAAGATAGACCGGCATAATTCCAACTCGTTACGCAACCGGATCGAGTGTATCCGAATCAACCGGCGCTTGACCATCGCCGCAACCGGCCCGACAAAGGCGCGGACAAATCTGATTGCCGGAGGACGAAGCCATGACCCTGAAATTGCTGTTGCGCGGACCGTCGCCGTTTGGCCGCAAGGGAACGTTCGCGATCCGGCATCTCGGCCTGTCGGACCGGGTCGAGATCGGGTCACCCGACGACGAGGATCATATCCGCGGGCATAATCCGCTGGCCAAGGTACCGGCGCTGGTGCGCGACGATGGCGATGCGCTGTTCGACAGCCGGGTTATCCTCGAATATCTCGACATACTTGCCGGCGGCGGCAAGATCATTCCGACCGAGACCGAAGCGCGCTTTGTTGCCCTGCGCGAGGCGGCGCTGGCGGACGGTATTCTAGAAGCCGCCCTGCTGGTCACCTATGAGGGACGTTACCGGCCCGACCAAACACCTTACGCACCATGGCTCGATTTCCAGCGCGGCAAGATCGCCCGCGGCCTGCAGGCGATGACCGATGCGCCGCCGGCGATAGAGCCGCTGACCGTCGGCGGAATCGGGCTCGGATGCGCGCTCGAATACATCGATTTCCGCGAACAGTATGACTGGCGCCCCGAATTTCCGGCGCTGGTCGCCTGGCTCGGCGCATTCAACGCCGCCCACCCCAGTTTCGCGGAAAGCAAACCGTCGGCTTGAACGGCAGCCTCATCCACCGGCGTCGTCGAGATACTGCGCCGCGAATTCGGCCGAGGGCGGGATCACTTTGATGACGACTTTCATGACGCCTGCCGGATCGCAGGTGATGAAGTGGCGTTGGCCGAAATCTTCCGACCTCAGCGGCAACAGGATCGGCAGACCGGCTGATTTCAGCCGCGCGTATTCCGCATCCACGTCATCGATCTCGAAATTGATCAGTAACCCCTGTACCGGTTCTCGGTGACCTTCGGGAATGGTTTCATGACGGCAATTGAGAATGGCGAGGGTCACCGCCGGGTCCTCGGCCGATTGGAGATGGATATACCAGTCGGCCTCAAACACGGCGCCAAATCCAAAACACTCGCGGTAAAAAACGGCTGTTTCGGCAACCTGTTCGCAGGCAATCACCGGATAATAGCAATTGGGTCTCATGAGTTTCTCCCGCATTCCATAAGAATACATGTTGTATGTTTATGTATCTCAAATGAGAA
>Ga0209403_10002310_pt1 | contig 22987 bp, 15 predicted proteins | sample ArcticOcean_MG_C_8_FD_187440 | JGI IMG/M metagenome (GOLD analysis project Ga0209403, IMG submission 187440) | Marine microbial communities from western Arctic Ocean - ArcticOcean_MG_CB11_86 (SPAdes) (version 2) | ecosystem: Environmental > Aquatic > Marine > Oceanic | place: Arctic Ocean... | reverse complement strand
TAAATTAATGGCGGAGAGAGTGGGATTCGAACCCACGATACGATTGCTCGTATACACACTTTCCAAGCGTGCGCCTTCAACCACTCGGCCATCTCTCCGACTAGGTCTCTTTACTTATTTTTAGAACACCAATAAATGCTTCTTGGGGAATTTCTACTCTTCCAAATTGTTTAGATCTGGCTTTTCCTTTTTTTTGTTTCTTAAGAAGTTTCTTTTTTCTATCTCCTGCTCCACCACCGTGTATCTTAGTAAGTACATCTTTTGAAAATCCTTTTATTGATTCTCTTGCTACTATTTTGCCCCCTATCGCTGCTTGAATTGGAATCATAAAATTATGTCTTGGAATAAGGTCTTTTAATTTTTCACAAACTTGTCTTCCAGTCTTTTGTGCAAAATCTTTATGAATTATCATCGCCAAAGCATCAACTGGGTCACTATTCACTAAAATACCCAATTTAACTAGATCACCTTCTTTGTGACCTGTAAGTTCATAATCGAAACTAGCATAACCACTTGATACTGATTTTAATCTATCATTAAAATCAAAAACAACTTCATTTAATGGAAGATCGTAAGATAACACAGCTCGATTTCCTGAATAAGCAAGATTGGTTTGCACTCCTCTCTTGTCTTGGCAAATTTTTATAATTGAACCTAAATACTCTTCAGGTGTAATAATGGTCGCATTAATCCACGGCTCTTCTATCTTTTGTATTTGTGTTGGGTCAGGCATGTTTGAAGGATTCTGTAAGTCTGTTACTTCACCATTAACTTTGTGAACTTTATAAATAACACCTGGAGTAGTGGTAATCAAATTAACATCAAATTCTCTTTCAAGTCTTTCAGTGATAATTTCTAAATGTAATAAACCAAGAAAACCACATCTAAAGCCTAAGCCTAATGCGCTAGAAGACTCTCCTTCATAAGAAAAACTTGCATCATTTAATTTAAGTTTCCCCAATCCATCTTTTAATTTTTGATACTCAGAGCTATCTACTGGAAACAAACCACAAAAGACTACTGGCTTACTAGGTTTAAAACCTGGTAAAGGTTCTGTAATAGGATTTGAAGCATCACATATTGTATCTCCAACTTTCGTTTCAGATAAAGTTTTTATACCTGCTATTATAAATCCAATTTCTCCAGAGTTTAATTCTCCTATATCGGTAGGTTTTGGAGTAAAAACTCCTACTTTTTCAATTACATATTCTTGATCGTTAGACATCAATTTAATTTTCATATTTTTTTTTATTTTTCCATTAATAACTCTAACCAATATAACTACCCCTAGATATGTATCGTACCAGCTATCAACCAATAGTGATTTTAATTTTTCTGATTGCTCTCCTTTAGGTGGTGGCAAAATATTTATAATTGACTCTAAAATATTTTCAATTCCCTCTCCAGTTTTTCCTGAGCAGCTTATTGCATTTTTTGTTTCTATGCCCACCACGTCTTCAATTTCTTTTTTAGTTTTATCAATATCTGAGGCTGGTAAGTCTATCTTATTTAAAATCGGAATAACTTCATGATTTATTTCTAGTGCTTGATAAACATTTGCTAAAGTTTGAGCCTCTACTCCTTGTGTGCTATCAACAATCAGTAAAGATCCTTCGCACGCAGATAAGGAGCGGCTCACTTCATAACCAAAATCAACATGACCTGGAGTGTCTATTATATTTAAAATATAATCTTTTCCATTTTGAGCTTTATACTTCAATTTAACAGTTTGAGCTTTGATAGTAATACCTCTTTCTCTCTCTATATCCATTGAGTCTAAAACTTGTGATTTCATTTCTCTATCAGTTAATCCTCCACATTTATGAATTATTCTATCTGCTATAGTAGATTTTCCGTGATCAATATGCGCAATTATTGAAAAATTACGAATTCTATTTATATCTGACATTAAGACCTTAGTGTTGCACCAGTTATTTTTTGAACCATAGATATAATTTTTTTACTTGCTTGCTCGATATCTTTTTCACTTAATGTTTTATCCTTTGGTTCAAAAGTTACGTTAAAAGCAATAGATTTTTTACCAGCCTCAATATTGCTCCCTTGGTAAATATCAAAAATTTTTACTAATTTAATTAGCTCTTTATCTGCATTCTTTACTAAATTAATAATTTCTCCTGAACTATACTTTTCATCAATAACAAAAGCAAAATCTCTAAATACTTTTTGATAATCTGAAATAACAAATTTTGATTTATTTTCTCTAATTTTTTTTATTGAATCGGGTATATTGTCTAAAAAAATTTCAAAACCTAATACACTTTCAATTCTTAAATCAAGTTTTTGTATTATTGATGGATGGATTTCCCCAAAATAACCAAGTTCAGGGCCACTAGATGATCCTAGCGATATTAAACCAGATCTACCAGGGTGATACCATTTTTTGGTTTTATTGCTAACTAATATTTTAGAACTATCTATGCCAATTTCGGATAGAGTTCTTAGTACGTCATTTTTTATATCAAAAACATCAAAATTTCTTTCTTTTTCAATCCAGTTTTTTCTTGAATGCTTTCCAGTCTTAATTGCGCCAATCATTGTTGATTGTTTTCCTGGCTCCCTTCCGTAAAAAACCGGGCCAATTTCAAACAACATTAAATCTTCAAAATTTCTGTGAATATTTTTCTTTGCTGCAATCAATAAATTAGAATAAAGAGATGATCTTAAAACATCTAAATCGCTAGAAATTGGATTGGATAATCTTATCTCGTCTTTTAATTCAGAAAAAAAACTATCTACTTTTGAATCTGTAAAAGACCATGTAATAGATTCTGTAAAACCCTTTGATGCAACAGATCGTTGAGAGAAATGAAAAAGCTTTTGCCTACTATTTAATGTTTCTTCAATTTTTTCTTTTTCAGGATTGATTAGAGGTATTTTATCATAACCTTTTATTCTTACTATCTCTTCAATAAGATCTATGTCTTCTTTAAGATCTGGCCTCCATGACGGTGGCAAAACTTTAATACCTTTTTTTTCTAATTTAACTTCACAGCCTAAAGAAGATAAAATTTTTTTCATTTCAGGTTTTGCAACTGAAAATCCAATAACGCTTAAAAACTTTTTATAATCTAGAAAAATTAATTTAATATTATTTTTTAATTTACCTACAATTGATAATTTGCTTGCTTCACCACCACAAATATCTAAAACCATGCACATTGCTAATTCTAAACCTATTTTGATAGAGTTTGGGTCTATACCTCTTTCAAATCTATATTTAGCATCTGTATCGATATTTAAATTTTTTGCAGTCTTTCGTATTACAGATGGGTAGAAATAAGCAGACTCTAACAAAATGTTTTTAGTTGAAAATTCTGTTCCAGATCTTGTCCCTCCAATAATTCCTCCCAGACCTAATATTCCAGATTTATCAGCAATAACGCACATGTCTGGATAAAGTTTGTATTTTTTGTTATCTAAAGCTTGAAAAGATTCATCTTTTTTAGAATTTCTTACTAATATTTCTTTATTGATTTTATCAGCATCGTACGCATGTAATGGTCTATTTAAATCAAACATTACATAATTTGTAATATCCACAATTGCCGAAACAGGTTTTAAACCCAATGAAATAATTTTATTTTTAAGCCAATTAGGACTTTCTTTATTTTTAACATTTTTTATATAAACGCTTCCAAAAACTCCGCAACCTTGATCTTTTTCTTTAGTTATTGAGATCTTAATTGGTTGCTTAAATTTTTGGTTTATTTTAATGGAAGGTTGTTTTTTTAATTGCCCTAAACCTGATGCTGCCAGATCCCTTGCTATACCTCTGACACCTAAACAGTCTGGTCTATTTGGGGTTATTGCTATATCAATAACTTCCTCAGCTGAACTTTTAAAATGTTTCTCACCAATATTTTTTTCACTTTTATTAAGCTCAATAATTCCATCTTTATCTAAAGATTGATTAAGTTCATTTCCAGAACAAAGCATACCTGAAGATTCTATACCTCTAATCTTTACTACTTTTAATTTTGTTTTTGTTTTCGGTATAATTGAGCCAGGAGGAGCATAAACAGTAAATAATCCTTCTTTGGCATTTGGTGCTCCACAAACAACTTTTGCTAAATTTTCTTTACCAATATCAACATCACAAATCTTTAGCTTATCGGCGTTTGGATGTTTTTGAGATTTAACAATTTTACAAATAATAAAATTATCTGAAGCACTATTTGGGTATTTAACATTTTCTACCTCTAGACCAATTTCAGTTAAACGCTCAATTACTTGTTTTGTGTTCGCTTTAGTAGATAGGTGATTTTTTAACCAAGAAAGTGAAATAATCATCTGCTGAGGCCTCTATAGTTTGTAGGAACATCTAGTGGATCAAATCCATAAAATTCTAACCATCTAATATCACTTTCAAAGAATGCTCTCAGGTCATTAATTCCATACTTTAACATTGCCAGTCGGTCAATTCCAACTCCAAATGCATAACCTTGAAATTGTTTTGGGTTTACTTTGGCGTTTTTTAACACACTAGGATGAACCATCCCACATCCCAAAACCTCAAGCCACTTATCTCCTTCGCCAACTTTAATTTTTCCATTTTCAATCTTATATCCAATATCTACCTCTGCTGATGGTTCAGTAAAAGGAAAATGGCTTGGTCTAAATCTTATTTTTACTTTTTCAACTTCAAAAAATTTTTTAACAAAATAATATAAACACCCTTTAAGGTGACCCATATTAATATTTTTTCCTATATGTAAACCTTCTAACTGATGAAACATTGGCGAATGTGTCTGATCGCTATCACATCTATACGTTCTACCTGGTGCAATTATTTTGAAAGGAGGTTTTCCTTTTAACATTGTTCTTATTTGAACTGGAGATGTATGAGTTCTTAAAAGTAACTCTTTAGATTTATCAAGATAAAATGTATCGTGCATATCTCTTGCTGGATGATTTTTGGGTGTATTAAGTGCCGAAAAATTATAGTATTCATTTTCAACATCAGGACCTTCTTCAACTGAAAATCCAATTTCTGAAAATATAGAAGTAACTTCGTCTATGACTTGAGAGACAGGATGAATTTTTCCTGCAAAGTAAGTTCTTCCTGGTAAGGTTACGTCTATTTTTTCATTTTTAAGTTTTTTATTAATTTCTGATTGTTCAAAATCATTAAGTTTTTTTTCAAAAATTTCTGTTACTTTTGTTTTTAAAGAGTTGAGTTTTGAAGCATACTCTTTTCTTTCATTCTGATTCAAACTTCCAATTTTTTTAAAAAGTTCTGTAATTATTCCTTTTTTACCAAAAATTTCAGTTTTGATAACATCGTAAGAATTACGATCACTTATTTTTTTTATTTTACTTAAAATATCAGATTCTGTTTGACTAAAATTTTCCATATAAAATCTTTTTTACTAATTCTCTACTTCACTAAAGATAATAGAAATATGTCCCTTAGTTAAGGGAGGATTGTACTTTTTTTATGATAGATTTAAAGACTTCTGGATTATTATAAGCAATATCTGCTAAAACTTTTCTATCAAGCTTAATTCCTGACTTATTAAGGCCGTTTATAAACTGAGAATAAGTTATTCCTTCTTGTCTAACTCCAGCATTTATTCTTTGTATCCATAAAGATCTAAATTCTCTTTTTTTAGCTTTTCGATCTCTATAAGCATACTGCATAGCTTTTTCTAAAGCTTGTTTTGCAACACGTATCGTATTTTTTCTTCTACCGTACTGACCTTTAACTTGCTTCAGAACTTTTTTGTGCTTAGCGTGACTTGTTACTCCTCTTTTGACTCTTGCCATTTTAACCTCTCAAACTATAAGGCATATATGACTTAACAATTTTTGAATCTTGTTTAGACATAATTGTTGTGCCTCTTTGTTTTCTTATTTGTGAATTAGTTCTTTTAATCATTCCGTGTCTTTTCCCTGCTTGCCCCATTTTTACTTTTCCTTTAGCAGTTAATCTAAATCTTTTCTTCGCAGAGCTTTTTGTTTTTAATTTTGGCATAAAATAGATGCTGTTTATACAAATTTTAGATTTAATTTACAATAAGATTATAACGGCTGAACTATCATAATAATCTGTCTTCCTTCAAACTTGGGTTTAATTTCGATTTTTCCAAGTGATAAGGTGTCACTTTGTATACGTTTCATTAGATCATACCCTAAATTTGTATGCTGCATTTCTCTACCTCTGAATTTTATCGTAAATTTAACCTTATCTCCTTTTTCCAGAAACTTTTTTGCATTCTTAATTTTAAAGTTATAGTCATGAACTTCTGTGCCGGGTCTCAGTTTGATCTCTTTTAAATTTACAATCTTTTGTTTTTTTTTAGCTTTGTTTGTTTTCTTTTGGAGATCATATTTATATTTACCAATATCAATAATTTTACAAACTGGTGGTTTGGCGTTAGGAGAAATTTCAATTAAATCTAACCCTTCTTGTTTTGCCATCTGAATGGCTTCCTTTGTGGAAAGAGTACCCAAATTTTGACCTTCGCTACTTATCACTTGTACTTCTGACGAACGAATTCTTTCGTTGGTTTTTGGACCTCTTGGTTTGGTTCTTCTTTGAAAATAGTTTTGTTTTTGAAATGCCACTTAATTTATAGGGAATTGATTTTGTTGAGATATTTTTTTAATTGCAAGATCTAGTGAAATAGTCTCTTGTTTATCAGAACCTAACTTTCTAATAGTAATTGTTTTATTTCTCTCTTCTTTTTCGCCACATATTAACAAAAGAGGTACTTTAGATAGTGAGTGTTCTCTAATCTTATAATTTATTTTTTGGTTTTTTAAATCCACTTCAGTGTTTATACCTGCTTTCATACATTGTTCAAATATCTTTTTTGCATAATTATCGAATTCTGATGCAATCGGTAAAACAGCAATTTTTAAAGGTGCTAACCATAATGGTAGTTTACCAGCATAATGCTCTATTAAAATCCCCGTAAATCTTTCTAAAGAACCAAACAATGCTCTATGTAGCATTACAGGAACCTTTTTTGATCCATCTTTTGCAACATAGGATGCTCCTAATCTTGAAGGTAAATTTAGATCAACCTGCAAAGTTCCACATTGCCAGTCGCGACCTATAGCATCTCTCAAAACGAATTCTATTTTAGGTCCATAAAATGCACCTTCACCCTTATTAATTTCATATTTTAATTTTGTTTTTTTTATTGCTTCAAGTAATGCATGTTCTGATTTATCCCAGATACTATCTTCTCCAACTCTAGTTTCGGGTCTGTCAGAATATTTTAATAATACATTTTCAAAACCTAAATCTTTATATATTTCTAATATTAAATTTGTAACATTTAAGCATTCGTCAGTAATTTGTTCTTCTGTACAAAATATATGAGCATCATCTTGCGTAAAAGCTCGAACTCTTAATAAGCCATGCAAGGCTCCTGATGGCTCATATCGATGAACTTTTCCAAACTCTGATAATTTTAAAGGTAGATCTCTATAACTTTTGAGACCTTGATTAAATACCTGTACACAGCCTGGGCAATTCATTGGTTTTATAGCAAAAATTTTTTTATCTGGTGTTTCTGAAGTATACATATGCTCACCAAATTTTTCCCAATGCCCTGATTTTTCCCACAAAGTTTTATCTAGTATTTCTGGCGTATTAATTTCTCTGTAACCAGCTCTAGTCTGTTTTAGTCTCATATAATTAATAAGAGTTTGAAATAAAGACCAACCCTTATGATGCCAAAAAACTGCACCAGGACTTTCTTCACGAAAGTGAAATAAGTCCATTTCTTTGCCAAGCTTTCTATGGTCTCTTTTCTCGGCTTCCTCTAGTCTTAAAAGATACTTTTCTAAATCTTTATTATTGCCCCAACAAGTGCCATATATTCTTTGGAGCATTTCATTTTTTGAATTTCCCCTCCAGTATGCTCCAGCAACTTTTGTAAGCTTAAAAGCTTTACCAATTTTTCCTGTTGATGGTAGATGTGGACCTTTACATAAATCGTGCCATTTACCGTGATGGTAAATTGAAACTTCTTCATTTTTAGGTATGTCTTCTATTATTTCTGCTTTGTAGTGTTCTCCCATTTTTTTAAAATGTTTAATCGCATCATCTCTTTTCCAGACTTCTCTTTTAGTCACATCGTTGCGATCAACTATTTTTTTCATCTTATCTTCAATTTTTTTAAGGTCCTCATTAGTAAATGGTTCTTTTCTTGAAAAATCATAATAAAAGCCATCTTCGATTACTGGACCAATCGTCACTTGAGTTTTAGGAAAAAGCTCTTGCACTGCCATTGCTAGTATGTGCGCAGCATCATGTCTAATAGTTTCTAAGCCATCTTTGTCTTTTGATGTAATTATTTTAACTTTAGAAGTTTTGTTTATTAAAAAGCTTAAGTCTTTTAGTTCATTGTCTACACTCATAATGCAAGCTTCTTTAAGTAAAGACATGCTAATTTTTTTTGCTATTTCAAAACCATCAATCGTTTTTTGGAACAGGATTTTTTTACCATCTGGCAATATAACTTCTGGCATGTATTAGAATGTTTTTATCAATTTTTTATATTCAGTAAAAGTAGAGTTACACATTTTATCAACGTCAAATTTTTTTAATACATTTTTTCTACCTTCAAAACCTATAAATTTCAATGAATTATAATCTTTATTCATAACTAAACTAATTGTATCTGCTAATGAGGCGGGATCTCCACTCTTAAATAAAAAACCTGTTTTATCATTAATTATTGTTTCTTTTGACCCCCCTATATTACTCGCAATAATAGGAACTTCCATTGATTGCGACTCGACCGAAACTCTTCCAAAAGCCTCAGGTTCAATAGACGATGAAACGACTAAATTTGCAATTCCATACGCAATAGGCATCTCGGCACAATGTTCTATAAATTTTATAAATTTTCCTAATCTATATTGTTCGACCAGTCTAACTAATTGTTTTTTATAAACGTTTCTTCCTTGGTCACTTCCTAAAATTATAGCTTGAACAGATGTAGAAATATTTTTTTCAGTTAATAACTTAATAGCTTCTATAAATAATTTTTGGCCTTTCCAATTAGTCAGTCTACCTGGTAAAATAATAATAAAGTTATTTCTATCTATCTTTTCTTCTTTTGCAAATTTATTAATTTTTATAAGTGAAGCTTTTTTTGGATTAAAATAATTCGTATTTATTCCTCTAAAAATTACTAGAAGTTTTTTTTTATTATTTAAAAAAAAATTTCCATAATTTTCATTAACATGAGAAAATATAAAATTTGATCCAGCAATAACTAGATCAGCTCTGACCATTACAGAATTATAGAATTTTTTAAACTTATTTTTGAAATTATAAGTTCCATGAAAAGTTGAAGCTAATTTTCTACCTGTTAACTTTGTTGCCAACAAACAAGACCAGGCAGGAGCGCGACTTCTTACATGAACTATATTAATATTATAAAGCAATATTATTAAAGAAATTGTTATCGAATTTATGAAAATTAGAATAGGATTTTTAGAATGAACTGGTAATTTAAAAATTTTTACTTTCTCTTTTTTAATAAATTTAAGTAACGATCCACCGCTGGTAGCAATATACGACCCACAACCCTGTTCGTGCAAAAAATGAGCTAAGTCGTAACAACCTGTTTCTGCACCACCATAACCCAACTTAGGTATAACCTGTAGTATTTTTATTTTTATTTTTTTTTTCATTAATTTCAAATATTATAATAATATGTCATATGAGCTACAAAAAATCTAAAAATTTTATAATTTCGAAAAAAAGGAGAATTACGTATTTTTTTTTAAATAATAAAAGCCAAATTACTGTAGTTTTCTTTCATGGATTTATGTCAGATATGGTTGGAGCAAAACCATCGGCTATCCAAAAATTTTGTAAAAAGTCTAAAATTAATTTTATAAAATTTGAGTATGCAGGCCATGGGAAGTCCGGGGGTAAATTTATAGAAGAAAATATCTCAAATTGGACTTCGGATGCAAAAAAATTAATAAAAAAAAAAATTAATGCAAAAAATAAAATTTACTTTGTCGGATCTAGTATGGGAAGTTGGATAGCTCTAAATTTATTTCCAGTATTCAAAAAACAAATAAAAGGTTTTATAGGTATAGCTCCGGCCCCAGAATTTCTTGAAAATTTAATGTGGAAAAAATTCAATAAAAAAATAAAAAAAACAATAAAGACTAAAAAAATATTTTACCTTAAAAATGGTGACTTTACTTATCCACTTACTTATCAATTAATTTTAGATGGGAAAAAAAATAAAATATTAAATAATAAAATTAACTTTGGCGTACCTATTACATTGTTGCATGGTTTAAAAGATAAAGTGGTCCCACTAAGTTTTTCAAGAAGAATATTAAAAATATGTAATAAATCAAAATCCAAACTTGTGAAAGTTAAAGGAGGAAATCACAGTCTTTCTAGAAAAAGTGATTTAAAAAAAATATGTAAAGAGTTAAGTTTTTTGATTTTTAATAGAGCTTAAACCTTCTTTAAACGTAGGATATTTTAAATTATAATTAAAAAAAAACTTTACCTTTTTATTGTCTACCTTTTTAGAATCTTTGTAAAAATCTTTTGACATATTGCTTTCAATATCATCAAGAGCTATTTTTTTTGGCAGATCAACATTTATTAAACCACTTGCATATGTGGCTACCTCTTCATTCGAGCAAGGATAATCGTCAGATATGTTAAAAATTTGTCCTGGACTAATTTTTTTTAGTGAAAGAGTTAAAATTTTTGCAATATCTTCTACGTGAATTCTTGAGAAATAGTGTTTATTTTTTTTTACTATTTTGAGATTTCCTACCTTGAGTCTTCTTAAGATATTATTTTCAAACGAATAGATTCCAGATAATCTAAAAATATGAACTGGTAATTTAAATTTTTCATAATATTTTAACCAATTATTTTCTGCGTTTAGTCTAGCAATACCTTTTTTAGATGTTGGTGATGGATTAGTTTTTTCATCTACCCACTTTCCTTTATGATCACCGTAAATGCTAGTAGCAGACAAATACGCAACCCAATCAAAATAGTTTTTTTGAAATATTTCATCAAATTTCTCTAAAACTATATCTTTTTGGTTTTGAGGTGGTATTGAAATTAAGGTTTTATTTGCAAGTTTAAGATCACTTATTAAATCTCTGTCAAATTCATTATTTTTAAAATAGTAAGATTTGTATTTTAAACCGCCAAACTCTTTTGACTGTGTATTTTTTGTATTAGTTGTAACTAAGGTGAATTTAAAATTATTTACTATAAGATTTTTTATAAAATATTTTGCAACTTGGCCAAATCCAAAGCAAAATATACTTAAATCTTTTTTCATTATTTCTAAATAACTTGCTTAATATCTTTTTTTAAAGTTAAAGGTTCTATTAATTTATTAAGCATTTCTTTAGGGCACACTTGATAAAAATTTTTAATTTCCTCGTTATAGTTTTGTAAAACTTTGCTAGCTATTTTCGAATCCGTTTCTTTTAAATGTTCACTAATTAAATTCTTTAATTTTTTTTTCCAATAATCTGTCTCAGGGATTTGCCAAACAACAGAGCCTGGGTTAACATAATTTTCAAATTCTCTATTAAAATCGTAAATGAAAGCCATTCCTCCAGTCATTCCTGCTGCAAAATTATCACCAATTTTACCTAAAATGACGACACAACCACCAGTCATATATTCGCAACCATTCGAATCACATCCTTCTACTACTGCTTCAGCTCCTGAATTTCTAACAGCAAATCTTTCTCCAGATTGGCCTGCTGCAAAAAGTTTTCCTGAAGTTGCTCCATAGAGCACAGTATTACCTATAATTGTATTTTCATGGCTAATTAAATTGCTCTCTTTAGGTGGCTTTATAACTATTGTTGCTCCTGAAAGTCCTTTACCCACATAATCGTTTGCATCACCAATAACATTTAATTTTAAACCTTTTATTCCAAACGCACCTAAAGATTGACCCGCTGAACCTAATAAATTAATTTTAATTAAATTATTTACAATTTTTTCATTTTTAAAATTTTTATAAATATAATGTGATAATCGAGTTCCAATAGCTCTATTAGTGTTTGTAATTTGATAGCTTTTTTCTACAATATTTTTATTTTCTATCATTTTTTTTATATCTTTATAAATTTTTTCATCTAAAGAATCGGGAACTTCATTTATCAAACTCGTTGAGGAGTATCTTTTATTTTTACCAGAATCTGCTTGGACTAGTAGAGGGCTCAAATCTAAATCATCTAAGTTTGAAGTTCCTCTGCTTACTTGTTTTAGTAGGTCGGTTCTACCCACTATTTCATTTAAAGATTTAAAACCAATATCTGCTAAAATTTCTCTAACTTCTTCAGCAATAAAACTAAATAAATTTACAACTTTTTCCGGTGTACCAGAAAACTTTTTTCGTAGATCTTCATCTTGAGTGCAAACACCTACGGGACAAGTGTTTGAATGGCATTGTCTAACCATTATACATCCCATAGCAACCAATGAAGTTGTACCAATTCCAAATTCTTCAGCTCCCATCATTGCTGCAATAATAACGTCTCTTCCTGTTTTAATTCCTCCATCTGTTCGCAAAGTAACTTTATGTCTTAAACTATTTAAAGTTAAAATTTGATTTACTTCTGTGAGTCCCATCTCCCAAGGTATTCCAACAAACTTTACACTTGTTTGTGGACTAGCTCCAGTGCCTCCCGAATGTCCAGATATCAAAATTACGTCAGCTTTTGCTTTTGCAACACCTGCTGCAATAGTTCCAACTCCACTTGAGGCTACTAATTTTACACCTACTCTAGCATTAGGATTAGATTGTTTTAGGTCATAAATAAGTTGGGCCAAATCTTCTATTGAGTAAATATCGTGATGAGGTGGTGGAGATATTAAAGTTACACCAGGCGTAGAATGTCTTAATTTTGCAATCTCTTTGGAAACTTTAAAACCTGGAAGCTGTCCTCCTTCACCTGGTTTTGCACCTTGGGAAATTTTAATTTCTATTTCATTACAATTATTTAAATACTCTAATGTTACTCCAAATCTAGCGGAAGCAATTTGCTTAACTTTTGAATTTGCATTATCTCCATTTTTTCTAGTAATAAATCTTTTTGGATCTTCTCCACCTTCTCCACTACAAGATGCCGCTCCTATTCTATTCATTGCAATAGCAAGAGTTTCGTGAGCTTCTGAAGATAGTGCCCCAAGCGACATACTTCCACTACCGAATCTTTTTCTTAAATTTTCTACTGATTCAACTTCTTCAATATTTATTGGCTTTCCTAATTTTTTAAAATCTAAAAGATCTCTCAAATTTATAATTGGTAAATTATATATTTCATCTACATACTGCTTATAAATTTTGTAAGAGTTGGAAGTAACAGCACTCTGTAACATGTGGATTAATGTGCCTTGATACTGGTGAGTTTCTCCATTTTTCCTATATTTATAAATACCTCCTATTGGAAGAATAGAAACATTTTTTTGAAAAGCTTTTTTATGTAATATTTTTATTTTTTTTTCTATACCTGCTATTCCTATACCTGATATTCTAGATACCATTCCTGGAAAATACTCAGTAACAAGAGATCTACTTAATCCCACAGCTTCAAAATTACACCCACCTCTGTAAGCGCTTAAAACTGAAATACCCATCTTGGACATTATTTTAAGTAACCCATTATCTATAGATTTTACGTATCTTTTAATGCACTTCTCAAAATTAATTTCACCAAAAAGATTTTTTTTATACCTTTGGTGTATTGAATCAAAAGCTACATATGAATTAATAGTTGTTGCTCCAACTCCTAGCAAAACTGCAAAAGAATGTGTGTCAAGCGCTTCACTTGTCTGAACATTAATTGATACGAAGCCTCTAATGCCCAAATGAATCAGTCTTGAATTTACAGCACCAACAGCAAGAACCATTGGTATTGCAGATTTTTTTTCACTAATATTTTTATCACTTAAAATTAAATGTTTTATTCCTTCTCTAACTGCATTTTCAGCTTCAAGACGTATTCCATCTAATCTTTCTTTTAAACTACTATTAGCATTAAATGTACAATCTAAAAATCTAACACCATTTTTAAAAAAATCCAAAAATTTATTGAATTGTGAATTTGTTAAAATAGGACTTTCAAGAACATAAATATTATCCTCAGTTAAATTTTCAAAATCTAAAATATTTCCTGTATTTCCAAAACGAGTTTTTAAACTCATCACTTCGTTTTCTCTTAAAGAATCTATAGGAGGGTTCGTTACTTGACTAAAGTTTTGTCTAAAAAAATGTGATAACGGTCTATATTTTTCAGATAGTACTGCAACTGGTGTATCATCTCCCATTGAACCTACAGCTTCTTTTATATCTTCTACCATGGGATGTAGAATAAGTTCTAAATCTTCAATGTTCATTCCTGCTAGAAATTGTCTACGTCTTAATTCATCACCTTCATAGAAAAAGATCTCTTTAGAAATATCAAATTTTTTATCTAAATCAATTATCTGCTTGTTGTATTTTTTGTAATCTTTAGAAATTCTGTTTTTCAGACTCTTGCTGTCATAAACTTGGCCACTTTCAAGATCTACTGCAATTGCTTGGCCTGGACCTAATCTTCCTTTAAAAACAATTTTCTCATTTGGAAAAGAAATCATACCAGTTTCTGATCCAGCAAATATAAAGTTATCTGAAGTTACGGTATATCTTAATGGACGTAATCCATTTCTATCTTGTGCTGCTATAATCCATTTTCCATCTGTAGCTGAAATAGCAGCAGGTCCATCCCAAGGTTCGATGGTACTATTTAAAAAATTAAAAAGTTGTTGATGTGCCTTTGAAACAGTTTTTCTTCTTTTTGACCAAGCGTCTGGTATAAGCATGAGTTTTGCAAGAGGTACAGATTTTCCAGATCTAATAAGTAATTCAAATACATTGTCCAAGGCTGCTGAGTCTGAATTGCCATCTGTAATAACTGGTATTAAACTCTGAATATCATTAAAAAGTTTGCTGCTCATATCTTGTTCATGAATTTTCATCCAATTAATGTTACCTCTGATTGTGTTGATTTCTCCATTGTGTGCCAAAGTCCTAAAAGGTTGAGCTAAATCCCAACTTGGGAAAGTATTTGTAGAATATCTTTGATGAAAAATAGCAAATCGAGAAATAAACCTTTTGTCCATTAAGTCTGGATAAAAATCAGATAGTGACTCGGCTAAAAACATTCCCTTATAAATAATGGTTCTTGAACTAAATGAAGAAATGTAGAAATCTTTAAGTTTTAACAAGTTAGACTGTTTCTCTATTTTTTTTCTGACAACGAATAAGTCTCTTTCAAGTTCATCTTTTTTCAAATTTTTATTATTTGATTTAAATATTACTTGAACAATTTCTGGTCTATTGTTTTCTGCTTTAATCCCAAGAACATTAGTATTGACTGGAACTTGTCTCCATCTATAAATATAATAGTTTTTATTTAGCAATTCATTTTCTACTATTGTTTTGCATTTTTCTTGAGAAGCATAGTCATTTTTTGGAAGAAAGATCATTCCGACACATATTTCACCTTCGTCATGTCGACGACCTGCATTTTCAATTCTTTCAATAAAAAAAAATTTTGGAATTTCAATGTGGATACCTGCTCCATCGCCTGTTTTTCCGTCAGCATCTACTGCGCCACGGTGCCAAACTGCTTTTAAAGCCTGTATTCCAAACTCTACAATTTTTCTTGATTTTGTGCCATTAGTAGAAGCTACAAAACCTACACCACATGCATCATGTTCATCTCTAGGATTGTAAACATTAGATTGGATTAATTTCTTTAAATTTTTTTTATATAATTTCATTTTATGCTGCTTTTATTTTATTTATTTTTTTAAGCTCCAAATATTTTTGTATAGATAGAGCTACATCTCTTCCATCTTTAATTGCCCAGACTACCAATGAAGATCCTCTTACAATATCTCCAGCAGCAAAAATACCAGGTATATTTGTTTCCATAGACTTAATATTTATTTTTATAGTTCCCCAATTAGATACTAAAAGATTTGTATTATTAAATAATTTTGGTAAATCTTCAGGGTCAAAACCAAGAGCTTGAATTGCAATGTCTGCTTTTATTTCAAACTCAGAGTTGGGTATGGGTTCTGGCTTTTTTCTACCTGAAGAATCTGAGTCTACAAGTTTCATTTTTTCAACCAATAATGATGCAACTTTTTCTGATCCTATAAATTTTTTTGGGTTTGAAAGCCAAATAAATTCTATACCTTCTTCTTCTGCGTTATTTACCTCTCTAGCAGATCCTGGCATATTTTTTTTATCTCTTCTGTATAAACATTTTACAGATTTAGCATTTTGTCTAATAGCTGTTCTTACACAATCCATTGCTGTATCTCCGCCTCCAATTACTACTACATTTTTATTTTCGGCATTTAATATTCCATTATCAAATTCTTTAACTTTATCTCCTAAACCTTTGCGATTAGACGCTGTTAAAAATTTCATTGCTGGAAAAATATTTTTCAGGTTATGTCCTGGTAATTTTAACTCTCTTGGTTTATATACGCCAGTGGCGATAAGCACTGCATCATGTTTTTCTTTTAATTCTTCTAAAGATTTATCTTTGCCAATTTCAATATTATGTTTAAATTCTATTCCACTTTTTTTTAGAAGATTAATTCGTCTTTCAACCACAAATTTTTCTAATTTAAAATTAGGAATGCCATAAATTAACAATCCTCCTCCTCTGTCATATCGATCGTAAATAGTTATTTTATATCCGAATTTTCTTAGTTCCTCTGCACAAGCTAATCCTGCAGGTCCACTACCGACAATACCAACTGATTGGTCTATTTCTTTTTCAATTTTAATAGGCTTAATCCAGCCTTTTTCCCAAGCAGTATCAGTAATATATTTTTCTATTGAGCCGATTGTTACAGTGCCATGTCCTGATTGTTCAATAACACAATTACCTTCACAGAGTCTGTCTTGTGGACATATTCTCCCACAAACTTCTGGCATATTGTTTGTGCTGTGCGCTAATTCACTGGCTTCTTGAAGCCTACCCTCTGCTGCTAATTTTAGCCAATCAGGAATATTATTATTTAAAGGACAGTGAATTTGACAAAAAGGAACTCCACACTGTGAACATCTGCTAGATTGTTCTTTTGCTTTCTCGTTAATAAATTGATCATAAATTTCTTTAAAATCTTCAACGCGTTTTTTAACTCCACGTTTTGTTGGGTTTTTCTGATCAAGTTCTACAAATTTTAGCATTTTCTCTGTCATAATTTTTTTCAGTTTTACTTTTATAGCAATATAAATGAGCCTAAAAGCATTTTTAGGGCATTAATACTGACCTAAGTAATAAAAAATCCAACAAATTTGTAATTTATGTTGCATAACAGCTATGCAATAATGTTTTTTATGCTTTCCTCTATAGAAATTTTAATATTATCCATCATTCAAGGTATTTCTGAGTTTTTACCAATTAGCTCGGAGGCACATCTCATTTTAGTTTCTGAACTTTATAATTTTAATAACAAAAATTTATTAATTAATATTTGCCTGCACCTTGGTTCACTTTTTGCAATAATTTTTTATTTTAGAAAAGATTTAATTAAAGTTGCTCATAACCAAGATTTTTTATTAAAAATTTGCGTAGCTACTTTGCCAATTATACCCTTTGGATATGTTCTATATTCAACTTCAATAATTGAACAGCTAGGAAATATAGAAATTATAGCATGGATGACATTAATCTTTGGTATACTTTTATACATAAGTGATAAAAAAAAAATAGAAAAGAAAATAGAAAATAATTTTACTTATAAGTCGGCATTTACTTTTGGATTATTCCAAATCTTAGCATTAATCCCTGGTGTAAGTAGAGCGGGTATTACGATCACTTCAGGAAGGCTGCTTGGTTATAACAGGTTTGAGTCAGCTAAAATTTCTTTTTTTATGGCTATACCAGCTTTAGCAGCCGCTAGTATCCTTGGCATATATAATGTTTATAAAGAAGGAAGTGCAGAATTAAATTTTTTAGCAATTATAGCAATAATATTTGCTTTTATCTTTTCATACATAACAATTGCTATTTTTTTAAATTTTATTAAAAAATTTAGTTTAAAAGTATTTGTAATTTACAGAATAATACTTTCGCTAGTTTTGCTTTATTTTATTTATTTATAATTTTTTTTCTAATAACGGTACAACTTGTGAAATCAAAATCCCACAGAGAATAAGTGTGCAACCTATAATATGATTTAAACCTAAGATTTGATCCAATATTACCCAAGCGGCTACAGTAGCAAAAACACCTTCTAAAGACATTATTATTGCTGCGGGGGCAGATGAAATATTTTGTTGCCCAAAAATTTGTAAGGCGAAAGCGGCCCCGCCAGATAATATTCCAGCATACAAAATTTCAAAGGTCTCTAATTTAATTTTAGAAAAGTCAATCTCTTCAAAAATAATAACTAAAATGAAAGAAAGAGCTGCAACTATAATATTTTGAAGTAATGCTATAAAAAATGGTAAATTAAAATGCTCTACAATTTTCCCAATATAAATAATATGTAGCGCCCAGAATAATGCTCCAATTATTACTAAACTATCTCCATAACGAATTTCAGAGTTATTAAAATCACTCAAAAAATAAAATCCTATGATGCAAAATACTACTGAAGGCCAAATAGCCCAATGAATTTTCTTAGAAAATAAAAAGTAAATAATAATTGGAACCATTGGTACATAAAAAATAGTAAAAAAGGCTGAATTTGCAATATTTGTATAAAGCAATGATACCTGTTGAAATACAGTTCCTAAAAATAAAAAAGCACCTATTGGTAAAATGGATTTATAAAATTTATTTCCACTACCTATTAATTCTCTTCTAATTTTTTTTAACTCAAAAATTAAAAAAAATGGGGCTACTGCTAAAAAACCTACAAAAAATCTTACTGCATTAAAAGTAAAAGGTCCTATGTGACCCATTCCAGAATCTTGAGCAACAAAAGTTGTTCCCCATATAAATGTACATATGATTAAACAAATAAACGATATTGTTTTTTTCATTATTCTATATTTATAGTGCTAGTTTATAGGCGAAGTCTTTACCAAGACTTTCTTTAAGATTTACACAAAATCTGGCGCCCTCTGCTCCATTAATTACTCTATGGTCGTAAGAGAGTGATAAAGGTAACATAATTCTACTTTCGTATTTGCCACCTATAAATACTTGTTTTTTTACTGCTCTCCCCACCCCAAGAATTGCTACTTCAGGTAAATTTATGATTGGTGTAAAAAAACTACCTCCTATACTTCCTAGACTTGAAATAGTCATTGATCCTCCAAAAAACTCCTTTTTATCAATTTTTAGTTCAGCTGAAAGTGTACTTACTTTTTTTAATTCTTTGGCTATTTTTCGTATATCTTTTTTATCAGCTTCTCTAATTTTTGGAACCATTAATCCATGTGGAGTGTCTACAGCTACCCCTACATGATAATAGTTTTTATATATAATTTCATTATTTTTTAAATCTAACGAAGCATTAAAAATTGGATAATCTTTAAGAGCTTTAACTAATGCTCTTATAATAAACGCTAAGGGTGTAATTAAAATTTTTTCTCCAGTATATAAATCTCTTAAAGATTTTCTAAATGTTTCCATTTCTGTAATATCAGCTTCATCATGCTGCGTAACATGGGGAATTTCAGTCCATGATTTTTGTAAATGTGGACCAGCAATTTTTTTTAATCTAGGAATAGGTTGTTTATTTATTTCACCAAAATCAGCATGATCATATTCTTGGGTTTTTGTCTCTTTTTCTTTTAATTTTTTCTCTGGGATGAATTTTTTAATATACTTTTTAATATCATCTTCATTAATTCTTCCTTCTCTTTGTGATCCTTGAATTAAGTCTAATCTTGCTCCTAACTCTCTTGCAAATTTTCTAGCCTTTGGGCTTGCATTAGTTAAAGATGTTTTTTTTTCACTCATTATTATAATAAAGTTGGAATCGGTTTCTTTTTATCAATATTATATTTTTTTATTGCTTCTTCTGCGTATTTAGAAGGTATTAGCTGTTCTTTAGCTAAAGCACTAAGAGTATATGCCACAATATGCTTCTTATCTACTTCAAAAAAATTTCTTAAATTTTTTCTACTATCGCTTCTTCCGTATCCATCTGTTCCAAAAGAATAGAAAGATTTGGACGTGTAAGGTCTTATTTGATCGGCAAAACTCCTCATATAATCAGATGCAGCAATAACTGGTCCTTCTCGCTTAGTTAAACATTCTTCAACGTATGATTTTTTTAAGCTTTCTCCAGGATTAAGTAAATTTTCTCTTTCAATCATCATTCCATCTTTTCTGAGTTCGTTAAAACTAGTTACACTCCAAACATCGCTATCGATATTATATTCTTTACTTAATATTTCGGCAGCAAATATTATTTCTCTCAAGATTGTTCCACTACCTAATAGCTGAACTTTGGTTTTACCTTTGTTATTAAATTCCTTTAACAAATACATACCTTTAAGAATACCTTTTTCACAATTTTTTGGTATTTCGGGATGTTTATAATTTTCATTCATTGTCGTTAGATAATAGAAAACATTTTCTTGTTTTTCATGCATTCTTCTTAGGCCTTCTCTAAAAATAATTGCTAACTCATAAGCAAAAGTTGGGTCATAGCTTACACAGTTTGGAACAGTTGAGGCTAATATTTGACTATGGCCATCTTGATGCTGCAAGCCTTCACCAGCTAAAGTTGTTCTGCCAGATGTTGCTCCAACTAGAAACCCTCTTGTTTGCGAGTCCCCAGCTGCCCAAATAAGATCCATTACTCTTTGAAATCCAAACATAGAATAAAATGTATAAACAGGTATCATTTCTAAATCATGATTAGTGTAAGAAGTGCCTGCGGCTATGAATGAGGACATTGCACCAGTTTCTGTTATACCTTCTTCTAACACTTGCCCTTTTTTGTCTTCTCTATAAGAACTTAATTGTTCTGAGTCTTCAGGTTCATATTTTTGCCCTTCGTGTGCATAAATTCCTATTTTTCTAAAAAACCCCTCCATTCCAAATGTCCTAGCTTCATCTGGAATAATTGGAACTAATCTAGGGGCAATATTTTTGTCCCTTAATAAATTTGTTAATATTCTAACTAATGCCATGGTTGTTGACATTTCGCGTTCGCCAGAAGATTTAAGCATATTTTCAAAAATATCTTTTTCTGGTTTTTTGATTGGTTTTGAAAATGAAGTTCTTTCTGGCAGGTTTCCACCTAGCTTCATTCTTCTTTCTTTTAGGTATCTTATTTCATCAGATTTTTCGTCTGGCTTATAAAATTCAATATTTTTTACTTGTTTATCTGTAAGAGGAATATCAAAACGATCTCTATAGTAAAGCAAATCATCTTCTCCAAGTTTTTTTTGCTGGTGAGTAATATTAATACTTTCTCCAGATTTACCCATGCCATACCCTTTGATAGTTTTTGCCAAAATTACAGTAGGCTTACCTTTGGTCTTCATTGCTTCATCATATGCAGCATAAACTTTATGTGGATCGTGTCCTCCTCTATTAAGTTTCCATATATCTCTATCAGTCATTGATGACACCAAATCTTTAAGTTCTGGATATTTTCCAAAAAACTTTTCTCTTACATACGAACCATCGTTAGCTTTAAATGCTTGATATTCACCATCAACACATTCGTTCATTCTTTTAATTAATAAGCCTGTCTTATCTTTAGATAACAATTGGTCCCAATAAGATCCCCAAATAACTTTTATTACATTCCACCCTGCTCCTCTAAATATGCCTTCAAGTTCCTGTATAATTTTTCCATTACCTCTCACGGGACCGTCTAACCTTTGTAAATTACAATTTATAACAAATATGAGATTGTCTAATTTTTCTCTTGAAGCTAAACTTATAGCTCCTAAGGACTCGGGTTCATCAGTTTCTCCATCACCTAAAAAGGTCCAGATTTTTCTGCCCTCATCTTTAATTAACCCTCTGTTAATTAAATATTTTGTAAATCTAGCTTGATAAATTGCCAAAACTGGACCTAGCCCCATTGATACAGTTGGAAATTGCCAAAACTTTGGCATCAACCATGGGTGTGGGTACGATGATAATCCGTCTACACCAACTTCTTGTCTAAAATTACCTAACTGAGCTGCAGATAATCTACCTTCTAAAAATGACCTGGCGTACATCCCTGGAGCGCTGTGTCCTTGAAAATAAACTAAGTCTCCACCAAATTTATTATTTTTACCACGCCAAAAATGATTCATTCCCACATCATATAAGGTTGCTGCTGACGCAAACGTTCCTATATGTCCTCCTAGTTCAGGATTTTTTTTATTTGCTTTTACTACCATAGCAGCTGCATTCCATCTAATTAGAGATCTAATTCTTCTTTCTATATTTTGATCTCCAGGAGATTTAACTTCAAGCTCGGGAGATATTGTATTTATATAAGGTGTAATGCGAGTTAAAGGTTTATTAAAGCCTTCTTTATAAGTTTCATCAGTTAGTTTTTTAAGTAAGTAATGAGCCCGATCATTACCATCTTGTTTTAAAACAGCATCAAGTGAATCTAACCATTCTTGAGTTTCTATTGGATCAATATCAGCAGCATTTCCATTAGAATAAGATTTTTTAGGTATAGTTTTTTTTGATTTTTGAACTACAGTAGATTCCGCTTGTTTAATTATTTTTTCTGTAACTGGTAATATATTTTCTTCTTTTTCTACAACTTCTGTTTTTTCTATTTCAATTTTTTTTTTACTCTCTGATTTTTTTTTTTCATTTAATTCATCATTGTCAATTAAAGCTAGGACACTACCTTTAGATACTTTATCTCCAATTTTAACGTTTAAAGAAGATATTTTTCCAGCAAATGGGGAGGGCACTTCTACACTTGATTTATCACTTTCTAACGTAACAATAGGGTCATTTTTATTAATAATATCTCCTGCTTTAACTAAAA
>Ga0209403_10002308_pt1 | contig 23001 bp, 18 predicted proteins | sample ArcticOcean_MG_C_8_FD_187440 | JGI IMG/M metagenome (GOLD analysis project Ga0209403, IMG submission 187440) | Marine microbial communities from western Arctic Ocean - ArcticOcean_MG_CB11_86 (SPAdes) (version 2) | ecosystem: Environmental > Aquatic > Marine > Oceanic | place: Arctic Ocean... | reverse complement strand
GAGCCATATGTGCGGATCAATATCGTCATGATCGTCACGGAAATCTGTAGCGAAGTCGTTGGATTCAAAATGCCTGGCGACGGAACTTGAACTTGCCTGCACCGCGATATCGGGAGCGTCCCCGGCGTCAAGCACCGCATCGATCCATGACTCAAAGCCGAGACCGTTATACACGATCATATCGGCGCCAGCTATCTTGCGGAGATCGCCGGGGGTCGGCTCAAAGTCGTGCGCGTCGCCACCGGAGGGGACGACCTCGTCCACCTGCACCCGATCACCGCCAATCTGGCCAGTGAAATACCCAAGCGGGTACATAGAAGCGACCACGCGTACCGTTGCTGAACCGGCGAAATCGCCGTCAATGGAAGGGTCGTTGTCTCTGCAGGATGTTGCGATCATGGCTAGTCCAATCGCTGTTAACGAAATGGCTAAGTAAGCTCGACTGATGAGATTTAGTCTCAATAGAGGTCTTGATTTATTGAGGCGGTTGAATATATACGGGGCATCACGAAGAAGATGAACCCAGGCAACTTAGGCATCGGATGAATACCTCCATCCGATGCCCGACGATCTCGCCTTCGATCTCCCGGGTGAGGGATCTGAGGAAGCGTTCCACAGTGGTGTCACGAAACTCTTCGACGGCCCCGCACGAGGTGCAGACAGAGTGGTGGTGGTGTTCAAGTCGTGACGGGCTGTACATCGGCGTGCCATCAGGCAGCGCCAGTTTGCAGATCACATCTGCTTTAACCAGCAGTTTCAATGTTCTGTAAACAGTGGCGCGGCCGACGCCTTCGAGTTCACCCGCGATATCTTCCGCCGAGAACCCACCGTCTCTGCGCTCTATGGCTGCGACAACTTGCCGCCTTTGCCCTGTAATTCGGAGACCGGCGTCTTCCAGGGCGGCGATAGCGTTAGGTTGTGATGTTCGGGTGCTGATCATTGTGAGGCGATTGAGCTTTTATGGCATCCAAAACTTAATGATAGTAGGTATCAATTAGTAGATGGCTCAGAAGATGTTATGCCGGGTGACGCCATCCGTCAATCAGGTCAACGGCCGGTGAGGCGTGATAGTTCGGTTTGTGCGAGAGCTTGACTCTCGGGATTGGTGAACCCGTAAGCGAGGGCACGTGTGAGATCCTGAATGGCATCATCTGTGTTGCCCTGTTGTGACTCACCGAGTCCCTTGATCAGGTAAAGAATGGCCAGCGAGTCGTTCTCCGGATCAGCGAGCAACGCCTGTCGTGCGAGCGAACTGGCCTCGTCAAAACGTTCTTCCAGAAGTGCCGTTATTGCACGTCCCGTCAAGTTTTCCGTGAGATCTCTGTTCGCCTCCGAGTCTCCGCGTGAAATCATCACCGTGATCAGGATCAGTACGGCAAATGCGGTGACCGTCGCCGTACCTATGGTCGCCATACTGGCCTGTCGAACCACAGCTTGAGTGCTCACAAGACGACGATTCAGGCCGTACGTGATTTCGGTATTGGCCCGTGGCGAGAGCCTGAATGCGATCGCTGTTCCAGCTATCAGCCCACCCAGGTGTGCCCAGTTATCGACCCCGGTAGTTGTGAGGCCCAGGGACACGTTGATGATGATGATGAGCGCGAGCCCGCCAAGTGATCCGGGTGCAGATGATCCCAACAGAGATCGGTTCAGGTACAGGTAGACTGCAAACGCGCCCAGCATTCCGAATATAGCGCCACTGGCGCCCGCGCCCACGGTCGGTCCTGCCGCATAACTGGCAACGTTTCCGGCAACGCCCGCAGCGAGATAAAGCGCCAGGAACGCCCGCCAACCATAGGAGCGTTCGACGATACCTCCAAAGATCAACAGGGAGATGCTGTTCGCCAGAAGATGGAACGCCCCGATATGCATGAACACCGGCGTAATCAGGCGCCAGTAATCGCCGTCCGCGATATCGGGTCCGTATTTAGCGCCGTACTTGATCAACACCTCAACGTTTTCGGAGCCGCCCGCCAGTTCAAGTAACAGGAAATACACCACATTGATCGCAAGCACGGCCCACATGGCCGGATTGGCGCTCAGCATCTGAGCTAAGCCGCCACCTTCCGGCCTTCGCTGGAACGGACTCCGTTCAAACATTCAGTTGTCTCCTGTGACCTTTTTCGTCTCTTGTGTTGTAACGATTTCAGGGAACCCACCGCAAGTATCGAACCATCCGACGCATTTGAGGTCCATACCGTAGGAGAGGGCGGCGCAATCGGCCTCGCAATGATCTCCGGGGAGCGTTACAACTTTGTCCTGGTAGACCTGATGGTGTCGGTCATGGACGGTTTTGAAGCCCTGCGGCAGTTACGAGGTCTGGGCGACGGTTCCTTGTCCTATCGTGTGTCCCTTCTGAAGCGGAATGGTTGTTCCCGGACTCCAGGCCAACGGACGCGAGTTTGGCGGCGACGCGATGCTGTGCAAACCACTTCGGCTGGACGATCTTCGACGCTTGTTTGTAAATGAACCGGATCTTCTCTAAATTGCCGGGCCTGATCCACTCAGATCACGATTTATTCCACAGCTGCTCCAGGTGATACCGGGGCTGCCACCCCAGTTGCTTCCGCGCCTTTGTGTTATTGAACATTCCGTGTGGAATGTCCGTGAAAACCATGTAGGTCTCGGCCCTGCTCGGCAGTTGTTGCAGTGGCAACTCCACTGCGCACCTGATCGCCTCACCAGCGTCCGGCCAGGCGATGCTGTACGGGGTCATCATGTCTTTGCCGAGCGATTCCAAACCGCTTCCACCTGGCCCGTTGCCAATATCGGCCGGGTCGTACAGGTGATAGAACAACAAGGTCTGTAGATAGATGTCATGCTTCGTCGTGAACACACGGTCTATCTCTTGTCCAAGCGCTTTTGAGTGCGCGTAGAGACGTGTACCCGGCTGCGGGGGCATGTCCGGGTTGAGATCGAAATCCCAGTCTTCGTAACCCGGCCCTGCCATCTGGTAGTGCGGCCCGGTGTTAATTACGCGCTGGATGCCGTGAGTTACGGCGGCGACCATCATGTTGTAGTTGCCCCGTGTGTTGACGTCGAAAGCGATCCGCCGGTGTGGTCTGAGAACGGACAGGTTGATGATCGCGTCCATTCCCTCCGCCGCGTCCACCACATCATCCAGCGAGGACACGTCGATCTGGCGCCACTCGTGCGTGGTGACAGGTGATTCACCGATGTCTGTAATCCGGAGGCGATGACGATCGCCAAGTGCATCAACGACCCACGGCCCCAGCATCCCGTTTCCGCCCAGTATCAAGATGTTCATCAGGCTGCTCCCTGCCCTTCCCATAGCCCGAGGATCGATGCCGCACGTTTGAGAAGGAATCGACCATTGGGAATTGGTGACTGTACGTGGATCGTCCGGAACGAAACAGGATGCGGGGCATCGGTCGACTGCGCGTTAGCACCGAGATCGGCGATCAGGGCTGCTTTGATCGCCGTGGCCAGGTCATCGCTGGCGAGCGCAGCACTCTCACCCGAATTGACCGCAGCGGTGGTGTCACCGTCTACCAGGGGAAAGCCGAGTCTCAGGTTGGCAATCTTGATGCCACCTTCCCGGCCAAACTCCCGGCAGACGTATTCACAGAGATGAGCGGATAGGATTACCGGATCAACGCTCGGGGTGGGCCGCCAGTTCTCGGTGACGGTCAAGTTGTCCGGATAGTCATCCAGCAATCGCAAGGTGCTCAAGTTGACGAACCGCCCAACTCCAGCGGAACGGGCCGCCGTAAGAAGGTTGTACGTACAGCGCGTGTGCACGTCCAGGAGATCGGAAGCGGATGCGAAGTGACCACCATGTCCTATGTGGACGATGACGTCGACACCTTCAACAAGGCGGTCCGTAGATTCGTCATGACCAAGATTACAGGCCACGATATTTGTTTTGCCGTCTGCGTGACCGGCGAGGTCCGTGAGGACCAAATCATGGTGCGGGGCTAATAGCTCGGCGAGCGACCGGCCTAATTCGCTCGTGGCCGAGGTCAATAACAGTCGCAACTTGTGCCTCCGGAATGTGGCGATAGTTCGATGGAATCTTGCCAGCGTAGCTTGTAATTTATTGCCGCACACGACCCTCGAGATAGCTTAGGCCCAGCCAATGCCCGTCTCAAGGCGTTTAACGACTATTCGAACGCTGTCTCCACTGCTGCCCTGGGCGGGCATAAAAAAACCCCCGAATGTCTTTCGGGGGATCAATTCCATTGGTCAGGCGAGTGTGTCACTTACGGCTCTATGCCCAGTCCTTCAATCGCATTGAGAAATCGATGGAACGCAGAGACGGTTCGCGTCCAGCTCGCACGCAAAACTCCGGGACTTTCGTCGATATGTGGAGGAGGGATCTGTGTAGAGGTAGCCATTTGTTCTTCCGCTGCTGTGTACAGGCACTGGGTTCAACAGGCCCCGGGAGCGGGAGACAATAAAAAAACCCCCGGGAACGAATGTCCGCAGGGGCCGCACAGAACGTTGTGGTCATCGACCAGCTAGCGCGCGATTGCTCCTCCCCTGCGGGTGGTACAACAACAAGCGCACATGGTTGCTAGTGATGAAAGGTAAGTCATCGTGGTGCAATTCTATTCGGAATGTCCGTGATTGCAAAACTTAGGTGGCATGAAACATGTTTTAACGGGGTCTGCCAATATCGGCCCCGGCTTCCGTTTGTATCTCAATCAGACTTTAGGCCCAGTAAATCCATCACATTCCCCCCCAGTGCAAGGTCGATATCGGTGTCGTTCAGCCCCGAACTACGAACACCCTCCATAGCCCTACCCTGCCGTATCAGTGGAAAGTCGCTGCCGAACAGGATCCGATCGCTTCCGGTGGTGGCTGCAGAGATGGCGTACACGTCGGGTCGATACAAGAACGGCGTGGCGGCACTATCGAAATAGACGTTGGACAAGGTTTCCGCCACTTCCGGCATGAGGGCGTAAAACGGCAAACCTCCGCCGAAATGGGCAAATATGAACGCCACATCGGGGAATGCTGCTGCCAGGTTTAGCAATCTGTGCGGAGTTGTTGTGCCCTTGCCCGGGTAGCTGTGACCGACGGGCTCAGATGCGTGTATGAGCACGGGAACTGCAGCTTCACTAGCCAACGCCATGATTCCCCGCAATCCTTCCACCTGCTCCGGGCTCCAGCCCTGCGTATCGGCATGCAGTTCGCCGATGCCACGAGCACCTGAGGACAGGCAACGTTCGACCTCTCTCAGCGCCGCCTCACCCCATGATGGATCCACGCTGCAGTAGGGAACGATTTTGCCGGGAAATTCAGCGGCGGTTGCGATTAAATAATCGTTAGACAGACGTGCCGCGTCTTGATCGGTCCAACCGTATCCCAGCGCCACAGAAATATCGACACCGGCCTCATCCATCTCCGTGATCAAGTCTTTAGATGAGGCTGTAAGGGCGGCTGTATCGTTAAACAAAGCGGAGAATGTACGATCAGCAGCCAACCAGCGTTCCTGCTGATCTCTGAACTCCCCGGGCAATATGTGCGTGTGTGAGTCGACTATCAAGAGGTTTGATTGGCCCTCGGTGAGACGAAGAGACCGGCGGAGATTGATATACTTTCGGCACGAATTCACGTTGGCGCACACAATATTGACGTAATTGCGCCACGCCTCACTTTACCCGACGTTTAACCACCGGAGGCCTGATGGCCAATCCCGCGTTATCCCCTGCTATCCCACATACGACGCCGAAGATGGGTGTGGTCGCTGCGATGTACACGACGCCGGAAACGGTGATCGAGGACTACGGCAAGCTGCTGAAACTTGCCAATTACCAGGAAGCGCTCGCCCCGGAGACGCAGACACTCCTCAAGATCAATCTGTCTTGGCAGCACTATTACCCCGCTTGCTCCACAACGCCGTGGCAGATGGACGGGGTGATCAAGCAGCTCAAGGTGGACGGGTACGATGATTTGATGGCCGCGCACAACGGGACCGTGGTGGTCGACCCGTTTGAGGGCGAAACCAAGAATAAGCACAAGGTGGTCGAGGAAAAGCACGGCATCCCAAGTATCACCCTTGATGTGGCGCCAAACCGATGGGTTCCGTACACACCGAAGGGTGACATGCTTGTGCTGAACGATGTGTTCCCGGACGGTTTGTTCATCCCGGAGACCTTTGCCGGCAAAAACGTCATTCACTTCCCCACCGTTAAGACGCACGTATTCACTCAGATGACCGGCGCCATGAAAAACGCGTTTGGCGGATTGTTGCATCGGAATCGTCACTGGACGCACGCCGTCATCCACGAAACACTGGTCGATCTTTTGACGATTCAGAAGGAGATCCACCCCGGAATATTTGCCGTCATGGACGGCACCTTTGCTGGCGATGGGCCGGGCCCAAGGGCCATGCGCTGGCACGAGAAGAACCTGATCCTTGCAAGCGCAGACCAGGTTGCGATAGACGCGATAGCGGCGAAGATGATGGGACTTGATCCGATGTCCCTGCCCAAGATTCGTCTTGCCCATGAGGCCGGCCTCGGAGTCGGAGATCCGTCAGAGATCGAGATCGTCGGAGATGACGTTTCCAACGTTAACTGGCACTTCGCCAGTGGGCAGAGCACATTCGCCAGCCGGGGACAGAAGCTGATATATCACGGACCGTTAAAGCCGCTTGAACGCATCCTGCTGAGGAGTTTTGTAGCTCCGTGGGCCTTCTTTGCCTCAAACGTGTATCACAACTCGTTCTGGCTGCGGTTCATTGGCCGTAAGCGCGTTGCAGAGGCGATGAAGACGGGCTGGGGCCGGCTGTTCCTGAGTTACTAATCGCTGACGCGAGCACTGCCTATCGACGCATTTTGACTGCTCAGTAGGCAGTGGATGTCGTCGGCGTACTTAACCTCGGAATCGTCTTCAGGTTCGTATCTCATTAGCAAAACCGTTGGCTTGCCCGGCCCGTCTCACTCCTTCACGGTGTTTGCCGGGATCAGATCTCGAAGTGGCTGGCGCTATCCCGGAGATACCAGACACTACTTTCTAAGCCCCTTCTTCAGGGTGTCCGTCACCACGGGGCCATTCGTTATGGGCAAACACGCCTAGGTCGCGGCCCTGATGCACATGGACGATTAGCTCTTCACGGTAGATGCCGACGGCGTCGATAAGGTCCTCATCGATCATCTCGATTATGTCTTGAATTCCCTCTTGCGTGAGGCTCTCAGACACGACGAGGGTGGCGTGCACAACCGGGGGGGCGTAGTGAATATCCAATCTCCCAACCGGCGTCGCTTCTTCGATCACCGTGTAGCACTCAGAGTTGGGGGTGCGCGTCTCGCGCTGGAAGTAAAAACCTGGCATTGTTAGTTGCGCACCTGGCCGTCGCCACGGACGACCCACTTGTATGTAGTGATCTCACGTAGACCCAGCGGCCCCCGTGCGTGCAGCCGGTCCGTGCTGACTGCGACTTCCGCGCCGAGGCCGAACTCCCCCCCGTCATGGAAGTAGGTCGAGGCGTTTGAAAATACGGCTGCGGCATCCACAGTGGCCAGGAACCGCTCGCTCGTCTCCTCATCCTCGGTGACGATGGCCTCGGAGTGGCCCGAGCCGAACTCATCTATGTGATCGAACGCGTCGTCCATGGAGTCCACCACCTTCACAGCGGCGACTAACGCCAGGAACTCCTGGCCATAGTCCTCATCCTCGGCTGCCTTCAAATGGTCGCCGCCAAGGGCAGGTTCCAGGATGGCAAGCGAGCGTCGGTCACAGCGAAGCTCAACGCCTCGGTCTGCGAGTTGGTGGGCGATGATCGGAAGATAGTTGGGCGCGACCTGTTCATGTATTAACAGTGTGTCGAGGGCGTTGCACACACTGGGACGCTGCGTCTTGGCGTTCACCACAATGGATATCGCCTTTTCAAGATCCGCAGCGAGATCCACATACGTGTGGCATACGCCGATACCGCCGGTGATGGCGGGGACACGGGCGTCTTCACGGACGCGGTTGATGAGCGCCTCGCCGCCACGGGGGATAAGAAGATCAATCAGGCCGCGGGCCTTGAGCATCTCGTCGACGATGGCACGGTCGGTGGTGTCTATGAACTGGATCGCATCGGCGGGTAGGCCGGACGATGCGAGCGCGTTCCGGGCGATCCATGCGAGTACTTTGTTTGAGTTGATGGCCTCACGCCCACCACGTAGAACGACTGTGTTCCCTGCCTTCAAGCAAAGAGCTGCAATATCGACCGTTACGTTGGGCCGGCTCTCGTAGATGACGCCGATTACACCAAGGGGAACTCGCACGCGTTCGATCTTCAGACCGTTGGGGCGTGTGAATGATTCGATCTGTTCGCGCACTGGATCGTCCAGCGATGCGACGTGCCGAACGTCGGTTGCGATCTTTTTGATCCGGTCGGCATCCAACTTTAGTCGATCGATGATGTGATCGCCAAGCCCGTTGGAATTGGCGGCTGAAACGTCCATATCGTTGGCCAAAACGATCTCTTCGGTACGTGCTTCCAGATCCGAGGCCAGAGACGTCAGAAATTCGTTCTTATGATCCGTCGAGGCGGATGCGAGGGTTTTACCGGCGGCGCGCGCCGCAACGGCTCGCTGCGTGAACTTTGAGTCAGTTCGAGTGCTCATATCCCCGCTGGCCTTTCAGTCGGAATTGAATCCGTTTCAGCCGATATTCCAGATCCGTTGTCGGCCAGAGCCATATTGTTGCGGTGGACGATATCGGGGCCGTAACCGTAACCGAGTATCGGCTCGATCTTGTCCGATCGGACCCCCATGATCCGACCTATCTCTACCGACCGATAGTTAGCGATGCCCCACGCGATCACCTCTCCGGCCGGGTCGACGATCGAGATGTTTTCCCCGCGTTCAAACGAACCATAGACCCGCACAACGCCGGCGGGAAGAAGACTGTTGCCGCCGTATCGCAATGCCTTCGCCGCTCCGGCGTCGACAGTCACACTGCCTCGACTGCTTGCCTTACCGGTAAGTAAGAATCGTTTCCAGCCTTCAACACGATTTGTTGTCGGTTCGAATCGTGTGCCGATCTGCTCGCCTTCGGCGATCCGTCGGATGACATCAGGCGTTCTCCCTGCGGCAATAACGGTGTAGGCGCCGAATCTCGTCGCCATTCGTGCGGCCTCTACCTTACTGCGCATACCGCCCTGCCCTCGCCCGTCACGTGCGTCGCCGGCCATCGCCTCGATCCTGTCGTCGATATGCGCGACTGATTCGATACGCGTCGCCGAGGCGTCAACGTTAGGGTCGGCAGTGAACAGACCATCCTCATGACCCAGCAGGAGAAGGCCGTCCGCGTTCACGGCGTTCGCGATCGAGGCTGACAGACGGTCGTTATCGCCAAATACGTCCCCCTCCAGCTCTTCTACTGTCACCACATCATTCTCATTGATGATCGGAACAGCCCCGATGCTGAGGACGGACTCCAGCGTGTTTCGTACATTCAGGTAGCGCTGACGGTTGGCGATGTCAGGTCGTGATATCAAAGCCTGTGCTACTGCGATACCGTGTTTTGCGAAAAGCTCGTCGTACGTGCGCATGAGCTCGGGCATCCCGAGCGCTGCAAGCACCTGCCGTGCGGGTACGCCGCCGGATAGAGGTTGCTCGGTGCCGGGCCGTCTTGCCACAACCCTGCGACCGCCTGCGACAGCGCCGGACGTAACCACGAGTACTTCGTACCTGTCCTTGATGAGCCCCGCCATCTGCTCAACGAGATCGGCCATGATCTCGATATCTAGCGTCTCACGACCGCCGGTAAGCAGGTTTGTTCCCAGCTTGACCACAAGACGGTTGGACCGGTCCTGAACGCGCGCGGACTTGTTTCCTTGGGCACTCATAAATAGACCGTTTGGCAAGTTTGTGGATAGGTAAATCTGGCGCGGTCCACCCGTGGTTATGACGGGATGGCATTGCGTCGCTTTGAATTATACCGGCCCTTGATGTCTCTGAATTCGCCTTCGGTGTGTGGGATTACCTGTTCAAACGGCAATAACACGATGGCGAACGACGGAGCGGATTGTTATGATCGAAGGCGAACCCCGGTGGGCGCACGATGCTTGCCCTTTTGGCGTGCTAGCGCAGCTAGTAGAACGGACTGGATGACCCTTTCAGCCCTCCTGCCTCTGCTCTCAGAGAGCGAGCGTTTCCAGGACCTGATAGACCGCCTTCGGGAACCCACTTCCCGTGAGACGTTAATTGCGCCCGAAGCGACAACACCTTATGCGGTGGGAGCGCTATGGCGTTCTTTTGGCGCGCCCGTCGTGGTGGTGACATCTCAGCCCGAATCCGCACGCCGATTGACCGACCAGCTTTTCACATGGCTCGGTGAAGAAGCGCCAATTTACCAGTTCACAGAGAACGAGACGCTCCCCTACGAGCGTTTGACGCCTGACCGTGGTGCCACACACCAGCGGATCCGGGCAATGGCGGCGCTTGAAGACCGACTGGCTCCACGTCCGCCCCTGATCGTTGCGTCCGCTCTCGCCTTGTCCGAGAAGACATTGGAACCGGAAGCATTCCGGGCTGGGTGCTATCAGATAAAAGTCGGAGACGTGTCCGCACCAAACAAGCTCTCACAGACATTGGTAGAGATCGGATACGAGGTTGAATCCACTGTTGAAGTTCCGGGAACGATCAGTCGTCGCGGTGGGATTCTTGACGTATTCCCGGTCTCGTCCGATGTACCGTACCGTATCGAATTTTTCGGCGACGAGGTGGATAGCATCCGGGTGTTCAACCCCGAAACACAGCGGTCTGTTGAACCCGCAAATGTCGTCACTATCGTTCCGGCTGAAGAGACCCTCCCACTTCGGTCAAACGGCGCGCGGATCCGAGACCTAGTCGGTGGACTCGACTTTTCTGGCAGCGCCGCTCGAGTCGAAGACCGGGTCACGGAGGAGTTAGGGCGGATTCTTCGTGGGGAGATGCGAGACGAGTTGTCCTACTACGCTGGGCTTTTCAACCACGGTTCGTTTTTTGATTACATGCCACCGGGAGCGCTACTCGTCACGCTGCGATCGAGCGCCATCGAAGACGCAGCTCGATCGGCGGATAGGCGTCTTGACCAGCTCCGCACTACCAAGGCGTCACGGGGCGAGATCCCGAATAATTTCCCACAGCCATACCTCGAATGGGGCCTCATTGCAGATGCGTTGAAAGACCGCAAACGTTCGGTCGCCATATCCCCGTTCGGGGTCGACGACGATCGATTGCCCGGGTCCGCAGAGCGCTTGCCGTTCGAAATATCTCCGGTGTCCGGTGGCGAGGCAGAGTTTGCGCTTGAGGAGATCGAGCGACGGCAGGCGGCCGGGTACAGGGTCGTTGTGCTGACACAGCATGCGGAGCGACTCGCCGAAATGGCGGAAGAAAAAGGGATAGCCCACTCCGTTGCAAACGAGCCGTTGCAGGCGCCAGAACCCGGCACCGCGATCTTCGTCCAGGGACAACTACGGGAAGGTTTCGTAATGTCACCGGTCGGCGAGAGCCCACTGGTGCTGCTCACGGACAAAGAAGTGTTCGGCGTCTCCAAGGAACGCAGAAGAGTTCGACGCCGTCCGGTTCGCCGCGGCGCAAAACTGAGCGACCTTCGCCCCGGCGTGTTCGTCGTCCACATCGAACACGGAGTCGGCCGGTTTATCGGAGCCGAGGCGTCTGAGAGCGAGGGGCGCGAATATCTGCTGGTCGAGTACGCCGAGAACGACCGGCTGTACGTCCCCACAGAACACGTGGACAGGCTGACTCTCTACCGGAGCGCAGCCGACGCGCCCCCAAGGTTGACACGATTGGGCACGCAGGAGTGGACGCGTGCTAAGGCTCGAGTGCGGCGTGCGACCGAGCAGGTCGCCGCCGAGTTGATAGCGCTCTACGCATCCCGGGAAGTAATCCCGGGGCTTCAGGCCAAACCGGACACTCCATGGCAGGATCGGCTTGAGGCCAGTTTCCCGTTTGAAGAGACGCCGGACCAGTTGTCCGCCATCGCCGACGTAAAGGCCGACCTTGAGGCGCCTCGACCGATGGACAGGCTTGTTTGCGGGGATGTCGGATACGGGAAAACCGAGGTAGCACTCAGGGCAGCGTTCAAAATTGTCGAGAGCGGTCGACAGGTGGCGATCCTTGTCCCGACAACCGTTCTAGCGCAGCAGCATTACGAAACGTTCTCGGATCGATTAAGTGCGTTTCCTGTGAAGGTCGATGTACTGAGCCGTTTCCGTTCGGATGAAGAGCAAAAAGTCATTGTCGCCGGGGTTGCTGCTGGAGATATCGATATTTGCATCGGAACCCACCGAATGCTGCAACGCGACATATCGTTCAAAAACCTGGGCATGGTAGTTATCGACGAAGAACAGCGCTTTGGCGTCATCCACAAAGAACGCCTGAAGCAGCTTCGATCCGAAGTCGACGTCCTCGCCATGTCCGCCACGCCGATACCCCGAACGCTCCACCTTTCACTTTCCGGTGTTAGGGACATGAGCATGATGGAGACGCCGCCTGACGAGCGCCTGCCTATCAAGACATATGTCTCAGAAGAGAGCAACGATCTGATCCGCGAGGCGGTGCTCCGGGAGTTGGACCGTGGCGGGCAGGTGTTTTTCGTCCACAACCGGGTTAAAAACATCGAGCACACGGCATACAAACTTCAGCAGCTGGTCCCCGAGGCCCGGATCTCTATCGGCCACGGCCAGATGCGTGAGGACCAGCTTGAAAAGGTGATGACGTCGTTTGCGGCGCATGAGTCCGACGTACTTGTCTGCACCACAATCATTGAGAGCGGCCTTGATCTACCAAACGTCAACACACTCGTTATAGATCGTGCCGACACGTTCGGTTTGTCACAGCTTTACCAGCTAAGGGGACGTGTCGGCCGTGGTACGCACCGAGCGTACGCATACCTGCTGGTGCCGGAGGGCAAGCAATTGACGGAGCAGGCTGACCAGAGGCTCAATACAATCCTGGCGGCCACTGAACTAGGGGCAGGGTTCCAGATCGCCATGCGTGACCTTGAGATCAGGGGAGCAGGCAATATTCTGGGAGACCAACAGAGTGGGAACATAGCCGCGATCGGATTTGATCTGTACACATCGCTGCTCGCCCGGGCTGTCGAATCGGTAAAAGCGCTGCGGGAAGGCAAGGATGCGCCTGACGAGGAAGTGTCGTTCTCGACGACGCGTGTAGATCTTGGCGTTGAAGCACTTGTCCCCGACTACTACGTAGAAGACCTTGCTGAACGACTGGATATCTATCAGCGTCTAGCCACCATGCGTGCCCTTGGCGATCTCGAAGATCTTGAAGAAGAACTGGAAGATAGATTTGGCCGCATCCCCGGTCCGACGAGGGTCCTGCTCTACACCACCAAGGTTCGCATCCTGTCCGAGGCGTGCGGTGTAAACGCTGTTGTGGCCACCGACGAGCGCGTTACCTTCTCGCTCAATGAGCCAACGGGAGGCGCAAGGACGGTTTTACAGAAGGCGCTTGGCCGTGGAATAACGGTCGGCCACATGCAGGTCAGGCTTGAGATAGATCGCGACGATCCGGAGTGGCGTGAGGAATTGACTTGGACGCTTGAGGAACTTGGCCGATTCAGGCAACAGTTCCTCTCGGTGCTGGCAGACGCTGGAGCGGCTGCGGGCGGGACCTAGCCGAACGCGTCTAGTACGGGTGGCAGCTCGTCCAGAGTTGTGATGCGTGGGCAGCCGTCGTAGTCGGTGGCCGTGGAATGACGGTCTATTAAAATCGGGTTGATCCCCGCGCCCAGCGCGCCATCGATGTCCGTTTCGAGCTGATCGCCGACGTGGACCGCGGCACGCGCCTCGACACCCGCTCGCTCGAGAGCAGCTTTGAACATTTGTGGGTCCGGCTTGCTCGCGCCCACGTCCATTGAACTAAGGGTGAAGTTCACGCTGTCACGAAATCCCATTCTTTCAGCGACGTCGTGACCTGGCTGGCTCATGTTGGTGATGACCCCTACGACATACCCCACTGACTGAAGGGCGTTCAGCGCCGGAATGACATCCTCATACAGGGCGAATCCATATTCCTGACGACGCACGGCCTTCCAGACTTCGCCCGCCTTGTGACGATCAACCTCATGGCCTGCCCCTCGTAATATTAGCTGTTCATAACGCTCAAAAAAACTTGACTGGGCCTCGGGCGTTAAATTGCTGAGAGGTGCCTGTGCGGTCTGTTCAGCCATAAGGGCATCGGCCATCGCGTACCCGGCATCAATTCCGATTTTGTCGACCATAAAGCCAAAAGGTTCCATGGCGCGAGCCTGAACGATTTCTCGTGGTGGGTCGAAACCGATCAGGGTGTCATAGAGGTCAAAAAACACGGCGCGAATTGAAGAAGTCATGGCGGGGATGCTACAACGGCCCAGCGCCCCACGAGATACGAAATAGGGCAATTATGCGGGCGCATTGACTGGGCAAAGGCGCGCGAGGTGGCGCCGATGACCCTAGAAGAGGCGTCGAGACGTATGGGGCTGCTTGGACACAGCTTCTGCGGGTCCCCGGATTTCGCCGATAGCGCCATCAGCGTTATCTACCGCGGCCATTACAGAAATTACCGTCCTACCTGCCCGAGGCGCTTTTTAAGTCGGAGGACCTTTTTTAGACCTGACGGACCCGGAAAGAGGCGCCACATGAAGGGCATGTGATGCTGCCGTTCGTCACGGTCAGTGATTTGCCGCAATACGGGCAATAACTGATCTCACGACGCGTCCTGTCTTCGACCACTGTCAGGCGTTGAAGAACCGGAAGAATGATTGTTATCGCCACCGTCAAAATTCCGACAACGCCAGCAATCTGGGCTGTTTGGGAGCCGTCATCCAGGCCCCACACTAGCCCTATGAGGAATGTCGCCAGTACCCCACTCAAGGGGAACGCGGCTACCTGAAGCAAGCGAAAACGTGCCGGGACTCGGGCGATAGAGACCAGGGACCAGTGTGTCATCATCGTACCGACGAATATCGTGCTGGCCGCAATCTTTATCAGATCCTCGTGGTTGAAGCTATTCCAGATATTGACGATCAGAATCCCGAACCCGGCCAGGGAAACAATGATCGCGAGGGTTGCAAGCGGCTTGTTTCGCCCCTGCTCAAGCACGATTCCGTTGGAAAGGGTGAGCACGCTCGCAGCGGCAATAGAGAGCGCTGTCATCAGGACATAGCCGTCCGTCTCGCTGAACTCACCTCTGAGAAGGGAGAAGATCGCGAGCGCTGCGCTGATAACTATCGAGACGATCAGCACCTGGAGCCCGGTGCGTTTTGGGTTGACCGATTTAGAGAACATTGAATTCAACGTCTCATGCCTCTTCTTAAACAGACCGGGAAACTGCGGTGATTACTGGGAGACCGCTGGAGCATCCGGATCCCGGTATTCGTAAATAACGACCGGACCATCCCGGTAAACCGGATTCAGCCCGTAGTTCACCATGTCGTCAAACTTGGAGATTCCATCGGCCGGGTAGTAGTTGCGTTCCATCTCGCCGACGTACACGTACTTCACATCGTACTTTCTAAGTAGCTCGATAGCGTCCGGCATGTCAGAGGTGCTGTAGAAACCGTCCACCTCAAACCTGCGCCGCGTGACCTCGCCCGCGAACTCTGGGCGTTGTTGTCGTTGATGCCAGTCCCAACCGATCACTGTCGGCAATCCTGTATATACGGAAACCCTGTTGCCCCATCGGTACAACTCCGATAGGCCTTCGACGATGACAGGTGAACCCTCGATGTTCCCCTCTAACCAACGGGTCGCTTTGAGGTCGTGCCCAAGCACAACAGGATCTGCACGGTCATAGTAAACGGCGTCGGCCATAAAGCCTGTGCCGTCGATACCCGAGTTATCTGGGTTGAACTGGTCGTCAATTCGGACAGGGGTCGCCATAACAGGGTAGATTAACCCTATCGCCAACAACAGAATAAAAGCCCCGATTCCTACGGGCCTGACCCTCCCCCAGCGAAGAAAACCGCTGACGTGGAAAGCGGTCTCACCAAACGCCCAGAGCCGCCAAAGAAGGTAAGCGCTGGCGATCCCAAAGAGAACCCAGGCCTGCAGATAAAACTTGAACACGGTGTTCTGTCGGACGATGTCGTCGTTGACGGAGACCAACTCCGGGACTGCGCCCAGTCCGAGCGCAATCGCGGTGATCGCTGTCGCGATCCCAAGCTCCATCCTGTCCGCATCACGACGCCGGACCGCGAATAGCCACATGACGAGCAGTAGTCCAGCCCCGAGCAATGTGAATGCTAGCGTGGCCTGACCGGTGACGACGATCACCCCAAGAAGAACGGTGAACACGACTACCACCATCGCTGCGGTCATTGGGGCATTTCTCATCCAGTCAGGGGCTATATCTACGATCTCGCCAGTCCTGATAACACGTCGGATCTCGACGGCAAGATAAGCGGCGATGCCAAACAGGAATATCCCGTAGATAGTCATGTATCGCCACAGCGGGCTGAGGATGTCGTTCTGGTTCAGCCCTGCTTCGACCTCGTAACGCGCATGGAACGGAGCGAACAGAACAAGGCTCAGCACGGCCACAAACACTGCCCTGCCGAACCCGCGTGCGAGGCGTGCGCCGAAGCTACCACGCCGCGACAGAATTTCGCCCGCGATCAACGCTATCCCGACCAATCCCATCGCCGTCGGGAAGTCCCAGGCGTTGATGATCCGCAGCGCCCCAACACTCAAACCGAGTGCCAACAATCCGGCGATGGTTACGGCTGGACTGCCTCTTGGGGGTGATGTGGTGCGAAGGAACGCGGCGACCGCAAGCCCAAGAGTCAGGAGAACGAATGGGATAGCGATCATGTGGGCGTGGAGATCGGCAAACAGGAAGGAGAAGAACGGGAACTCGGTGATCTCGTTGCCGCCGGAATCGGATGCATACATCCGGGAGCTACGCCAGAAATCGAACTCCCCAAACGGCTGTCCTTCAAACAGCACGCGATTGGTTCCTGACACGACCTGGAACAAACCGTCCATGTTGCCTATAACGGTCACAAAAAGCGCACCGGTCAATCCGGCGATCACGGCAGATGCAGCGCCGGTTCGGACCATACCCGGGCGTAACTGGACACGCTCGACGAGCCCGTGCACGACGGTGAATGCACCACCTACCGTCATTGCAAAGAACATCGGAACCGCAAGATTGTATGCGATCGATGGGATGATTCCGGTCAACCGGATCATGGTCGCCGTCATGAACTGGCCGAAGTAGTAGTAGTTCAGGTATCCCCCAGCAAACCAGGGGTCGTACGGCGGCATCACGGTGGATCGAGTCACGGCATTCAAGTAGGCGAAGTCCATTGGCTTTTCACCGCCCCGCCAGGGATGCCAGAGATCGGGGTTGGCGATGCGTATAAGAAGGAATACGAGGAATGCCGTTAGAAACAAAGCCTCCATACCGAACACCATCCGCCAGCGTGTACGCAGAAACTTGGCGATCTCGGAGCGGAGCGGCCAGCCGATCACGCCCGCAACACCGGCCCATATGGCGATGGCGAGTAGCACCGAGCCCCGGCTGAAGTCTGCGATGCCTACGCTGGCCATAATCCATGTGACGAACGCGACCATCAGAAGCCCTAGCGGTTTATGCAGTAAATAGCCACGGTTAGGAAACGGGCGGAGCACTACGTAACCGATCGGCAACACCACGAGCCCGAGGCCCTGAATTGCCAGGAGCCACACGATCCATGACCACCCGGCAGTGTCACGGCCCAGGTGCACGATGTCCGAGAAGGTTCCCCCAGCGACCTGAATTGAGCGCTCCTCATCGGTTAGGAGCAGTCCAATCGTCTGACCGATTGGACTGCCATTGATCTGAACCTGCTCCTCGATGATCCCCACTATTTCACCGGTAGAAAGGTGGCCCGCATTGCGGAATACCAGTGGTCGGGTGTGGTCATAAACGGTGAAACTCTCGTCTGCCCACCCGAAGGAAACGTTTAGACCGCCCGGCCCGTTGAATCCTTCTGGAATAGGGAGATCGATCCGTGCCATGGGATCGGCGTCATATCCAATACCCAGGAATGACGTTTCACGGTTAGACGTGTGTGCCAGTTCGTATCCAAGTTCGCCGGAGAACAACTTCTCGTAATAGACGGAGCTGATCGGATACCTGTCTTCAAGCCTCGGAACCGTTCCGTACAATCGGTTACTGAATATGATCAGGTAATCAGCGTTGGCCAGTGATTCCGCGACCTCCTTCAATTTGGAGAGCGTGTCATGGTCGTACAGGGGAATCTCTCGAACGTCATACTCGTGCAACCCCGGCAGACCTTCATCCCAGTGTTCTTTCAGGACCGTTGATCCCATTGGGACGTTTAGGGAGACCCAGTCAGACGCTTCTTGCGCCGGATGGGGCTGGCTATAAATGGACTCAAACGCGAGCGTGTAATGCGCCGTGAATACCAGCAGACCACCGACGACAATTGGAGCCGCCACACGTCGCATCTGTTTGTTTCGACGGAGGGTGTGCACCAGCCACCATGACAGTCTGCTGCCATAAATCAATAGCAGTGGCGTGACCGGCAGCATGTAGCGTAGGAACTTGACGTCGAACCAGCCGATGATCGCAAGGTAAGGGATCACCCACGCAAGGACGATGAGGTCCACCTTCCGGCGATACCGCCAGGCGGCGATTAATCCGGCGCCCAGCCCGCCCCATACGGCGAGCCCAAGGACTGGGCCAAGACCCCAGGTTCCAAGTTGGAGCGCTTGGTATAGATATCGGGATGTATCTTCATACTGCCGTGTGTAGGGAAGGTCGACGATGCGCCGCACCATCTGCCCCTCGCGATCCATGTCCGCCCAGTACTGGGCAAAGTCTATAAACATATAAGGCTGGGCGATGAACAGCGTCACAAAGGCCGCCCCACCGGAAATCAGACCGCCGATAACAAACGTGCGGATCCTGGTTCGATCTGCCCAGACCCCTGGAGTAAATGCAAATCTGCCGCCGGGTATTGAGAACGCATAGATCAGATGTGAGGCAGCGATCGTCAGGACCAGAGGGGCAGCAGATGCTTTGGTTGTGACCGCCAGTGCGAATAGCACGCCGGCAATTAGGGTGTCTCTACGGCTTCCGGTGTGTGCAACCCGGGCGGAAACAAACAGCGTCGCCAAGATGAACATGGTGAGGATCGTGTCGACGGCGAAAAAATGGCTCAGCTGGATGTGGATCACCGCCAGCGCTGTGAGCGCCGCTGACAGCAGACCGACCCGGCGTCCGTACCAGCGTGCCCCGAAGGCGAACACCAACAGGATCGTGACTGTGTCCGCCAGAGTGGAGATAACGCGTCCGGGAATACGGAGGTCAAACAGATCCCAGTCGGTCACCGGGGAGGCGACGGCCTGAACCGTGCGCAACATATAAATCGGGAGACTCCCGTAGTTGAACCACCCGGGATTGAGAGGGCTGTCTTCTGCCGAGAATAGATCGCCAAACTCACTACCGGACGACGGAAAGTCGATCCGTTCCGTTTGCATCAATATGGCCCGCTCGTCAGGATGGAACAGGCCACCATCATCCCAGTCGATGCCGTACAGCCGCAGCCCGAGCGCCAGCAGTACGATCAAGCCAAGTAACCACGCCGTTGTCCGAGCCGATGGTTGTGGCCGGGCCGCGCCGGCTATATCGATACAGGGCGCGGTTTCGGCCCGTAAGGCCGATTCCCTTTGGGGCGTTGATTGCATGGCGATCGATTTTAAGGGCGTGCACGCTCGCGAGAAGTGTTCCGTTCCATCAGTTTCCCAGATGACACAGCGGGAAGGATGTTTGGCGCAGTCGTTTGTATGGGACGTTGAAGTTCTACATGAATGTTGATTCCATGGACATTTATGCACGAAGGTGCCGTGTCAATGCCACTTCAGACGTCCATTGACCGGACTCGTGACCGGGCCTAACGTTAGAACTTGGCAGTGAGAATACCGGGATCAGTCCTAGAATTATCTAGGGACATCGTGGGCAGATCGCTGGCTTACATGAATTACAACTCAGGCTGTTCGCAATGCCTGTGTCACCATCTCAAATTGGAGTCTTGATGACTGAAACCGGGTCCATACAGCCGCCGTTCGAAAGGACCGTTCTTGACTCCGGGGTCCGCGTGTTGACGAGCAACATGCCGCACACAGGAGCCGTCAGCATCCAGGTTCTCTTCGGCGCCGGATCTCGCTACGAGACGGACGAATTGGCTGGTTCATCCCACCTTTTTGAACATCTGCTTTTCAAGGGCACGACCAAGCGCCCAACCCCCAGGGAAATCTCGGAAGCTATCGAGGGTGTTGGAGGAATCCTGAACGCGTACACGGACCGTGAAGCGACCGGTTACTGGTGCAAGATCGCCCTTACCCACTACAAAGACGGGCTGGACGTCCTGCTGGACATGATCCGAGACCCGCTTTTCAGGGAAGAGGACATCGAAAAGGAGAAGAAGGTCGTCTTCGAAGAGATCAGGGCCTCACATGATTCCCCAGAAGCGACTGTGGACATGATGATGGATGATCTGCTGTTTCCGTCACAGCCACTAGGGCGTGATATCGCCGGCAGTGTGGAGTCGGTCGAGGCAGTCAGCACTGAGTCTTTGCAGGAATATCTGCGAACTCAATACGTGGCCGGTAACACGATCATTTCATTGGCCGGAGCCGTCGACCACGGTCGGATTGTTGCCGATGTTTCGGAGCTGATGGACGGCTTCCATGATGGCGAACCGGCGCCGATGTTCCCGTTTGTGGACAACCTCAAAGGACCGAGCCTGCGTCTACAGCACCGGGATACCGAGCAGGCGCACTTGTCGCTAGGGTTCCACGGTATCGCGGCCGACGATGACGACCGTTACGCGCTCAGGCTTCTCTCCACAATTTTTGGGGGTTCGATGAGCAGTCGTTTATTCGAAGAAGTGCGCGAGAAACGCGGTCTCGCTTACTCAATCCACGCGGGACCAGCCCACTACAAGGATGCTGGCTCGTTCCAGATATCTTCTGGAGTCGATCCGAAACGAGCCACCGAAGCGATCAAGGTAATCATGGACGAGGTGATCAAGCTCCGTGACGGTGTCACGGAGCTTGAATTTGCCAAGTCAAAGGCACTGACCAAGGGCCGGATCTTGATGGGGATGGAAGAAAGTAGATCCGTAGCTGGTTCGATCGGCTCACAGGAGTTGCTTCTCGGAGAAGTGAAATCAGTCGACGACGTTATCGCTGAGTACGATGCGGTCGAGATAGATCAACTAAAGGCGATAGCCAATCGGTTGATTGACGAAGACAAACTGGTTCTTGCGGTGGTTGGACCGTTTGATTCGGAAGACATATTCAGGCCGTTGCTCACCTTGTAATCAGGGTAGATATCGCCGGATGGTCAAAAAACAGGTCCTCAATTCCCGCGAGAACAGGTTTCGATAACCGCTAGGAATTCGGTGGACTGTCTGTTTACCGTGTCCCCTATGGACATGCGACAACCAGCCCACCCGAGGCTTCGATGGGACGCCGATAGCATTCGTGCTCTACGGCTGTTTCTGGATGTATCTCAAAGCGTATTTGCCAACTATCTCGGCGTGCGACAACAAACAGTCAGTGAATGGGAGACCGGCGTATACCGGCCCCGTGGAGCGTCTGGAACGCTGCTCTCGTTGATAGCGGAGCAGGCCAGTTTTCGATACTCCGGACAGCCGTCAGTTGAGCGTGAACCGATGCCGGCCTTCTCTTACGGACAGCCAGGCGCATCGAAGCCCCCGGCCCACCGTAGTGGAGATTCTCCGCAACGGTCGCCGTCATCTTCCGTGGCCCCGGGCCGTGTGACCCGTGTCGTGGGTGATAGTAATAGTGGCTCTAGGGGATACATCCCGTACGTGCCGCCGGCACTTCGGACTTCGCAGAGGCCTCAGAACTTCGGTGGCCCGGCGGGTCGAAACGAGCTAGCGTTCTAGCCAGAACTCCAACATTTAAACCAGACATTTTCTCTTACTAGATCAAGAGGCATCGCCGCACTTTCCGGTCCATTCGGGGTGCGGCGTTTCGCGTTGACACCCCTCTGGCGCGGCCATAACATGACGCAACGTGCCACAACCTGTCATACATGACCATTTCGCATGGTCGTGAACGGGGCATCTCTGGCATCTCTGGAACCTGATTTGGCCGATCGTTTTAGATGGGTACAGCAGGAGAAAAGCTAGATGGCTACGAGGGCATACATCTTGATAGAAACGGTTGTCGGAAAGACGACCGAAGTCAGTGCTGCTCTTCAGAAGGTCTCAGAAATGACTAGCGTTGATGTCGTCACCGGACCCTACGACATCATCGCTATCGCCGAGGCGGAGGACCTCCCTACACTCGGAAACCTGGTCAGCGATGGTATGCATAACGTCCCGGGCATCGTCAAAACAGTCTCATGCCTGGCCGTAGGCCCGTAGTTCGCTCGCGCCGCCTTAGCCCTTGAAATATACGACGGTCCGGACGGAACGGGCCCGAACAAATTGAAAGAAAGAGGCCTCAATGAGGTACACATTCACCGCAGAGGAAGAGGACTTTCGTCGTGAGGTTCGAACATGGCTCAAGGAGCAGCTTCCGGACGACTGGAACGGTGGAGATGAGAGTACCGATGAGGGCTGGGCCTTCAACCTTGAGATGCGCAAGAAACTGGCCGACAAGGGCTGGCTAACACTTGCCTGGCCGACTGAATACGGCGGTCAGGGCGCATCTTTTATGAAACAGGTCGTCTTCAGCGAAGAGATGACAACGGCCCAGGCGCCCGGCGTCGACGGATTCGGCATTAAAATGCTCGGTCCAACGATCATGGTGCACGGGACCGAGGAGCAGAAGAAACGATTGCTTCCGCCCATTGCCCGTGGGGAGCTCCAATGGTGCCAGGGTTACTCTGAGCCGGACTCCGGTTCTGACCTGGCCTCACTCCAGTTGAAGGTCGAAGAAACCGACGATGGATGGGTGGTTAACGGATCAAAAATCTGGACCTCCCAGGCGCACCGTGCTGACTGGATCTTTTTCCTCGGACGCACAAACCCGGATGCCCCCAA
>Ga0209403_10002307_pt1 | contig 23003 bp, 24 predicted proteins | sample ArcticOcean_MG_C_8_FD_187440 | JGI IMG/M metagenome (GOLD analysis project Ga0209403, IMG submission 187440) | Marine microbial communities from western Arctic Ocean - ArcticOcean_MG_CB11_86 (SPAdes) (version 2) | ecosystem: Environmental > Aquatic > Marine > Oceanic | place: Arctic Ocean... | reverse complement strand
GCGGGCAATTTAACGATCTATCGAGACTCAGATGGGGTGCTGGTTCCGGTGGCCGCATTGGAGGGCTATTCCAATCATGCAATTGGATCCCGGGAACAAGGCATGGCCGCCATCTGGGACGTAAATGGCGACGGTGCCGACGACATTATTGTGCCGTCCTTGGACTATCGCCGTGTGGCCATTGTGAGCTTCGCCGGCGGCACCCCGCGGGAGCTGGGATGGATAGAACACGACGCAATCGTTGTGACAAATATCGTCGTGGGTCTGGTGTCGGGGGTGCGGTCAGGCGTTTACGGGCTTTCCGACGGCACCGTGGTGGTGTTGCCGCTGGATGGCGGAGCCATGTGATGTGCCGTGTTGGCGACGGCCAACGCCGCCAATCCAAAAACGGGTTGGCGAATTTTTTTTACTCCTACAATCGGCCCCATGAGCTACTCTCAGAGTTGTAGTGGGTCATGAAGATTGAGCAAATTTTATGACTGAGCCAGGATCAATGGACCCGATGTTTTCAATTCCCTTGTTCAGATTTGAACAAGCCAATTGGAAAGAAAAAAAGAGCCGGATTTTGAGGGCGCTGCCAAAGCTCACAGACAGCCACGTGTCCTTGGATAAAGATTCCAACACCGACTATTACCTGAACAATATGGGCAAGTCCCTGCCCGCCTACACCTCCACCGTTATGGACTGTCTTTCTGACTCCATGTACGAATTCTGCGCCCGGGGATTTCCTGTAGACCCTGTGGTCACCTCCATGTGGTTCGAAACCTCGTACAAATCCAACTATCACGGTGCGCATAATCACGGGTCCCTGGGATATTCAGCGATTCTATTCGTCGAATTTGACCCCGAGGTTCATACCCCCACTCGGTTCATCGCGCCCTTCATGAACTTTTACACTGGCTCCCTTATCGACCACTGGCCAAAGAACGTAGCCGAAGGAACTTTGCTGATTGTTCCGTCGGTTATTCTGCACGACGTCCAGCCCAATCAAACGGACAAGGCGCGAACGGTCATCGCCTTTAACATCGCCGGGGACAATTAGGCTGGAACCCTGAAAATCGGCAAAAACCAACGGTTTTTTAACTCAACCAACCTAGGGTCCTTCGACGATTTGAATTTTCGAGCCTCTGAGCCCTTATTCAAATCAAAAATTCAGGCTGGAAAAGACACCGGTTCTATAAGTCCTAGGAAATTTGTTGGAGTTTAAGATCATTTTCACCGACGATCAGTCAATGGTCCAGTTAGCGTCGACCCATTACTATGTAATGGCGGCGCCGCCGCTGGAAATTTTGTGGATCACTAGGAAGTGCAGCGATGACCCCCTCCACCACAGGCCCAGGTTCTGAAGGATCAGACCGCGTTGTCGCGCGTGCACTTGTGATCGGGTAACCACCTTTGAATTCAAAAAAAATTGGCCACCAGGGGCTGGCATTATAGCCTGGAAACAAACATTCCAGAGTCCGATGCATCGCCAGAGGGAGAACACCCCAAGATTGTAATTCTGATTGGCCAAGATGCCGATCAAATCAAGCCGGCCTCTGGCCCCCAGGCACCTTTCATGGTGTTCGGCGGAGAACCAAAAGCGGCCCTGAATGTTCGCAAAATTAGCAAGGTCATGGCCGATCAGATCCACGTGACGCGAATATGCGTCACTATCTGCTCGCGCGACCAGTTCTGTATGACCGAACAGAGTCACGTGACGGAGGCATCACAATTTAGGCCGCCAAACTCGCCAGCTCCTCGGCTAGTTGGCGAGAGCCGGCCAAACGGTCTTTTTCCCGGCTCCATTCCCGTTTGATCACCAGGGTATGATCCGAACGCAGAAACGCGCCCTCCGCTTGATCGGAAATGAACCCGATCAGCTTTTCTGGGTTGGCAAAGCTGTTGTTGTAAAACGCCAGGGTGGCCCCCCTGGGACCTGCGTCCAATTTTTCCACCCCAGCGGCAACCAGGGCCAATTTTATGGCAACAATTGCCAGCAATTTTTCCACTTCATCTGGCAACGGCCCAAAGCGGTCGATCAATTCCGCCGCGTAGGCTTCGATCTCTGCGTGGTCTGCCAATTGCGAAAGCCGCCGGTACAAATCCATGCGTACGTCCAGGTCAGGAACATAGGTTTCCGGCATCACCACCGCTGTGCCCACATTGATCTGTGGCGACCACACCTCTTCCACCTTCGCCACTTCGCCACCGGCTGCCCGGGCGGCATTCACCGCTTCCTCCAACATTTGCTGATACAGCTCGTACCCCACTTCGCGGATGTGACCAGATTGGTCATCCCCCAGCAAATTCCCGGCACCGCGAATGTCCATGTCGTGGCTGGCGACGCTGAATCCGGCGCCCAAGCCATCCAACGCCTGCATCACATGAAGCCGTTTTTCGGCGGCCTTGGTGGAAATACGTCGGGGCGGCACCGTCAAATAGGCGTAGCCGCGCACCTTCGACCGACCGATGCGCCCGCGCAATTGGTACAGTTCAGACAGTCCGAACATATCAGCCCGGTGGATGATGATGGTGTTAGCGGTGGGGATATCCAGGCCAGATTCGATGATATTTGTGGCCAACAGCACATCACACCGGCCGTCATAGAATGTCCCCATGGCCTCCTCCAACTTGGTGGGGCTCAGACGCCCATGGGCTACCACCACCTTGGCCTTGGAAACATGGTTAGCCAAAAAACCTTTGGCCCATTCAAGGTCGGCGATGCGCGGGCACACATAAAACGTCTGCCCACCGCGATTGCATTCGCGCAATATCGCTTCCCGCACCACCATGGGATCAAAGGGCGAAATGAACGTGCGGACCGCCAAGCGATCCACCGGCGGCGTGGCGATCAGGCTGAGTTCGCGGATCCCAGCCAGGGCCATTTGCAGAGTTCTGGGGATGGGGGTCGCGGTCAGGGTCAGAACATGAACGTCGGACCCTAATTTTTTGAGCTGTTCTTTGTGACCGACACCGAACCGCTGTTCTTCATCCACCACTAACAGGCCAAGATCTTTGAATCCCACCGACTTCCCCAACAAGGCGTGGGTGCCGATTACAATATCGACTGTGCCAGCCTTTAGTTCTTTCACGGTCTCCGCCGCCTCGGTTGGGCTGACCATGCGCGACAGCTGGGCGACCCGTACCGGCCAGCCATCGAATCGTTCCTTGAATACTTTGGTGTGCTGACGGGCCAACAAAGTGGTTGGCGCCACCACCACCACCTGTTTGCCAGCCATGGCCACAATAAAAGCCGCGCGCAACGCCACTTCGGTTTTGCCGAAGCCCACATCGCCGCACACCAGGCGATCCATGGGGCGCCCGGCAACCAGGTCGGCCACAACTTCTTCGATGGTCTGCTGCTGGTCGTCGGTCATGTGATGGGGGAACCGGGCGCAGAATTCGTCGTACAGACCGGGAGGCGACACCAGCTTTGGAGAAGCGCACAACTCCCGCGCCGCTGCCAGTTTCAACAGCTCCCCGGCGATTTCTCCGATGCGTTTTTTAGCCTTGGCCTTGCGCCCCTGCCAACCCGCGCCGCCAAGGCGATCCAGAGTCACATGGCCTGCGTCGGCCCCATACCGGGAAATCATCTCGATGTTTTCCACCGGCAGGAACAGGCGATCATCTCCGTCGTACACCAGGGTCAAGCAATCATGGGGTCGCCCGTGCACATCCAAAATTTCCAGTCCGGTAAACCGGCCGATGCCATGGTCCACGTGAACCACCAAATCGCCGAGGGACAAGCTGGATGCCTCCCGAATGAAGTCCTCGGCTCGGCGCGCTTTGCGCGGCGGCCGGGACAGACGCTCCCCCAAAATGTCCTGCTCGCTGATGACCGCCTGGCCGGGGGCTTCAAACCCGTGGTCCAGGCCTAAAACAGCGGTGGCGACGGTAATGGGGGCTTGGGCTTGCGCCTGTTCCCAGGAATTCACGGTGGCCAGGCTTTCCACCCCCGCCCCCATCAACAATCCTGTCAGGCGGTCCCGGGAGCCAGTGGACATGGCGGCAATGATGACCCGAATACCTTGGGCATGTAGGGCAGCGATGTGATCTCGCACCGGTTCCAATTGAATTCCCCCAGTATTCGATGGCGCGATCTTGGTGCGTTCCAACGCCAAATCCCGGCCGGTGCGCCCACCCAAATCCGTTCTCGGATCGAGGGATTGATACGGCGAGAATTCGATCACCCGGCGATCCGCCAGCGCCGCCTCCCATTCCCCATCATTCAGATACAAGGCGCCGGGCTCCAAGGGCTGATACACCACGGCCTCTTGGTCCATGGCTTTGGCATCCTGCCGCACCGTTTTTCTCGCGTCGAAATTTTTTTGGATGGTCTTCGCCCGCTCGACCCGCCTCTCATCCGCCTGGTAATCGAGCGTCACCACGGCCCCGGGCATAGTGTCGAACAGAGTTTCCAGACGATCATGGAACAGGGGCAACCAATGCTCGGCCCCGGGGGGGCGGCGTCCGTCAGTCACTGCTTGGTACAGGGGGTCATCTTCTCCGGTGGCGCCAAATTGTGCCGCATACCCCGCCTTGAACCGGGCAATGGACCCATCGTTCAGGATCACTTCGTTGGCCGGGTGCAGAGACAAACCGTCCGCCGTCCCCACCGTGCGCTGGGTCAGGGGGTCAAAAAGGCGGGCAGTCTCCAGCGCCTCACCGAACAGATCCAACCGTATGGGCTGGGTGTGGCCGATGGGGAAGACATCGACAATACCGCCGCGCACCGCGTATTCACCGAGCTCGCGCACGGTGCCGACCCGCTCGTAGCCGTCCCGGTGCAAATAAGCCAGCAATCCATCCAGTTCCAGGGAGCTCCCCACCGTGGCGAAGAAGCTAGTACCGGCAAACGACTCCCGGGCCGGAATACGCTGCACAGCGGCGTTGACTGTGGTGAGCAAAACAGTGGGGGCGTCCAGCTCACCATCCCCTGCAGCCAATTGGCTCAAGGTCTCCGTTCGTTGACCAAGAATGGCGTGGCTGGGGGAAACCCGGTCATAGGGCATGCAATCCCAGGCCGGAAAACTCAACACCGCAACATCGGGGGCGAAGAAAGCCAACGCCTGGGCCATGGCGTCGGCCCGGGCATCGCTGGTGGCGATGTGGATGACGCCGCCTGTGGATTGCCGGGCAAGTGAGGCCACGGCCCGGGCGCTTAGACCGTCGGGCGCACCCGCCACCGGCGTCCGCCCCGCACCTAAAGGCAAATCAATAAATTTTGTCACAAAATCAGTCGCTTAATGGGCCATTTTGAACTTGTTTCAGAAGCGCCATAACGTCGGTGTCAAATTCTTTTGGCACCGGTCGCAGCTTGGTGACCCAGGCATACAAATCCGGATCGGGGTTTTCCAGCAAGGCTTCGTACCGCGCCAATTGCGCCTGGTCCAAGGTCGGCAAATGGACATGGGCGAACCGGCCCAGCAGCATATCGGCTTCTTTAGTCCCCCTGTGCCAGCTGCGAAAGACCAGGCGTTTTCGCCGGTTGGTATCCGATTCATCCATGGCATGGGTATAGGGCCTGACGGCTGCGCTGTCAGCAAGTAGCGGTAGCGGATAGGAGGCGATAGAGTTGCCCATGCGCCCCGAAATCCTGTTTCCGCTTTTCGCCCCCGTGACGTCCCTCAAAGGCGTTGGCCCGCGCATCTCCAGGATGATCGAGGCCCTGGCGGGGTCCCAAGTGGTGGACCTGTTGTGGCATCTGCCGTCGGGCATCATCGATCGCAGCTTCGCGCCACAATTATCGGAAGTCCCAGACGGCGCTTTGGTCACCGTGACCGTCGTGATTGGCGAACACCTCAAGCCGCGGAACCGCCGTCAGCCCTACAAAGTCCGGTGCTTCGACGATACCGGGGTCATCAGTTTAGTGTTCTTTCGCGCCCATGGGGATTACCTGACCAAGACCTTGCCCAAAGGCGAAACCCGGGTCGTCAGTGGCCGGGCCCAGGTGTTTGGTAAGGAATTGCAAATCACCCACCCCGATCACATCGGCACATTGGATGAACTGGACCGGCTGCAAACGGTCGAGCCTATCTATCCCTTAACCGCCGGGCTAACCCAAAAACCGCTGGCAAAAGCTGTGCGTCAAGCCCTGGAACACGCACCAACGGCGGCGCAAATGCCGGAATGGCATGACCCGGCGCTGATGGACCGTGAAGGCTGGCCACTCTGGCGCGAGGCCTTGAGCCAAGTCCATGCACCCCAATCCGAAGTGGAATTGTCCCCCACCACATCGGGCCGTCGTCGCCTGGGCTATGACGAATTGCTGGCCAACCAATTGGCGTTGCTGCTGGTGCGGGAAAAAATGCGCCGGAAACCGGGCCGAGCGCTGCTGGGGAATGGGGCGTTGCTGGGCACTGTGGAGGCCGCCCTGCCCTACACCCTGACCGGGACGCAAAACCAAGCTCTGGCGGAAATTTTAGGGGACATCAAATCCCCCAATCGCATGCTGCGGCTGTTGCAGGGCGATGTGGGCAGCGGCAAAACCGTTGTGGCCTTGATGGCCATGCTCCAGGCGGTGGAGGCCGGGGCTCAAGCGGCGCTGATGGCGCCAACTGAGCTGCTATCCCGCCAGCACTTCGCCGTGTTGCAGGACTTGTGCGCGTCTGTTCCCGGTGTGCGCATCGCCGCCCTCACCGGTCGCGACAAAGGCAAAGCTCGGGCGGAAATTTTGGCCCACCTAGAGGCTGGAGACATTGATATTTTGATTGGCACCCACGCGCTGTTTCAGGAATCAGTGGAATTTCACGACCTGGCCTTGGTGGTGGTGGACGAACAACACCGGTTTGGTGTCCACCAACGCTTAGCGTTGACCGATCGCCAGGGCCAAGCCACCGATGTATTGGTCATGTCGGCGACCCCCATTCCCCGAACTCTGACGCTCACCGTGTACGGCGACATGGACGTGTCGCGTCTTGAAGAAAAACCGCCGGGCCGCAGCCCGGTCACCACCCGGGCGATGCCGTTGGATCGTTTGGGCGAGGTAGTGGCCGGGATCCAGCGATCCCTGGACAACGGCGCCAGGGTGTATTGGGTTTGCCCATTGGTGTCGGAATCCGATGTGCTGGATGTCTCCGCCGCCGAAGATCGCTTCAAGGCCTTAGCGAAAATATTCGGCGACACTGTCGGCTTGGCCCACGGCCAGATGAAGCCGGCGGAACGGGACAAAGTCATGGCTGATTTTGCCGCGGGTGCCATCACCGTGTTGGTGGCCACAACGGTCATCGAGGTTGGGGTGGATATCCCCGAGGCCTCGGTGATGGTCATCGAACATGCCGAGCGGTTCGGATTGGCACAGCTACACCAATTACGCGGGCGTGTCGGGCGCGGGGCTGCCCAATCATCATGCCTGTTGATGTACGCCCCGCCGTTGGGGAAAGCGGCCAAGGCTCGCCTGAACATTTTGCGGGAAAGCGATGACGGCTTTCGCATCGCCGAGGAAGACTTGCGGCTGCGTGGGGCCGGAGAAATATTGGGTGTGCGTCAAAGCGGCCTTCCGCAATTTCGCTTAGCCAGTTTGTCCGACCACGAAGATTTGCTGCCCATCGCCCGTGATGATGCCAGGCTGATCTTGCAAAATGATCCCGGTCTGAAATCTGATCGCGGTCAGGCCTTGCGTACCCTGCTGTTCCTGTTTGAACGGGACGCGGCGGTGGGACTGATCCGCTCGGGATGATTTGGACTGGCCGTTACCGCTTCAATTTCCATTCCCGTTTCCATTGTCTTTGGGGATCATGATCCCCCGAAAATCACTAATTTAATCCCGTCTTCCACACCCATGGCCACGGGGATCAGATCCTTGCGCGGCAGGAACACCAAATAGCCTGATGTGGGATTGGGGGTGGTCGGCGCACGAAGACGTTGACCAAATCATCGGCGATGGCGGCCTGGACTTCGCCTGTGGGGTTCCCAGTGACAAAGCCGATGGCCCAAATGCCCATGGGGTGGATATTCCAACATCACCACTTCACGGAACGAACGGGACGACTGATCCAAAACCGAAGTGAATATCTTTTTCAGAGCACCATAGAGGGACCTAACCACAGGCATGCGGTCGACAATTTTTTCGCCGGTGCGAACGAACCAGCGGCCCAAGAAGTTAGCGGTGAAGGCTCCGACCATGGTCACGGCCACCGCGACAATGATCAGCCCCAACCCCGGAATTCCGAACGGCAAGGCGGTTTGCCCGGGGATCAAGTTTACTGCCAAACCATCGAGAAATCCTATGAACCGCCACACTAGGAACAGCGTAATCAGGACGGGCCCGGTGACCACCAACCCAGTAATGAAGTAGTTCCGCAGGGTACGAACCAGGTGGCTATAGTCATGGTCCGGGGTGTCGGGCTCAGTCATTTTGGCCGATCCTTGTGGTGGGACGTTCCCGCATAATAGGCTTCAGCCCGATCGATCTGCCATTGGGGTTGGCGTGGGCCTCAATTGGTGGAACACTCCCGGTGTGGTGACATCAATTGGAACATGGGTGGCGCGCACCCACGGCGCAATAGTCGGGCTGCTGGGAGCACTGGTCGTTGCCGCTGGACCGGCCCTTGCCGACTACGACCAGGGCCTGACTGCCTTCGGCAACGGTGAATTTGATGCCGCCATCGAAGAATTCCGCACCCTGGCGGCTCGCGGCCACCCCGGCGCCCAATTCATGTTGGGGGTCATGTACTTCAACGGTTCCGGCGTGCCCCAAGATAATCGCGTCGCCGCCATCTTTTTCTTTCAAGCCGCACAGCAGGGGAAAGCCGGGGCGCAATTGGCCTTGGGATCCATTTTTATTCGTGGGGTTGGGGTGTTCCAGGATCTGGTTCAGGCCCAAACTTGGCTTAGCTTGGCGGCCATCAACAGCACCGGAAAACTGCAGATCCGTGCCGTCGCCTTACGCGACGCCACAAAACGGCTGATGACCGCCGACCAGATAGCGGAGGCGGAACGGCTGATCCTGGATTGGCGCCCCACCCTTGCAGGCTTGGTGCGCTTCGAGCCCTAAAGGGCCTCACCTTCGTTACGCAGCCACCGTCGGAACACCGGATATGTGTCCATATCCCATACCGTCATGTACCGTCCGCGATAGGCCTGAACGAACCACGGTCGCAGCCAATTGGGCGGCGGCACGTTGCTGACGATTATGACGCGGCCCCTGGTGTGACCCAGAAACCACCCTTGAGCGGCCCGTTCTGGAATCGTGTCGACCTTGTTTTTTAGGCGCCCAAGATAGTTGAATTGCCCGTGATATTCGCTGACCATCAGTAATCGGCGCTGCTCGGTTTCCATCGATCGGAGGAATTGCGCCATGCGCTCCAGGTCATAGGCGTAACCCCCAGCACTAAAAACGAACACATGCACCGAAGACACCGCGATGGCGCTGGAAAGCGTCAAGGCAACGACCGCTGCGCGAAACGTTTTGAGGTGCTTCAGGGCAAGAACAAGCCCGGTCACTACCACCACCACACCAAACCCGATGGACACTTGTGAAACCCATTGGGGCCAGCCCAAAGACCCAAGGGCGGTGTAGTCCAACTTGATCCACCACATCAGCCCCACCAAGCCCACACCCCCGGCAACCATGGCCAATCCAGCAGGCATCTGATCGCGCAGCTTGGGCTCCCTGCCATTGGCTAGGGTTTCTCGAGCCACAGCAGCGGCCACCAACAATGCGAAGGGTGGAAACAGCGGCAGCAGATAATGCGGTTGCTTGCCGCCGACTAAGGACAGAATCATCACGCCCGGCACTGCCCAGGCTAGGGCAAATCGGATTGCCGGATCGGTGTTGCGGATCATGCGGCTCACGCCACGCCAGAACGGTGGCCAGATCACCCATGGGAACAACACCACCGGGATGACCATTAGGTACCAATAGAAAGGCCGATCATGGGCAAACGACTCGTTCACCCGGCCCACGGTTTGGCTCCAAAAAATTGCGTTGCGGTATTCTTCGCCCCCGGCAATTCCTGCTGGAATCGCCCAGGCCAGGGCGATGACCGCACCTGCCGCCAGGGCCCCCACTAATCCACCGTACCATCGGATCCAATTTGGTTTGGGGTCCGCCCACCATGGCGCCAACAAAGCCACTGGCAGGACATAAATCAAGATGACGGGGCCCTTGGCCAGAACCCCCAGTCCGATGGCCAGCGCCACCAACGGCCAGCCGATGCGGGCCCGTCCTTGCCAAACCATGACAATGCCCAGGGCACCCAGCACCGAAAAGAAAGCGTTGAGCATGTCAAACATGGTGACCGAGGAAAATACGGTCCACAAAACGCTGCCCAACAAAATCCACGGAACCAGGATGGCGATGCCATGGGGATCGTCTGGCCAAAGCCTGCGCGCCAATTCCCAAGCCAAAGCCAACCCGGCCAAGCCAAACAACGGCGCAACCATCCGGGGCCAAGTATCGCCAACCCCAAATACCACCCAGCCTGCCTTGATGAGCCAAAACAACAAGGGCGGTTTGTGGGGGTATGGTTCACCGTTGAGGTGGGGAACCAGCCATTCGCTGCGCAGCCACATCTCCCAGGCGACGCTCAGATAGCGGGTTTCGTCGATGGGCATCAAGGGCCGATAGTCCAGCCCCAGCCAAACCAGTACTGTCCAAACAACGCCTAAGCCGACAAGGGGAACCCACGGGAATTTTGCCATGATGGAGTAACGCGCGGGCTTATCCCTCGGAGGCGCGGCTGCGTTCCCGGAAAATCAAAGTCAGATTGCGAAGATAGATGATAAGCCCAAATGCCTGTCCGACAATAAAAACTGGATCTTGGCGATGAATGGCGTAGGCCAGCAAGGTCATGCCTCCGACGATGCTGAAATACCAAAAGGCCATCGGGATGTAGCTGCGCCCTTTGCGCTCGCTCAGCACCCACTGGACGATGAACCGCGCGGAAAACAGCAATTGGCCCCCAAACCCCACGGCGATCCAAACTGTGAGAGTGAATGAGACCAGCCACAAATTAACGGTCATTTTTAGTTTCCTTACTTGAAAAATTTATGTCGCGAACCTTGGGATGGCGGCCCCGGCGTTGCAGCCACAGGACGCCGATCAAGTCGACTATCCCGACCCACAGACGATTGCCGACACCGTAATGCGATTGGCCCCCGCCCCGAGGCCGATGATGAACCTCAATTGCCTCCACTGTGCCGCCAGTTCGTTGGATCAATGCCGGTAAAAACCGGTGGAAGTGATCAAAAAACGGCAGAGCTAAAAATGCCTCGCGCTCGATCAACTTCAAGCCGCACCCGGTGTCGGGAACTCCGTCTTTTAACAGCCCACCGCGAATACCGTTGGCGATTTTCGATGATTTCAATTTGACCCATGAGTCATGGCGCTTGCGCCGATGGCCAGCAATCATTTTCAGAGATCCGCCGGGTTGGGTTTGCTGCAAGCGTTGCCAAAGACTAGGGATGTCAGCGGGATCGTTTTGGCCATCCCCATCCAACGTGGCGATCCAATCGGCTTGGGCTGCCCGCACCCCGGACAGCAACGCGGCACTTTGGCCGAAATTTCCATCATGGTTCACCACCATCAACTCAGGCACTTTTTCCCCAGCGCCGGCTAGTTCCGCCGAGGTGTTGTCGGTGCTGCCATCGTTCACCACGACGATTTCAAAGGCCCCCATTTTGGTCACCGCCGTGGCGATTTCGTCTACCAGGGCACCGATGTTGGCTTCTTCGTTGTGAACCGGCACCACAATTGAGATCACCGGGGAGATCACCGGATGCGCGTCTTTTGATGTTGTTTCAGAGTTGCCCATCGCCGTCCGGCAGTGGCCCAAGGGATGGCGGCGAACCTAGAGCACTATCCAACCAGATGGAATCAATTTGATGGCGGCAAATCGGTGCGGGGCACATCGCCACAATGTGAGATGACCGTGTTCGGCCCCGGGGGGACAATGCCCTATGCGGATCAGGGTCTATCTGTATGTGGCGTTCGCCGGGATGGTTGGGCTTCTGGTGGTGAGGGGCCTTGTGCCCGCCTCCGCCGAAGCGTCCGCCGATTGGGTGGCGGAGTTTTTCCTGACCGATTTTAACATCCATTCCATCGACTTTAGTGAGATCAATTTCGATGGAGCCCGCCGAGACACCATCTCTCCGGTGGGCGTTCCGCAATTCGTCTCTGTCTCAACGGTCGACACCCCAGGTAATTTCCAGCCGGTGTTAAGTGCCTCAATCGCCGGCGACAGCCGCGCCTATCCCCTGTCCGGTGGCAGCTCCGGCGCATTAGCAATGACCGACCCGCTTTGCTACCAGCCCTAGGTCGACCTATTGCTGAACGGATAGGTAGGCGCGATACTATCTAAGCAGTTTGATTGGACTGCATTCATTTCCGGGGGTAATCATGACGCTAAAGGACCATACCGTCCTTTCGACCATTCCAGCCGCCGACATGGACCGTGCTAAGGCTTGGTATTCTGAAAAATTGGGACTGACGCCTGCCCGCGAGGTCGTCGGTGGCTCAATATACGAGGCTGGCGGCGGAACACAATTTCTGCTGTACCCGACACCCAACGCCGGCCAGGGCCCCAACACGTTGATGGCGTTCGCGGCAAAAGACCTGGAAGCCGATGTTCAGGCCATGCGGGACAACGGAGTGGAGTTCGAGGACTACGATTTTCCCGGCCTGAAGACAGAAGATGGAATCCTCCGCATCGGCGCATCGGCGGTGGCGTGGTTCAAGGATTCCGAAGGTAACATCCTGGCGATCAGCGACAATCCCTAGGCCGGAGCTGACCCGGTCATGTGCGACACATTCATTGCGCTGGGATCGGCGACGGCGGATGGAGGGCTGGTGTTCGGCAAGAATTCCGATCGTCCCGCGGACGAGGATCAAATTCCGGTCCACGTTCGCGCCCGCCGTCATGGCCTCGGCGCGCGCCTGCGCTGCACTTACATTGAAATTCCCCAAGCACCGAAAACGTTTTCCGTCGTGCTTTCCCAACCCACCTGGATGTGGGGAGCGGAAATAGCGGCGAACGAAACCGGGGTAGTCATCGGCAACGAGGCGGTGTGGACAACAGCACTCTTGGGGCCGCCCGCATTATTGGGAATGGATTTGGTGCGACTGGGCGCGGAGCGCGGGGCGACGGCGCGCGAAGCAGTGGAGGTCATCACCGAATTGCTGGAGGCCCATGGTCAAGGCGGGGCCTGTGGCGAAAACGATCCCGGGTTTCAATACCACAACAGTTTTCTGGTCGCCGATGCCACCGAGGCCTGGGTGCTAGAGACTGCCGATCACTATTGGGCGGCGGAACGGGTCACGGACGGCACCCGCAACATCTCCAATCAGCTGTCTATTCGCCGGGACGCCACGCTTGTTTCTGGGGACCTTGGCCCGGGCACGGACTTCGCAAGCACATTCAGCGACGATCCCGATGCCTTATCCATGCGCGAAGCAAGGGGCAAAGAACTTCTGGCTGCGGATATCGGCCGGATCACTCCGGACACCATGATGGCGATCTTGCGCGACCACACCGGCGGGATTTGCATGCACGGGGGGTTCCGATCAATGGCATCGATGGTCTGCCATGTGGCACCGAACACCGCTCCAGAAATCTGGATGACTTGGGGGCGAAACCCTTGCGAAACAGATTTCACCAAGGTCCCCGCCCCCACGACATCAGAGCAGGAAACCATTGGCAACTTTTAGGGTCGGCATCACCGGGCTGATCATCATTGGCTAGGCTAGCCTAGCCTCCAATATCCCCCAACCAACGACTTCGTCGGCGGCCAGCGCGTTCCCCTGGGGCCCGTAATGGCCGGGCTTTCGATCCGGCCAAGGCGCTTCTCTGGCGTGCCTATAGGTCGTCTTTGCGCCTGCCCAACAGAATGATCAGGTAGCCCAGCGTGCCAAGAATTGCGACGACCGATAGGATAGCGATAATTGCTCCAGCGCTCATTGCCTCACCTTTGAAAGTAAAAATCGGGATTTCTTCTATATTGTCATTGCTTGGCTTCGCCCAACAGCCCCTTTGAAAACGCTACTGTGAACTGAGCGTGAACTGGGGGTTTTTCCCCAGATCTCACTTAGCGGCTAAGTCATTGAAAAGATTGGTGGGCGCGCTGGGAATCGAACCCAGGACACACGGATTAAAAGTCCGTTGCTCTACCGACTGAGCTACGCGCCCGAATGATGGAAGGGGTGGAAATTAGGCGCGAGGGTCAGGGCGGTCAACGGCGGATTGCGTTGGGGTAACAAAAAGACGTGGATGGCCGGGTACATTGCAGATTGCGGCCAATTATTGGGCCGCGTGAATCTGAACGAATGCGGTCAAGCCTGGCCATGACGAAAATCCAATCTGATCGGCCAAAGAGCAGATCGCGTCCGGCGGTGGCCCGGCGCGTAAATCTGATCGGCCAAAGAGGTAGCGCCCTCGAACGATTTTGTTGGTGGCGCGCAGACGCCGGGAGAAGGTGGTGGCAAGGGATTAGTAAATCGCGCGACAAACCCCGAATCCGAGGTCGCCAATGGCTCCAAATCCGGGCCGAGCACGATCAGAATTTCCACCTGCCCGTCTGCCACCAATCCCGCCAAAACCCCGCTGCGCTGTGACCTACAGACGATCACGAACCCGATGCGGGATGAATTATTACTCAGGCTCCCTATCACCGGCGTATCGAGCCAAAAATCCATCAACCCACGCCTGAAGCCCCCCCCCAGAAATGGCGCCACGAATCCCGGCCATCATGTCCTGATAGAAGGTCAAATTGTGCCAAGTCACCAACGTTGCCGCCAGGATCTCTTTCGCCTTCACCAAATGATGCAAATAGGCCCGTGAGTAGTTTTGGCAAGCCGGGCAGGCGCAGTCACCATCCAGTGGGCTGGAATCGTCTTTGTGCCGGGCGTTGCGCAGGTTCACCGTGCCCGACCGGGTAAACGCTTGGCCGTTGCGCCCGGACCGGGTGGGCAGCACACAATCGAACATATCCACCCCGCGCAACACCGCACCCACGATGTCGTCGGGTTTGCCCACTCCCATCAAATATCGCGGTGCGTCGGTGGGAAGTGACCCGGCGGTGGCTTGGGTGACATCGAACATGGCTTCTTGGCCCTCCCCCACCGCCAAGCCGCCGATGGCATAGCCGTCAAAGCCAATTGCCGTCAGAGCCTCCACCGATTCCCGGCGCAGATCGGGGAAGACACTCCCCTGGACGATGCCGAACAGGCCCCTTCCGGTCGGAGCCTCCCATACGGCTTTGCACCGGGCCGCCCAATCCATCGACCGGCGCATGGAGTCCGCTGCCTCCTGCTCGGTTGCCGGGAACGGCGTGCACTCGTCCAAAACCATGACGATGTCGGATCCCAACAAGTTCTGGATTTCCACCGCCCGTTCCGGTGAAAGCTCGAACTTGGCCCCGTCCAGGTGGGACCGAAAAGTCACGGATTGATCGGTAATCTTGCACAAACCCGACAACGACATCAGCTGAAAGCCACCGGAATCGGTCAATATAGGCTTTTCCCAGTTCATGAATTTGTGCAAGCCTCCCAGGGCGGAAATGCGCTCTGGCCCCGGCCGCAGCATCAGGTGATAGGTGTTGCCAAGTAAAATATCGGCGCCCGTTTCGGCCACCGCTTCCGACGTCATGGCCTTGACGGTGGCCGCCGTCCCCACCGGCATGAAGGCGGGCGTACGGATGTCGCCGTGGGCGGTGGTCAAAACCCCTGTGCGTGCGGCCCCGTCCGTGGCTGCAACGGATAAACCGAATTTGGTCATGGCATTGTCAGTAAACAGGCATCGCCATAGGAATAAAACTGATACCCCATGGATTTGGCGTGCGCATAGGCCGCTTTCATGCGTTGTGTTCCGGCAATCGCACACACCAGCATAAACAGCGTCGACCGAGGAAGATGAAAATTGGTGATCAGCAGATCGGCACCGCGAAAGGCATACCCCGGGGTAATGAACAAATCCGTATCCCCCGAGAACGCCCGCAATTGGCCTTGTCCATCCGCCGCCGTTTCCAGCACCCGCAACGCCGTGGTGCCCACAGTGACGATGCGGCCCCCGGCGGTGCGTGCCGCGTTGACCTGGGCCGCAGTATCGTCTGAGATTTCGCCCCATTCCGGGTGCATCACGTGGTTATCGGTGTCGTCCACCTTGACCGGCTGAAAGGTGCCGGCCCCCACATGCAACGTCACTCGGGCAATGCCAATGCCGGCAGCTTCCAATCGCTCGGCCAAGTCGGGGGTGAAATGCAGGCCCGCCGTGGGCGCCGCCACTGCCCCGGTGCGGTCGGCGAACATGGTCTGATAGTCCGTCGAATCCGCATCATCCGCTGGACGCCCAATGTATGGAGGCAGCGGGATTTCACCCACCGCTTCCATCGCCTCCAGCAAGTCGCCGCCCTTGTGTGAAAATTTAACAGTCACTTCTCCGCCGTCGCCTTTGGCGGTCACCGTTGCCGCAAGATCGCCCGAGAATTGGATCCGGTCACCCACCACCAACCGTTTGGCTGGCCGGGCAAAGGCGGCCCATGTGTGAGGGATGGATGACTGACGGTTCAGCATGATCTCAATCGATGCTGTACCGCGATCGGCGGCCCTTGTGCCGCAAAGCCTGGCGGCAAAGACCCGGGTGTCATTGCACACCAGCAAATCCCCTGGTCGCAACAGATCGGGAAGATCGTGGACGCTGCGATCCTTGAAATCCTCGTCGCCCACTACCAGCAGCTTGGCTGAATCCCTGGGATCCGCCGGACGCCGAGCAATCAGATTTCTGGGCAGTTCAAAATCGAACCCATCCACCTTCATTGCATAAGTCCAAAAAAACAATAAATACAAGCTGTTGAAGGCAAACTCTAATAATATTAGTTAGAGAATATTTTTGCCAGATGCTTTGCAACACGGGGCGACACCAAGCTGGAAACATCGCCGCCTAGCCGCGCCACCTCACGCACCAAACTTGAAGCGATAAACAAATTTGCTTCGGACGCCATCAGGAACACCGTGTCCACATTGGGGTTCAGGCGCGCGTTCATGCCAGCCATTTGCAGTTCGTAGTCAAAGTCGGAAACGGCGCGTAAACCGCGAATGATGATGGAGGCCCCCACATCGTCGACGAATTTAATCAGCAAATTGTCCAATTTACGGACCTCGATATCCGCCCCTGTGGCCGCTTGGAGGGACTCGATCTCGGCCCTGATCATTTCCAGACGCTGCTCAACCGGAAATAAAGTGCTTTTGGTAGCGTGCTCGCCCAGACCGATCACCAGTTTGTCCGCCACTTTGGTGGCCCGGGCAATGATGTCCATGTGGCCATTGGTCACCGGATCAAAAGTGCCGGGGTATACGGCGACGCGGTGTGCTCCCACGTGCTTAGTCCTGACTATCTTCTGGGTCGGGATCAGACGTCGCTTCGATCGGACCCGTGCCCTCCGGCGCATCGCTGGATTCGTCATCGTCGCCGGTATTGGCCAGGTGCGCCACAGATACAACCGTTTCGCCCTCGGACGTGGAAAACAGCGTCACCCCTTGGGTGTTGCGCCCGGCGACGCGGATGTCATCAATCCCCATGCGGATGATCTGGCCGCCGTCGGTCATCATCACCGCCTGGTCATCGTGTTCCACCGGGAACGACGCCACGACCTTGCCGTTACGGTCGGAGGTTTCGATGTTCAAAATCCCTTGGCCGCCGCGCCGGGTGGTGCGGTATTCGAAGGCCGATGTGCGCTTGCCGAAGCCATTTTCGGTGACCCCCAGCATGAATTCTTCCGCCTCGGCCATTTCGCGGAACGGTGAGGATTCCAATTTTGCCGCTACTTCTACGTCCCGGGCCTTGTCTTCGGGCTTGGCGGAATAATCCGTGCTTTTCAGGCGACCCTTACCGCGAACCGCCTTTAGGTAGTCCTCGCGCTGTTCCGATGACACATCAAGGTGCTTCAGGACCGACAGAGAAATCACCTCGTCGTCCTTGGCCAGCTTCATGCCGCGCACGCCGGACGACGTGCGCCCCTTGAACAAGCGCACCTCGCCTAAGGGAAAACGAATGCATTTCCCGAACCGCGAGGCCATCACCACGTCGTCGGCTTGGGTGACGGTAATCACTCCAACCAGGTGATCACCGTCAGCCAATCCCATGGCAATTTTGCCGTTGGACATAATATTTTCGAAATCCGCCATGGAGTTGCGCCGGACCTTGCCCTGGGAGGTCGCGAACATCAGCTCCATGCCTTTAGAATCCATATCATCGGGCCACGGCATGATGGTGGTGATGGCCTCGTCTTCGGCCAATGGCAGCAAGTTCACCATGGCCTTGCCCTTGCCGGTGGGGCTGGCGGCGGGCAGGCGATAAACTTTCAGCTTGTAGACCTTGCCGGTGGACGAGAAAAACAGCACCGGAGTGTGGGTGTTGGCGACGAAAACCTGGGTGACAAAATCTTCGTCCCGAGTGGACATTCCTGTGCGACCCTTACCGCCCCGGCGTTGGGCCCGGTATTCCGACAGCGCGACCCGCTTGATGTAGCCGGTCTGGGTCACCGTGATGACCATGTCTTCCCGTTCGATCAGGTCTTCGTCCAGGCTATCGATCAGAGCGTCTTCAATGCCGGTGCGCCGCGGGGTAGCAAATTTTTCTTTCACCTCCACCAATTCAGCCCGAAGAATTTCCATCAGCCGTTCGCGGCTGCTTAAAATTTCCAGATAGCCGCGGATTTTTCCGGCCAGGGCTTCCAACTCGCTGGAAATCTTGTCGCGTTCAAGCCCGGTCAGGCGGGACAGGCGCAATTCCAAAATCGCCTTGGCTTGAAGCTCGTTCAGACGCTGGGTGCCACCCTCACCCTTGCCCGCTAATGGATCATCAATCAGCGCCAGCAGGGCCGAGACGTCTTCGGCGGGCCAATCCCTGGCCATCAATTCCGATTTTGCCGTCGCTGGGTCCTGGGCATGGCGGATCAGTTTGACCACTTCGTCAATGTTTGCAACGGCGATGGCCAGACCCACCAATATTTGCGCGCGCTCCCTCGCCTTGGCCAATTTAAACCCGGTGCGCCGGGTGATGACTTCCTCGCGGAAGGCCACAAACGCCTGGACGTATTTGCGCAGGTCCAACATTACCGGCCGGCCTTCGATGAGCGCCAGCATATTGAAGCTGAAATTGCTTTGCAGACTGGTGAACCGATAGATCTGGTTCACCACGATTTCCGGGGTGGCATCGCGGCGGACCTCGATCACTACCCGCAGCCCTTCGCGACTGGTTTCATCGCGCAGTTCTGAAATGCCTTCGATGCGCTTGTTCTTGGCGGCTTCTGCAATGGCCTCGATCATCTTGGCTTTGTTGACCTGGTACGGCACGTCGTCGATGACGATGGCATCCCGGTCCTTGCCAAATTTTTCCATGTGCACCCGGCCCCGCACCATCACCGAGCCACGGCCGGTGTGATAGGCAGTGCGGGCCCCATGGGTGCCCAAAATCATCGCGCCGGTGGGAAAATCGGGTGCCGGCACATAGACCATCAATTCATCGACGGTAATGTCTGGGTTGTCGACAAACGCGCAACAGGCATCCACCACCTCGCCCAAATTGTGGGGTGGGATATTGGTGGCCATGCCCACGGCGATGCCGCCTGCGCCGTTGACCAGCAAATGCGGGATGCGCGCGGGCACCACCACGGGTTCGCGCTCGGACTCGTCGTAATTGGGTTGGAAGTCGACGGTGTCTTGGTCGATATCCTCCAACAGCGCTTCGCCCGGAGGCGCCATGCGCACTTCGGAATACCGCATGGCAGCAGCGCGATCGCCGTCGATGGATCCGAAGTTTCCCTGGCCGTCCAACAACGGCAGGCGCAAGGAAAAATCCTGGGTCATGCGCACCAAGGCGTCATAGACCGCTTGATCACCGTGCGGATGGTATTTGCCGATGATGTCGCCGACCACCCGGGCGGATTTTCGGTACTGCTTGTCACTGGTGTAGCCACCCTCGCGCATGGCGTACAAAATGCGTCGATGAACGGGTTTCAACCCGTCGCGCACGTCTGGTAAAGCCCGCGATACGATCACGCTCATGGCGTAATCCAGATACGAGCTGCGCATCTCCTCTTCGACGCTGATGGGGGTGACGCCGGAGGCAGGCGGTGGTGCTGTGTCGGTCAATTAGAGGTCCGGGTGAAATGTCCAGATGAAGCGGTCAGGCCACGCCAAAACCGCAAGATGTTGTGCTTTAAACTTGGGTCATCCTAGCAGATTTATGGCCGACAGGGGAAGGTGGCAACGGCCATTTTGCTGTTTTTTCGAGCGGAAATTGGTCGTAAAATTCAGGAATACGAATACCCAGACCGCCCAGACGGATGCCAGAGGAACCAGGAATCGTTGACCGCAATCGGAAGCGGCACCATGCCCCAGACCTTCCGTAGGAAGTTCCTCGGATTTCACCTCAATCCAAGTGTCCAAATCTAGGGGTCAACCAAACCCATTTAAGAATCCGCACTGATTTCAGGGGCCGTGCGACAGAGTCACTTCACCGCGTAAATCCCCTTGCGGCGGGGCTCATCGTGGGCTACGAGGTGGCAAGCTACACAACAGTTGGTATGAAGCGCACCCTCTTTGCTGCAAGTCTATGTTTCTCAGCTGCCGCATGGCCCCTGGCCTCCGCTGCAGACGATGATGCTGCACGGGCTCGGGCCCTGAATCCGCTTGCGCTGGCCCAAGTATTGGCGGGATATCAAGCCTTCAAGTCCGGGGATGCTGCCATGGCCATTCAGGCATGGCAGCCGGTCGCCGATGTCGCCCCCCACCAAGTGCAATTCCATTTAGCGACTTTGATCGCCGACACGGACCCAGGACTGGCGATCAGCATCTTGGCGGCACCGGCGGAGAAGAACCATACCGACGCCCAATTCCTGCTCGGGCTGCTACTTGAATCGACCGGCTCCCCAGTTGATTTCGCCGCCGCCGGGAATTGGTATCGCAAAGCCGCTGAAAGGGGCATGGCTCAAGCCCAAAACAATCTGGGAATTCTTTATGCCAACGGGCTGATTGCGCCAGGCGATGATGGCTTTGGGGCCGAACATTGGCTAGCCATGGCCGCCGGCCAGGGCTTTGCCGATGGGCAATTCAATTTGGCATCGTTGTACGAGCGCGGTGAGGCCATCCTGGCCGATCCGGTGCGCGCCCTGGCGTGGTTCATTCTGGCGGCACGCCAAGGCCACAGCGGGGCTCTGACCTTGGCCGATGCCTTGCAAGCGGCGCTGACCCCCGCCCAGCTTTCCCAGGCAAACACTTTGCTGGATTCGGGCACACTGGTACCCGTCAGCCGTTAACCAAGACGATCGGGCCGCCGCGTGGCGAAACAAGACGAATTCTTTGCCGACGCCGTTGTTCTGTTGATTGATCCCGACAAGGGCTCGCACCAACGACTGCCACGAGAATCTATTCACGGATTCGATGCCTATTTGAAAAAGCCGTTGGGCGCCAATCTCTATTTGGAGTTGAACGAGGAATCCAAGGATTTTCTGGGGGTGATCGATTCCGACGACGACGCCCTGATCTGGAAAAGATTTATCAAAACTCGAAATACCGAGTGTTCAGCCTCAGCATTCTGATTCGGTTCCTGCAAAAATTCGAAAATTTCAATCGCGGCAAACGCTATTTCATGTCGATCATCGACGTTTCGGTGATGGGTGATAGCGCAGAAACCCACGGCCTAGATGATTTCGTCATGGACGACGGCCAATTCAACATGGTGTTCGGTACCATGTTTTCAGACATCTTCGAAATCTTGGGTGATGAGGCTAGTGCAGCTGGCTTCGACAACACTTTTGGCAGCGGGACTTGGTCCAGTTTGGATTTGATCCGCTCGGCATATCAAGAATATTTAATGCTGCATTCCGACGATGGCTTTCTGCCGCCCAGCGATGAGCGCTGTCAAAATCCAGGACCACAGAGCGAAACTGGATTTCTAAAACCCACAGCATGCCGTTGGTGACTACTGCGAAACCGATCCAAATTAGGAATGCCCCTGTGTTGATTTCGCTAAACCAGAAAACCCCGCCTACCAGAATTTGCGCCAACACCGTCCGTGGCCGATTGCCAAGGGCATGCAGGTAAGTTTGCTGTACGCGTTCTATGTAGACAACCGATTCCAGATCTTGGTCGTCGGTTTCACGTAGCAGGGTCACTAGGACCCGCCCACTGGTCTCGAAGGGTTAGAACGGAATTTCATCGTCCAGGTCGTTGCCGCCGTCGCCCGATGGGGCCCCGCCGCCGCCGTTGGGGGGTGGCCCGTACTCATCGCCGCCACCACCGCCATATCCTCCGCCACCGCCGCCACCTTTGGTATCGAGCATGGCCAGTTCGCCGCGATAGCGGTTCATGACGATTTCGGTGGTGTACTTGTCAGCACCAGATTGGTCCTGCCATTTGCGGGTCTGAATCTGGCCTTCGATATAGACCTTGGAGCCTTTGCGCAGGTATTGCTCAGCGATTTTACCCAGGTTTTCGTTGAAGATCACCACCCGGTGCCATTCGACCTTTTCCCGGCGCTCCCCGCTATTTTTGTCCCGCCAGGTCTCGTTGGTGGCCAATCTCAAATGCACAATAGGGGCACCATCCTGGGTATGGCGGACTTCTGGGTCGGCCCCCAGATTACCAATCAGAATGACCTTGTTGACGCTGCCTGCCATGATGTCTCCCCCGGATTTTTGTTGTCAACCACCCTAGTGAACCCATGATGGCGAGGCAAGCATATGGAGATTTGAATGGTCTATTTGCTCATAAAATCGGCCCTGTCGAGGGTCATCATCGCCCTGGTTTCTGAAAGCGCCCGACGCAGCCCGGCGTTGGGCGCCTTGGTCGCATCACTGCCTTTGGTGTCTTTGCTTGCGGTGATCTAGCTGTGGCGGGATACCGCTGACGCGCAACGCATCGCCACCCACTTCCAGGCCACCTTTTGGCTGGTGATCCCATTCCTGCCGATGTTCCTGGCGGTTCCCGCCATGCTGCGGGCCCGGGGTGTCGTTCTGGCCATCACTGGGCACCGGCATCTCCCTTACCGTCGCCCTCTATCTCGGTGCCGTCACCCCTCTACCCC
>Ga0209403_10002305_pt1 | contig 23010 bp, 28 predicted proteins | sample ArcticOcean_MG_C_8_FD_187440 | JGI IMG/M metagenome (GOLD analysis project Ga0209403, IMG submission 187440) | Marine microbial communities from western Arctic Ocean - ArcticOcean_MG_CB11_86 (SPAdes) (version 2) | ecosystem: Environmental > Aquatic > Marine > Oceanic | place: Arctic Ocean... | reverse complement strand
TGCCTTCAAGGCGATGGGAGAACTGTCGGCGCGGATGTTCGCGACGCCGGAGGCCCGTGAAGGGATGACCGCGTTCGCGGAGAAGCGGGATCCCAGTTGGGTGGCGGAGCAGGGTTGATCGGCGTTGAACAGCTGATGAGAGCACGATCCGTCGAACGCGGACCACGCAGCGCCGAGTGGCGGCTCCTGCTTGGCATCTCGCTCGTGCTCTTGTTCGGCACCTCGGCTGCGACGGCTGCACCCGGGGCGGCGTCGAACACGGCGTCAGACGCAGCATCCGACAAGATGCGCAATGTGTGGGGAGAGATGGTTGAAACGCCCCGTTACGGCGGCACCATCACAGTGACAACGCTCATAGACTATGAGCACACTGACCCCTGGTACAACTGGAATGGCACGATGTCGGCGTCACCGGTCCTTGAGAAACTCGGCATCGGTGACTGGTCCATCCCTAAAGAACGCTATGGCTTCACGTCTGGCTTCGTACCGGTGGACGTCATCACGCCGCACCTTGCTGAAAGCTGGGAGATGCCTGATTCAACGACGGTCATCTTCCACATCCGGCGCGGCATCCACTGGCACGACAAGCCGCCGGTAAATGGCCGTGAATTCGACGCCTACGATGTCGAGATGTCGATCCAGCGGGTGATCGGGACGGGGCCATTTGCCGACCAGGGCCCGAGTCCGTACGCCCACATGATCAAGTCGGCGCAGATCGTGTCTGCGGGCGCCACCGACCCGTGGACGGTCGAGGTCAAGGTCGCCGAACCATCGTTGCTGTCGCTCTCGGCAATGTACTGGCAGTCCTGGGAAGGCTCCTGGATCTCACCGCGAGAAGTCATCGAGCAGTACGGCGATCACCGCAATTGGCGTCACCTGGTGGGCACGGGCCCCTTCATGCTTGAGGATCACGTTGATGGCGTGTCCTGGACCTACCAGAGCAATCCGAACTACTGGTACCGGGACACGCGTTTCCCTGGCATGCGTCTGCCGTTTGCTGACAAGTTGCGGGTGCTCGTCATTCCGGATCGCGCAACCCAGATCGCTGCGCTGCGCTCCGGCAAGATCGACGTGTTGACGGGTCTCACGATTGAAGAAGCCCGGGCGATTGAACGCAGCAATCCCGAGATGCGCATCTTCTACGCGAGATCCGGTGGTCTTAATCGGGAAAGCACGATGCAGGTGACCCGACCTCCCTTTGACGATCTGCGGGTGCGTCAGGCGATGCAGAAGGCGATAGACGTGCCGGCGATAGCGGAGCACTACTATTTTGGTCGGGCGACGTCGGCACCATACGGCCTCGGTGGCCCGGCCGTGGTGGAACTGGGCTGGGACGCCGGGTCGGAGGACTGGCCCGAATCCGTCCGCGAGGGCTACCGCTATGATCCGGCCGGCGCAAAGCGGCTTCTGGCGGAGGCGGGTTATCCGAATGGCTTTTCGTTCACCTATGATGCAAGCCCCGCCGATGACCTCGACCGGGTACAGCTATACAAGTACTACTGGTCGCTGATTGGTGTCGAGACCAAAATCAATGTGCTCTCCAGCGCGGCGGCGGCGTCCAACAAGGCGTATAAGGGGGACTTTGACATGACCGTAATTGGCTTGCGGGGCAACAACTACACGCCCCTTGGCCGCCTTCGCAGCTTTATGAGCGGTGAGATCGAAAACTTTGCCCAGTGGAAGGACCCGAAATATGACGCCCTGGCGCGGGCTGCGTACGCGGCGGATGATGTTTCGACCTTCAAGCGGGAGGTCGCCAGGGCGAGCACCTACTACGCGAGCCAGCACATCACGCTCGCGAACGCCTATCCGGATGCGATCGTTGCTGTTCAGCCCTGGATCAAGGGCGGTTACTGGGGCCAGCGTTCGATCGGAGGCGGTGGCATGATCCTCACGATGTGGTCGCGCTTCTGGGTCGATGAGTCGATGAAACCCTGAGTGGATGAAGCCCTTAGGCTATGAAACCCTTAGTCGATGAAAACAGGAGTCGATGAAACCTTGAATCAAAGCAAGCGGATGGCATAGCCATGGGCGGTTATCTCTGGCGACGGCTGGCCTACATGGTGCCCACACTGCTCGTGGTCAGCGTGATCATCTTCTCCCTCGTGCGCATGGTGCCCGGCGACATCATCGATCAGATGGTTGCCGAGATGGCCGCACAACCGGGCGCGAGCGGAACTGTTGATCGCGCTGCTATCGAACGACGACTTGGCCTTGATGTACCGGTGTACGTGCAATACGGCCGGTGGATTGCCGGCGTTGTGCAGGGCGACCTGGGTGAGACATTCAGCGGCTATGGCTCGGTGACAGAGAAGATTTTTGGGCGTCTGCCGGTCACCTTCGAACTCGGCCTGCTATCCATCCTGATCGGTCTCGTCATTGCGATTCCAATCGGCATCTACTCAGCGATCCGGCAGAACTCGGTCGGCGACTACGTTGGCCGCACCACCGCCATTGCCTTCATGTCGGTACCCAATTTCTGGGTCGGCACGATGGTAATGATCTATCCGGCCGTGCTGTTCCGATGGTCCCCGCCAATGGAAGTGATTCCGTTTTTTGAAGATCCACTCGGCAACCTCGGCATGTTCGTGATCCCGTCGATGGTGCTCGGCATGTCACTCGCCGGCAGCACCATGCGCATGACCCGCACGATGATGCTGGAGGTACTGCGCCAGGATTTCATCCGTACTGCCTGGTCCAAAGGGCTGCGTGAACGCATCGTCATTCTGCGGCACGCGACGCGCAATGCCCTGATCCCGGTGGTCACGTGGGTGGGTTTTCAGATACCGATGCTGGTGGGCGGCGCGGTTGTCACTGAGACTATCTTTGGCTTGCCCGGAACCGGTCGTCTGTTGGTCGATGCGCTGAGTGATCGCGACTACCCGGTGGTGACCGGTGTCGCGCTGATCGTGGCCGCCTTTGTGGTACTGGTGAACCTGCTGGTCGATCTGACCTACGCGTGGCTCGACCCGCGGGCGAGGCAGGACTAGTGTCTGAAGCAATATCAGTCACAGGTGAGCTACCTGCCCGGCGCAATCCGCTCGTCAGGTTCTGGGTTCGCTTGCTGCGCGAACAACCGCTCGGCACGGTCGCCGCAGTCATCGTCATCGTCTTTGTTCTCACAGCGATCTTCGCCGACGCGCTTGCGCCGTATGACTACTCGATCCCGGATTTGCCGAGCCGGCTCGACGGTCCGACCCTTGCACATCCGCTTGGCGCCGATCAGTTGGGTCGCGACGTGCTGAGCCGCGTGATCCATGGCGCGCGGGTGTCGCTCATCGTCGGCTTTGCTGCGGCCTCTATCAACGTGGTGGTGGCGGTCATCATCGGTGCGATCAGCGGCTATTTTGGTGGCCGGGTAGACATGATCGTGCAGCGCTTTGTCGACGGCTGGATGGCGATCCCCGGCTTGCTCATTCTGCTCGTGGTGATGTCGTTTCTTGGTCGCGGCATGCTCAACATTGTCCTTGTACTTGGCATCGCGGGCGGCATCGGCGGCTCGCGGTTGGCGCGGAGCGCGGTTATCGCGATCAAGGACAGCCTCTATCTCACGGCCGCCCGAACGGTCGGCGTGCCGGTGCGGCGCATCCTCAGTCATCACGTGCTGCCCAACATCATGGCCCCCCTGATCATCCTCTTCAGTGCGAGCGTGGGTGGCAACATCCTGTCCGAGGCAACGCTCAGCTTTCTTGGGTTCGGTCTGCCCCCCGATGTGCCGAGCTGGGGCGGCATGCTGAGCGGTGAAGGGCGCAAGTTCATGGAAATCGCTCCACACCTCGCGCTCTGGCCAGGGCTTGCCCTCACAATCGTCGTGTGGGGCACCAACATGTTCGGGGACTCCTTGCGCGATCTGCTGGATCCGCGAATGCGTGGTGGCGGCGGTGGCTTCTCATGACGGACAGCGAGCCACTACTGCAGGTCACTGACCTGACAACGCATTTCTTCACGGAAGACGGCGTTGTCCGGTCGGTCGATGGTGTCAGTTTTGACGTCAACAAGGGCGAGGTGCTGGGTCTGGTCGGCGAGAGCGGGTCAGGCAAAAGTGTGACCGCATTGTCGATGTTGCGACTGATCCCGAGTCCACCCGGCCGGATTGTCGCAGGCGAGATCCGCTTCGATGGCCGCGACCTGCTCGCATTGACTGAAGACGAGATGCGTGAACTGCGCGGCAACGAGATCGCTATGATCTTTCAGGAGCCGATGACGTCCCTGAACCCGGTGCTCACCATCGGTCGGCAGGTGGCCGAGCCGCTCGAGGTGCACCAGAACCTGCCGGTGAAACATGCGCTTGCGCGCGCGGTCGAGTTGCTGGGCGAGGTCAATATCGCGGACCCCGCCATTCGCGCGCAGGCGTATCCGCATGAGTTCAGCGGCGGCATGCGCCAGCGCGCGATGATTGCCATGGGAATGGGATGTGATCCCATGCTCATGATCGCCGACGAACCGACCACGGCGCTTGACGTCACTGTGCAGACGCAGTTGCTGGACCTGTTGCAGGATCTGACGCGTGATTCAGACATGGCGCTGATCCTCATCACGCACAATCTGGGGGTCGTCGCCCGGTACGCCGACCGGGTTAATGTGATGTACGCAGGAAAGATTGTCGAGAAGGGCCCCGCAGACGCCATCTACGATGCCCCGCGGCACCCGTATACGATTGGTCTGATGGCATCGGTGCCGCAACTGGATCAGGACCTGAAGCAAAGGCTGGTGCCGATTAAGGGACAGCCACCAGATATGTCCAACCTGCCGTCCGGGTGTGCGTTTCATCCGCGATGCCCATACGCGACAGATCAGTGTCGCAGTGAGACACCGGTCCTTGAGTCCGTTGGTCAGGGCCATGAGGCCGCGTGCTGGGTGGACGTTCGTGTCTGAGGCGCCATTTTCTGACGAGAAGCTTCCTGGCGCGGACGTCGCCGGGATAAAGAACCTCGTCGAAGTCACCGACCTGACAGTTCGGTTTCCTGTCTATAAGGGCATCGTGTTCAGACAACGGGTGGGCGACATCAACGCGGTCAACGGCGTCAGCTTCACGATCCGCGAAGGCGAGACGCTTGGCCTTGTGGGCGAGAGCGGCAGTGGCAAGACGACCACCGGGCAGGCGATTCTGCAGATCATTCCGCCAACAGCCGGTCGCGTGTCCTTTGAGGGCCGTGACATTGTGGGCATTGTGGGCGCTGATGAGCGACATTTGCGCCGCGACATGCAGATGATCTTTCAGGACCCGTTCAGTTCGCTGAACCCGCGCATGCGGGTCGGCAACATCATCGGCGAACCGCTTGTCGTGCACGGCCTGGTCGACGGCCGCGAGGCGTATCGCGAACGCGTTGCAGAGCTACTCGATATGGTTGGTCTGTCCGCAGCGATGGCAGACCGCTATGCGCACGAATTCAGTGGCGGCCAGCGCCAGCGCATCGGCATCGCCCGGGCGCTGGCGCTGCAACCCAAGTTCATTGTGTGCGATGAGCCTGTTTCTGCACTCGACGTCTCCATCCAGGCCCAGATCATCAACCTGATCGAAGATCTGCAGACAGACCATGGACTGACCTACCTTTTCATCGCGCACGACCTGTCGGTGGTGCGCCACATCAGCACGCGCGTTGCGGTCATGTATCTGGGCGAGATCGTTGAACTTGCTGATCGGATCAGCATCTACCGTAATCCCCAGCATCCCTACACGCAGGCCCTGTTGGCGGCAGTGCCGGTACCGAATCCGAAACTGGAACGGGCGCGCGATCACAGCAAGATCCAGGGCGAGATCCCGAGTCCGCTCAACCCGCCGAGCGGCTGCCACTTTCATCCACGCTGCCCGCACGCGAGCGAGGTCTGCCGGGAACAAGCGCCCCAGGCACGTGAGATTGCGGCGGGGCATGTGGTCGCCTGTCATCTCTACGACTGAGGGCGCGGGCTTAGCTTTCGGTTGGTACATGTTGATATTGTTGATCGGCGCAACAGCACTCAACCTGTGAAGCGAGCCCGAAATCCAACTCTCGGATCAACCGGTTGCTTGCCCGCAGTGACTAAAGGGTCTTCAAGAATTCCACCAGGGCCCCGCGTTAGTCATCACTGAGCAGGGGGCCGATGATGCCGCCACCGCGACCGTCCCGGAACTCGTGGCCGGTGTTGAGATTGCCGACACGCGCTTCGTCGCCAGCGACGATCACGGGCGTCAGGCCCGTTAGCCTGTCGAGGCGATCAGCGGTGGTCGACACGAAGGCGACTTTCCGGGCGTCGAAACCCCGGTATCCCAGATACAGTTCGGGCGCACGCTGGGCTGCCGGCAACAGGAGTTCATACCGGTTCGCGACCGAGCCGTTGTGCAGAGACGGCCCGGTTGCCCAGATGCCATTTAACGGTCGGGCTTTGTAGCCACGCGGTGCCTGCAGACAGTTTGCCCGGCCGTTGCCTGCCATCGCAGCGCGATCGGCCGATGTCAGGTTGTTGTCATTGTAAAACGGTTATTCACAGTTTGCGCGGTTAGGCCAAGGGCAAAAGCGAACGTCTCCCCGGCTCCGACATCACTTCGACAACCTGGCGCTGTCCCTTGACGATACCGCACACCGCGCCGGTGAAGCCGAATTCGGACATATCGATTTCCCGCTCTGCGAGGACGCGAGACTGGGCCGGGTCGGTGCCGATGGTCGCTTGAGGTACCACGACCACCCTGTAAGAACGTCGCATCGCTGCCGGGGAGCGGCTTCCAGAATTGCGTGGACCAGAATGCCCTGGATGTTGTTGGTGGCCGGTGACACTTTTCGCAATGTTGCGTGTACAGAGCCGCACCTTGGCTCGCTTTGTCACGATCGATCGAGCCAAGGATTGGCTCGGGCTAACGCGGCGCCTTGAGCCCGCCAAAGGCCTGCGCCTGCCTTGGGTGAGGGGTGCCCGCCAATTGCGCTTCGATAGCGTGCAACGCTCTGTATCTGACGTCGGATGAATACTGCGCGCTACCGGGGATGAGATGGACAGCCGCGTTGACGCCCATCGCCGCGCCCGCGTTGCGGACCATCGGTTGCATGACGGACGCGTCGTATTGCACTCAGTCGAACCAATTCGAACTCCAGATGTGTGGGTAATTGACCGGTGCATCGGTCGGCGCCACGTTGACGCCATGGTCAAGCCCAAACACGGTGTTACCGATTCTGTTGAGCGCATCCAATCGCGCAAATCCCTCGGTGACGTTCGCGTCTTTGTTCCTGAGCACGATTACGGCTTCGGCTTTGATGCCCTTCACGACATCCTCGAAGCGGTGAAGCATCTGGCGCCTGGCGGCATCGGTTGCATCGTCGCCAAGGACGTTGCGTTCAAACCGTGCGTAGCGTGTAGGCGCGATCGTCTTGAGCAACGCGACGACCATCGCCTCGCCAAACGCATCCAGACTGATCACGGCAGGGCCGCCGTCGATTAAGAGCGTGGTGCCTTCGTGGTTCAACTGGCCGGTGTGGCAGGCGGCGCAGGTTAACCCCACGGCGTTGTAGGGTTCGCCATCGGCACCCGGAATGTCACGTGTCACCGTGAAGCCGACCGGCAGCCCACGCGGATTGGCGGGCGTTGCTTCGCTCGGGATGCAACCAGATTGTGCGAGGTAGGCTGTGTCACTGAACTTGCCGCCGCGCCTGGTTACGTCCGCGAACCAGTGCGTCTTGTCGACCGGTTGTTCGAGCGCAAGGAACCACTCGTACGGCATCGGAACGGTCGCCGTGCCCTGTGACGCGTGGTGAAACCACAGGCGTTGCTCCTGCGTTCAGCCCTGATGCGCAACCAGGTCGACGACGTTGAGTCAGGTTGCACGGGGCTGACGATGCACGCGCTTGGCAGCAGCAGGACCATCAGTGCAACACCGAGATACCGTAGATGGGCAAAGACCTGTGTCGACATCAGCAACACTCCGTGATTGGTTTTGATCGCGATGTATCCCACCGCAGAGAGGCTTCATCGCATTAGTAAAAGGGCGGTGGTGCCATTGGACGCGGGTATACGGCGGCGCAGTGACGTCGGTGAGAATGGTGCGGCAAGCGTGTGCGGCGAGCGCGTCGGTGTAAGGAGCAAGAGGAACGGGGGGTGTGTTTGCCGGCCCGCGTCGGCTGTTGGCTGCGTCAAGAGCGGCGCGTGTTCGATCGATTGAGTTACAGTGGCCACTCCAACATCCGCGCCCCCTCTGCTCGCAAGCAGGAGGTGCCGCTCCCACGCCCGGAGGTCAGACAAGTGCCACGTTCTCTACGCCATGGCCGTCAATTGGTTTCGATCCCCGGACCGTCCGTCATCCCGGATCGCGTGCTTGCGGCAATGAATCAGCCGATGCCAAACATCTATGAAGGCAACCTGATCGAGACGTCGAAGAGCGTGCTTGCCGATTTGCCGGCGATTGCCCGCACGACGGGCGAGGTGTTCATCGCCATATCGAACGGTCACGGTGCATGGGAGATGGCGCTCACCAACACCTTGAGCCGCGGCGATCACGTACTTGTTCTGGAGTCGGGCCGCTTCGCGACCGGCTGGGGCAAGATGGGCGAGACCACGGGTCTGCACGTTGAAACGCTGCCGGGTGACGACCGCGGGCCTGTTGATCCTGCCGGGGTCGAGTCGGCCTTACGCGCCGACAAGGGTCACCTGATCAAAGCCGTGCTCGTGGTCCAGGTCGACACGGCAACCTCGGTGCGCAATGACATCCCGGCGATTCGCGCGGAAATCGATGCGGCCGGTCACCCGGCGTTGCTCATGGTCGACTGCATCGCGTCGATCGCGTGTGAGCGTTACGAGATGGATGAGTGGGGCGTTGATGTGACCGTCGCAGGGTCCCAGAAAGGGCTGATGGTGCCGCCGGGCCTCGGGTTTGTGTGGGCAAGTCCACGTGCGATGAAAGCGCATGAGACGGCCGATCTGCGCACGGGCTACTGGGACTGGGGACCCCGCACCGGCAAGGACGGACACTATCTGCGGTACTGCGGAACACCCCCGATCCAGCACATCTTTGGACTGCGTACGGCACTCGACATGTTGGCCGAGGAGGGCTTGGAGAATGTCTGGTGGCGCCACGAGGTGCTGGCGGGCGCTATCCGCGCAGCGATCGCAGCCTGGTCAGAGGGTGGCGACATCGCCCATAACATCCAGCTTGCCGACTATCGCTCCAACGCCGTCAGCACGGTCCTGACGGGGCCGATTGATGCTTCGAGATTACGCGAGGTGGCAGAGCACGATGCGGGCCTTGTACTCGGCATCTCGCTTGGGGGTTTCGACAATGCCTTTCGAATTGGCCATATGGGACACCTGAATCCGCCGATGGTACTCGGCGTGCTCGGGACGATCGAAGCGGCGCTGACAAACATGGGGGCGCGACTGCCCACGTCCGGGGTGGCTGCGGCCGCCGCGAGTATCGCGCCGCATCTTGGAGCGGGGGGCTAGAGATTCGACGGGTACCCGCGGTTCAGATCACGCCTGCACTCTGCAACCCTGCTATCTCCTCGGCACTGAAGCCTGCTTCCTCCAGCACTGCCACGCCGTGTTCTCCGACCTCGGCAAAGCCGCGTTCGAGGCGCGCGTTGCCGTGTTCAAGCTGAAAGCCGGTGGTGCCGATGCGGATGGGGCCGTCCGGGCCCGGGACTTCCTGCAGGAACTCCCGATGATCTAGTTGCTGGTGGTTTACCGCTTGTCCAACGGTGTTGATCTGAGCGCAGGGAACGCCGCCGGCGACGAGTCGCGCTTCCCAGGTCGGTGCGTCTGCGGATGCGAATACGTCCACAATAATCTTCTGGAGCGCAGCTTCGTTCTGCAACCGACCTGACCAGTCGGTAAAGCGCGGATCATCCAGAGCGTCCGCCCGGTCGATCGTGCGCATCAGGCACTCGAACTGTTTTTCGTTGTTGACGGCGAGCAGGATATGGCCGTCCTTGACCGGAAACAGATCCGCGGTGGGACGACCGCTGATGGCACGGTTGCCATAGGGCGGGTGCTCGCGGTTGGCGATGGTGTAGTCCGCGACACCGGGCGCCTGCATGACGAGCGCAGAGTCGAACATCGCCACATCGACAAGCTGGCCCTTGCCGGTATGGGTCCGTTGGAACAGGGCAGAGGCGACGCCGAAAGCGGCAGTCATGCCCGCGGTCGCATCGCAAACGGCGAAGCCCGCGCGCAGGGGTCCGGCGTCTGCGTGTCCGGTCACGGACATGATGCCGGACAGTGCCTGAATCTTGCCGTCGTAGGATGGCTCGCCCCGGAGCGGTCCTTCGCGGCCGAAGCCGGATACGCAGCAGTAGATGAGCTGTGGGTTTTCAGCGCTGAGCGCATCGTAGCCGATGCCGAGACGGTCCATGACGCCGGGGCGGAAGTTCTCCATCACCACGTCCACGTCGCGCACCACGCGCTTGATCACGTCGGCGGACCTGGGGTGCTTGAGATCGAGCGCGATGTTGCGCTTGTTGGCATTGATCGCGATCCATCCGGGGTTTGCGCTGCGAGGCGGCTCGTCCTTGCCTCGCGGCGTGCCGCGCATGTCTTCGCCACCCGGGCGCTCGACCTTGATGACGTCAGCGCCGAGGACGGACAACTGATAGCTTGCGAGCGGTCCCGCAAACACCTGGGTGAAGTCGAGAATCTTCACGCCTTCGAAGGGTCTGGTCACAAGGGAATCCTCCGCGGTTACTGCTAACTGTTTACTGTTAGGTGTTTTCTGCTAACTATTTCTGCTAGCTGGTGCCGTCTCGCCGGTCCGGGTGCGCGTCGTCGCGTACCCGCTGCCCGACTGCCTTGATCTCGTCAAAGTCCGCACGACGGCGTGCGAGTTCGTCCTCTGACATCTTGTCGACATTCTGGAAGTCTTCTTTCCACGATGCATCAACTGACCAATGTTCCGGGGACTGCACGGTGGTGCGTGCCGCCGGCGCCGTTTCCAGCACTCTGAATGCGAGTTCCAGCGTGTCACTTTGCGAAGCTGTGTCGTTGGGTTTGCCGGCAGAGTTGCCGAGCGGAAAGTCGCTGAAGACGAATCGTGGTACGCCGCAGTGCTCGACGATGTCTTTGGCTGAACCCATTACGACGGAGGGGATGCCGCGCGCTTCGAGGTATCGGGCCGTCAGACTCACGGTCTGATGGCAAACCGGTCAATTGGCGACGAGAATCGCAAGGTCGACCTCGTCTTCCTGCAGGATTGCATAGATGTCCCGGCAGTCCTGGTCGATCGTTGTCACCTGGCTGCGATTGGTCGGCGTCCCGCAAAAACGGGGAGCGAGTTTGCCGATGCGACCGGATGCCGCCGCTTCCCTCATCGCGCGCAGCGGAAAGAAGCTGTTTACATCCTCGGCGGTGGTGTATTTGCGATCGATACCCACGTGGGAGACGCCGCGAAACGCATGGCTGTCACTGGAGTCGACGTAGACTTCGTAGAATTTGGCCGCGGCATTGTAGGGCGCGCCGGGCCCCTGATCGCCTGCGCCCTCTTTGTGCGGCGCTGCAGTCGTGACCAGTGCCACGCGTGACTCGGCGAGCGGCTTTGTGACCGGGGTAAACGGCACGTCCGCAAAGTGCGCCCAACGGTAGGGGTTGCCGTAGCCAAGAGCCAAATAGTAATCGGTGAGCCGTTTCATGTACGGCACGGGCATGTCGTAGCCGGGTGTAAATTCGAGCGAGTCAGCGGCTGACATGGGTGCTCCTGTGGTTCCGTTGGTGTGTTGGAGCCCGACAGGTGGACCAGGTCGATTGTCGGGTCGATGGGCTACGAGTATAGGGCTATTGGTGGAGGAAGGGGTGCGGGAAGGCGTGGTGGATGGCACCCGCGCATGGGCGCGCGCGATGAGGCGCGCCCATGGCTGGACAGCTTTGTCGATACGGCGACTCAGGTCTCTTCCGGCGTGTCCTGTCGGTTGCCGCCAAACACGATGTCAGTCAGGGACAGGGCGCCAGGCTCCGCTTCGGTCATCCGCATGGCTGCATTCATGGAGTGGTGCATCGGGAACGCGGCCCGCAGGCCCATCATGTCGTAGTCCGCATTGATCGCTTCCTTCAGCCATCGCGCCCCCGTCGGGTTCTGTTGGGCGAGATCCGCGCAAAGCCTGTTCACTTCACCTTCGAGGTCATCGGGCTCAAAGACGCGTGTGATGAGTCCGATTTTCTGGGCCTCGTTCGCGGTGATCAAGCGCCCCGTCATGAGCAAATACTTGGCTTGCCGCATGCCCAGCATCCACACCCACAGTGGCAGGCTGGTGACGCCGCCCACGCGTTGCGCCTGGTGTCCGAAGGTTGCCGTGTTGGCGGCGAAGGAGATGTCGCACAGCATTTGGAAGTAGCAGCCGGTCGCAATTGCTGAGCCCTGTACCTGCGCAACGGTCGGCTTGGGGTAGTACCAGAGCCGCAGATAACGGTCGCTGATCTTGCGCAGTGCCGGTGCCGAGTCATTCAGTCGCCACTTCTCCTGTCCCTCCGGCGGCACGGTATACGGATTGTCTTTCAAGTCGTATCCGGCACTGAAAGCGGTCCCGGAGCCTTTGAACAGCAGAACCCGCACCTCGTCATCTGCCTCGGCGATGTTCAGGGCGTCGTCCAGTTCTTCGAGTAGCAGCGTGTTGAGCGCATTGCGCTTGTCGGGACGATTGAAGGTAATCGTGCAGACGCGGTCGGCAACGTCATAGAGCAGATGTTGATAGTCAGGCATAGATGGCTCCCGTTTGAAGGTTGATCGTGTCGCGTAATGTGGGACGTCCGCACTTTCCGGTGCCGCTCATTTCTACGCCTCTATCGCGACGCTAACAATAAAAAGGTGATTGAGAGGGTCGCGCTATGAGGCAGAGATAGCGAGTGCAGGCTGCAGTCGCTGCAGGTGATGACGTTGTTTCTTGTGCCGATACTCGGAATCTGTAACTGCATGGTGCCCTCCACGGGGTCTGTTTTTCCGGCCGCCATGTTGCGGCGCGTTGGATAATTCACGTCTTGTGAAGCGAACGTGAAGTCTTCCTTACATTAAGCCGACAGTGGCGGCGAGTAACTCTAGGGGATTCCCGCAATCCCTTGAATGCCCCGGCGCGAATCGCCGGGCCCGAGCCGCAGTTTTCGGTGGTGGACCCCGGCTGAAACCATTGCACGCCTGACGAGTGCGAATGGTCAATCGCGTTTCAACTGGCCTAAGATGGCGTTCAAACCAGCAATCAAAGCGAGACACAGCGATGAACGAGAATGAATCCCCTTTTAACGTGAGTCCCGTCGATGGCGGCTTTCAGTTGTCCTTCGAAGTGCGCACTATCAAAGGCGAGCGGCAGACGAAGAAGGCCCGGTTCGACCAATTCGAGATCATCTGTGACGAAGGCAAGAGCATGGGCGGCGACAACGCAGCGCCGCCGCCATTAGCCTACTTTGCGTCAGCGGTCGCATTCTGAATGCTGACCCAACTCGCTCGGTCGAGCGAAGCAAGAAAGATAGAACTCCAAGACGTGTCGATGACGGTCACGCCCCGCTTCGAACAGACAGGATCGATTGGCGCAGACACGATAAGCAGCCGATTGATCGATGTTGAAACGTCACTTCACATTGATTCGCCCGCAGCGCCCGACGTCATCGCCAAACTCGTGGCCACTGCAGAACGCATGTGTTTTCTGATGGACGCGATTCGAGAGCCGCACGAGGTGCGAAATTCGACCGTGTTGAATGGTGAGGTTATCGATAGTTGAGTGAGCAAGCACGAGAGTGCGGATCTCAAGTCCCTGGTTGACGCGAACTAACGACAGTGGTGGACCGTCGGTGCGGCCGGCCGTTCGTTCGAGGGTCCAGGCTTGTGGCTGCCGTGCAGGGCGGGCAGCCACCCGTTGGCGGCGTTGGCATTGCCCGAAGACAGCATGGCGGTGGCGCTGACAATAAAACACCCTTACCGCAGGTCGTCTGGTGCCCCGGGCAACCGACCGTTAGCATGAGCGCAGATTAGCGTTACCGAACCAACCGCAATGGCGAATGAGGGGAGACGAATGGCGTTCTCGGGATTGGGTATGCACCTTGGGGAATCTGGCGCGGCTGTCGGACGCGCAAACGTGATCGATTAGCTTGGAGAACTTCAGCGGCGACCAGGGCGCGGGCGGTCAGTCGACAGACGGGCGGGCGGCCGGTGCCGCGAGGGGGCTGGGGCAGGGCTGGAAGGTCTCGCCGTACGTGCTCATCGAACCAGGGAATACCTTCACCCTGGCCGACATCGAAGGCAGCGGCGCCATTGCGCACATCTGGATGACCCTCGCCCGCGGGAAGTGGCGCCACACGATTCTGCGGCTGTATTGGGACGACGATCCACAACCGTCTATCGAATGCCCGCAGGGGACTTCTTCGCCTGCGGGTGGGAACGCTATGCACAAGTGACATCACTCGCGGTTTGCGTCAATCCCGGGCGTGCATTCAATTGTTATTGGGAAATGCCGTTCAGAAAACGGGCGCGGATGACGATGGAGAATCTGAGCGAGGAGACGATCTCGGTTTACTATCAGGTGGACTACACGCTGACCGAAGTCCCTGACGATGTTGCTTACTTTCACGCGCAGTTTCGCCGCGTCAACCCGCTGCCCTACAAGGATGTCTACACGATACTTGACGGCGTGCAGGGGCGCGGCCAATACGTGGGGACGTATATGGCCTGGGGCGTGAACAACGCCGGTTGGTGGGGTGGGGGCGAGATCAAGTTCTTCCTGGACGGCGACGGCGAATTCCCGACCATTTGTGGCACGGGTACCGAAGATTACTTTTGTGGCGCCTACAATTTCGATCCCGGCAGCATGGAGCGTGGAACGGGCGACCGGCAACCGGAGTATGTGGAGTTCAATTCGCCCTATGCCGGATTGCCGCAGGTGCTGAGACCGGATGGACTGTACCGATCTCAGCAACGCTTCGGCATGTACCGCTGGCACATCGCCGATCCGATTCGTTTCTAGCAGGATCTCAAAGTCACCATTCAGGCACTGGGCCGGCGAACGGACAAAGACGGACGTTATCTGCCGTTGCAGGACGACATCGCTTCAGTCGCCTTCTGGTACCAAACCTTGCCGGTGGCAGCCTTTCCGCCATTGCCGGATAGAGACTATCTGGAGGTGATCTGAGTCCTGATTGCACTGATGCCTGCACAGGTTCGTGCACTCGTTCCCGCCACATTGTCTTCGGTGTTCTGTTCAGGATGTAGCGTTCGGCTCATTGGTCGCCTCGCTGCTCAGGACTCGCGAAGAGGAGGTCTCGACGCTGGTGGGTAGCGAGGCCCGTATTTCTGTGATTGAGTGTTCAGCCTTGCCTCGGGTCGGGCCGCTGAATCGACGCGAACGGAAGCGCTTGATCCGCCGATAAACGAGAAGCGTGCAGGTGTCGGATGAGATGGCACGGGCGGTGCCCGCCGATCATGGTGATATTCTCCGGGTCCATGCTACTGGACATCGCGCAATGAAAATTGACCGTGTAGAGCACTTCATCACTCATCCGGGGCAGGGCAAGAACCTATGCTTTGTGCGTCTGACCACCGACTCCGGGATAGAGGGTTGGGGCGAGTGTTACACCCAGTCAGATCGAGATCTGCAGATCGTCGCGCACGTCGATCAGTTGACCCGCTACCTGGTCGGTCGTGACCCCACGCACATCAAGGCGTTTACCCAGGCCGCGTATGACGATTACGCGGCGCGACGTGGCGGTATGGATTACTTTTGTGCGCTCTCCGGGCTTGAACAGGCGATGTGGGATATCACAGGCAAGATCGCGGGTCTGCCGGTGCATGCGCTGCTCGGGGGGCAATGTCGTGACCGACTTCGCGTGTATGCCAATGGTTGGTCGGGTGGCGCGAAGACGCCCGCAGAACTGGCGGACAAGGCCGCATCGATGGTCGAGCGCGGCTTCACGGCCATGAAGTTTGACCCGGTGCCGGGGCCCTGGCGAACCTTTGTCGACAAATCGGTGGAGCGGCAGAGCATTGAGAATGTGCTGGCGGTGCGTGACCGCGTCGGTCCGGACGTCGACCTGCTGATCGAGATGCACCGACGGCTTGCGCCGATGCATGCAGCAAGGATTGCGGCGGGGATCGAGTCTGCCGAACTGTACTGGTTTGAGGAGCCGGTGCTGGCCGAGAATCTTACCGCGCTCGCCGAGGTCCGGCGGGAGACGCGCATTCCAGTGGTCACGGGCGAAGCCCTTTACACCAAGTTCGATTTTCGGCGCGTGTTCGAAGCGCGTGCGGCTGACATCATCAACCCGGACGTTTGCAACGTCGGCGGCATCCTGGAACTAAAAGAGATTGCAGCGATGGCGGAGACCGAATTCGTCGCCGTGTCGCCCCACAATTACAACAGTACTACCGTGGGTCTCGCGGCGACGCTGCAGGCCTCCGCGGTCATGCCGAACTTCATCATCACCGAGTATTTCGTCAACTTCGAAGACTTCGGCAGAGAAATCGCGAAGTCGTCATTTGAAGTGGAGGACGGATATATCGAACTGCCGCAAACACCCGGGCTTGGGATTGAGCTGGATGCGGATGCGCTTGCGGCACGACCCTATCGCCAGTTCCCGCCGCGCAAGATTGGCGATTGATTAGTTCCTGCCCCCAAGATTGTGATCCTGACAATTCTTGGGAGTCGGTTTGCAAAAAAACCTCGTACCTTCAAGCAGAAAAGAGGCCTGCGGAAAATGGCCGTGCATCCCTGCACCGCGCGCCAGTGCCCGTCCCAGAACGGACTTCTGGGACAAGAACTAATTAGCCCTCGACGCGGATGCGCGTGCCAAACGCCATCACAGTGAGCGCGTCTTCCCCAAGCTCAAACGCTATGCCAGCGTCCGCAAGCCTGCGTTCAGTTGCTGGCAGGTCCCGGCCTTTGAGGACGAGGCAGAACATGCCCTCGCGGTCGTCCAACTGCGTCTGCAACGCTTGTGCAAACGGCTTTGATGCATCAACCGGTTCCGCCAGCTCGATGACCCCGCCGGCTGGCGGTCTGATGATGACAGAGCGTATGCCGCGTTGACTGTCTGTCTGCGCCGCGTCGGCGGCTAATCCGAGGCCCACTCCCCACGTTGAACTCGCCTGGTCGACATCCGACACGGCGACGATGACCCGCTCAATGCCCGACAGGTCACCCTGATCCTGCATGGTTCCCTTGAATGAGCCGGTCGGGTAGACGCGGATCAGTACGCCGTGTGTTGAGCTCGGGTGGATGTCCCTGCCGCTCGCGTCTGGCATCAGTGGCAGCACCTTCATGCCGCGAGCAATGAGCGCGTCCGCTTCAGCGTTGGGATCGGCGGCTTCAAGCATCAGGGCAAACAGTCCCTCGCCGTGCCGGTCGAGAAAGCGTTGCAGGCTCTGCGCGAGCGGTGCCGCGGGCGTGGCGGGCGACATCAGCTCGATGTTGCTGCCGCCAGCGGGTACGCACATGCCGAGGCTTGCTCCCAGGCTGTCGACGCTGCTCTCGGAGATATCGATGACAGGCACGCTCATCGTCTCGGCGAAGAACGTGACCATGCTGTGAAAGTCTGACGAGGCAATGGCTATGCGCGGCATTCCGGTGATCATGTGTTGCTCCGGGAGGGTTGGGTTGGTGGCTCTGTGCAGAATAGAGATCGTGGCGGCGTTAATCGAGCTGGCTCGATGTTAGGCTTTCGGGTTGGAGCGCGCACTTGGGCCGCGTTGCCTTGAGCATGTGGCGGCGAGTGGCTGCCGACCTGCCTTCGTCGAGGAGACGAACGTGAGGGCCAATAGCTCAATTACGAACCAGGTTAGATTTTGGTTTCTGGAGGCGCGCATTTTGCGCATGAACTCGGGGAACTCCTTCTCGCTCAGCGCGGGCATGTTCTGTGCTGCCGGCTTCACCATGACCACTTTGAGGTTTTCCGCTGGATCCGCCTGGCAGACTCCCAGGGACATGCCGTACCTGAACACCGCACTGCACCGTTGGCGGTGCTTGCGGGCTATCTCGTAGGCGCCCCGATTCTGGATTCGATTGATGACAGGTCTGAGCAGCACGGTGTTGATCTCGGCGATTGGGATTGCGCCGATGTGCGGGAAAATGTCCTTTCCCATTTAGTGAGCCACGTCATGGGTTTGGCGCGGGCTCCATTGCCCCGACTTGATGTCGATCCAGTCGCGGGCGATATCCTGGAAGAGCGTGCTCGCTCTCGCTCTTGCGGCGAGTTTCCGTTTCCTTCGCTCGAGTCCGGGATCCAGACCCTGATCGAGTAGTTGGCGGGCTTCAGTTCGCCGCCGTCGCGCGGTGGCTAGCGAGACGCCGTCATCGCCTGGGTCGTAGACTCCCAGTGCGAGTGTCTTCTCCTTGCCTGCAACTCGGTATTTCAGCCGTCAGTACTTTGCGCCGTTCGGCTTGACGAGAAGGTACATACCTTTCTCGTCGAAGAGTTTGTGGTCCTTTTCGCGGGGTTTGGCGGAACGTGCGTGAATGGCAGTCAGCGACATGTTCGTAGCTCAGATTGGTTACCCCAAATATACCCCTGGTGAGTCCGGATGAAAGTGGACGTTGCTGGACACTATCGGATGATTTACGTATCCATTAACTCATTAAAAACAGGAGGTTAAGTATAGTTCGTGGACTGTCTCGGACATCCTCGGATTTCCCAGGCAACCATATTGGTGCCCTGAACAGGAGTCGAACCTGTGACCCTCCGCTTAGGAGGCGGATGCTCTATCCAGCTGAGCTACCAGGGCAGTGAGTCGCGGGCGGCGCGGTCTGATGGATCGATCTCAGCAGCGGCGCGGACCTGCCGAGTATACAACAGCGCCAGGTTGGCAAAGCCACGCAGTGAACTGTGAACCTTCCTCCAGACAGACAGGAGCGATTCCCCACGACTGGCACAAACACCACCAAACCGCCATTATTCCATCCAATCGAATCCGTCGGGCACGCAAAACGTAACAACCACCCCCGATTCCCGGTCTATAGAAGAACAGAACACCAACAACACCCAGACCCCCATGCAGGATACCCGCCCGCTACTCCTCGAAACCGACTTTCCGCCCATCGCGCGCGGTGACCTCACCACGTTGCAGGTCAACCTCGGTTACCTCTGCAATCTCTCCTGCACGCATTGTCATGTGAATGCCGGGCCGACGCGGACAGAGTTGATGGATGCGGCGACGATTGATCTGGTGCTCGATTATCTTGAGAAGCAGCAGATTGGCACGATTGATCTCACGGGTGGTTCGCCAGAGATGAATCCGGAGTTTCGGCGTCTCGTGACGTCGGCGCGGGCGTTGGGCGTGACGGTGATGGACCGGTGCAATCCAACCATCCTCGTTGAGCCGGGATATGAGGATCTGCCGCAGTTCTTTGCGGACAACGATGTGTTGGTGGTCGCGTCCATGCCGTGTTACTCCGAGCAGAATGTGGATCAGCAGCGGGGCAAGGGGGTGTATCAGGACAGCATCCGTGGGCTGCTGGCGCTCAATGCCGTCGGGTACGGCCAGGCGGGGTCAGCGCTGACGCTCAACCTTGTGTTCAATCCAGACGCGCCGGTGCTGCCGCCGTCGCAGGTGGAACTGCAGCAGGACTACAAGCGCGAGCTTGCCGCCGATCACGGCATCGTTTTCAACGAGCTCTACACGCTCGCCAACATGCCCATCAGTCGCTTCGGTGCGCGGCTGCTCGCAAAGGGCCAATATCAGTCGTACATGACGCTGCTGCGGGACTCGTTCGAGGCGTCCAATCTGGACGCGGTGATGTGTCGCAGTCTCATCAGCGTGGACTATCAGGGCTACGTCTACGATTGCGACTTCAACCAGATGCTTGCGATTCCGCTCGTGTCCGATCGGCCGAAGCCACATCTGTCGGACCTGCTGGATATGGACCTGTCCGGCCAGTCCATCGCCATCGGTGAACACTGCTACGGCTGCACAGCAGGGCAGGGCAGCAGTTGCGGCGGCGCACTCACCTAGCCTGATTGCCCGGCAAAGGGCTGGCATACCGTCTTATGTCAGACACGCCCACCATCTCCATCGTCATTCCCGTCCGCAACGAAGCGGGCAACCTCGCCTCGCTCGCACCCCTTCTTGCCGTGCCCGACGTCGAATGCATTCTCGTGGACGGCGGCAGCGGTGACGGGTCTGCGGAGATTGCGCGTGACCTCGGTTTCCGCGTCATCGATTCGCCCGCAGGCCGCGCCCGCCAGATGAACGCCGGCGCAGCCGCGGCAGGCGGCGACATCCTCCTCTTTCTTCATGCCGACACGTCGCTGCCTGCCGGCTTCGTCAGCCTCATCAGCGATGGACTCGCAGGTTCCGGCCTAGTCTGGGGCCGCTTCGACGTGCGTCTGTCGGGCAGCCATCCTATGTTCCGCGTGATCGAGCGCATGATGAACTGGCGCTCGGCACTCACGGGCATCTGCACCGGTGATCAGGCGATCTTTGTGTGGCGGGATGCGTTTCCGGGCTTCCCGGAGATCGCGTTGATGGAGGACATCGAACTCAGCGCCGCGTTGCGCCGGCGGTCGAGGCCACTCCGAATTCGCGCGTTCGTCGGGACATCCAGCCGTCGGTGGCAAAAGCGGGGCGTGATGCGTACGGTCTTGTTAATGTGGTCGCTACGTTTTGCACACCGTCTGGGTGTTTCGGCGGACACTCTTGCTGCCTGGTACCGCTAAACGGCGGCCAGTTTGCCCTTCGGTCTTTGACCGGCCTGGACATCGTGGATATGAAATACCCCAACGCCCGCATCCTGCTTTTCTGCAAGACACCTATTCCGTGGGAGGTCAAGACGCGCCTCATTCCCGCGCTCGGCGTCGACGGCGCGACCGCGCTGCACGAAAAGCTGGCGAGCCGTATCATCGAATGCGTGGAGGACTCTGACCTCTGTCCGCTCGAGATCTGGACGTACCCGGACATCGACCACCCGTTCTTTGAGAGCGCCGTCGCGGCAGATACCACCTCGTTGCACGTGCAGCGCGGGGCAGATCTTGGCCAACGCATGTGTTACGCCTGCGGCGATGCGTTCGTGAACGGGGCAGATGAAGTGTTGCTGATCGGTTCGGACTGCCCGCAGATGGACGCGGCCTACCTCGAAGGTGCGCTCCTGCAGTTAATGGACAAGGATGCCGTGATCGGTCCGGCCAACGACGGCGGCTACGTGCTACTGGGCTTGCGACGGCCCGTGGGCCAACTCTTCTTCGGCATCGACTGGAGCACCAGTCGCGTGTTTGCCCAGACCTGCCAGAAAATGAATTGCCTGGACCTTGACTGGGACTTTCTGCCGCCGCTCTTTGACATCGACCGGCCGGAGGATCTTGCCAGACTCGGGCTTTAGCCTTCGATCTTCCCTGACTCTGTCTTGACGCTCGGTGAGCGCGGCGCCGTGAAGCATCGTCTTGCAGCCTTTCATGGAACTAAAGCAATATGCGGCGGTGTTCCGTGCGTGACAGCGCGGTAATCCGGCACCGTGAGATGCTGATAGAATTCGCCGCGTCGCGCACGCTCTATTTCTCGTCTCTTGTCCCTTGTCGTTTCCTTGATCGTCAATTGTGACGCTGCATAAGGTCAGAGCATGTCATTCGTTGCCCTAAAGATGATTCACATGGCCTGCGCTTTCATCAGCGGTGCCTCCTTCTTGGCGCGCGGCATCCTGATGATCCGCCAGAGTCCGCTGCTCAGCGCCAAATTCGTGAAGATTGCGCCGCACGTCAACGACACGTTGTTGCTGGGCACCGCCATCGCCATGCTGGTCATGTTGAGTCTGAATCCACTCAATGTGACGTGGTTGATGCTGAAGATTGGCCTGCTCGTTGTCTACATCGGCCTTGGCCTCGTGGCGCTGCGGTTCGGCAAGAGCATCGGCATTCGCATCGCGGCGTGGACCGCCGGGCTGGTTGTTTTCGTCGCCATTGTGGGCATTGCGCTCATCAAGCCAGCCTGAGGTGTTTGAAAGGCGAGATCGGCCCGCCCGCCTCAGGCAATCGTCTTCCCATCCCAATTTCAGTTAAAGAATCCGTTGAATCGGCCGACATCTGGTAAGAATAACCCAGAGGTTGATTGCTCATGACGGTCACGAACATCTTGAATCGGGTTTCAAGCGACGCGGATCCGCGCCAGCGGGTTGATCGAGAGGTCGCGTTCGCGTGCGAGCGCACGCAGATCCGGGCCCGCCTCTTGATGCTGCTCGCGGCACAGATGCTCGTCTGTGTGGTCGCCTACGCCGCGTCTGGGCCCGCATGGTTCGCGTGGGTGGTTGCGGCCGCCGTGCTGGTCGGCGGCATGTACTTCGTGGCCCACAACGCGATCGATCGCAGTTGGAGGCAGGTCGCAGATCTGCGCTATCAGTTAATGGTCGCCGAAAAGAGCCACGAACGCTTGCAGGGCCAGTACGACGAGGTGCGTGAGGTCGACAAGGTCACCACCTGCAACAACCGATATTACTTTCAGGATCAGGTCCGCCGCTTTCGGGCGCTCGGACAACGGGGTAGCTTTGGCTTCGCGGTGATGCTGGTGCGGGTCGATCAGTTTGTCGACATCGTCGCCCGCGACGGCCAGCGCGGTGGCAACGACACGCTGCGTACCTTCGGCAATGTGCTGCGTGTCGCCATGCGCGAGGTGGATGTTGTCGCCCGGTGGGAGGACGAGACCTTTGCCGTGGCGCTATCGGACACCGATGCGGACGGTGCCGTGGACGCGGCCAATCGCGTCATGGCGCTGACGCGGCAGGTGCGGTCGCGCAATGATCGGCGTCAGCATCTCACGGTGTCAATCGGCATCACGATCTTTGAACACGACCTGTTGCCGGACGAGATGATGGACCGGGCGCAGGAAGCGTTATGTCTCGCGGAGTCCCAGGGCGGTGATTGTGCGGGTGCGTACGCTCGGCGGTCAGCTGCCGCGTGATCGCGGAGTGAAAAAACGATAGCGGGTGTGAAAGCGCTCGATGCGGAAATAACTCGAGTACATCTGTTAGTAATCGACGTCAACCGACGAGGGTCCGCCGAAGTGGCGTCCCTAAGCCCTGGTTGCGAGCGCGGTCTCAGGGATTCGGCGTCAGATTAATCTGGCTCACATCCGGGGCGACCGGTATGGCTTCAGGGCCCTTGTCATCATCG
>Ga0209403_10002304_pt1 | contig 23013 bp, 18 predicted proteins | sample ArcticOcean_MG_C_8_FD_187440 | JGI IMG/M metagenome (GOLD analysis project Ga0209403, IMG submission 187440) | Marine microbial communities from western Arctic Ocean - ArcticOcean_MG_CB11_86 (SPAdes) (version 2) | ecosystem: Environmental > Aquatic > Marine > Oceanic | place: Arctic Ocean... | reverse complement strand
ATCTTCGAGGATAAAAACCGCGGCGAACCTAAGAAGTCCGGAACGTTCGTTGCCATTAATTGGCATGCACTACTCGGCTACAACGCGCTTTAGTACTTTATCTCAGCACCCTGACCCCCACCATCTGTATAAACATGGGTGCTTACGGGTATCGGCGGTAGGTGTTCCCAGTCGTTACGACAAACGACCGAAACAGCGAATTAAATCGTGCTATTGGAGTAACTACGCGAAAAGCCCCTGCATTTCTGCAAGGGCTTCTCTAGTTTGATTTACGTTTGGAGCGTATGAAGTTATCTAAGCCGTTACCCTCTTCTGCTTTGGGAGAGGGTAACGGTTAGCTGGTCACGCCGCCGTCGATGGGGATTGCCTGGCCGGTGATGTAGCTTGCGGCGTCGGAGCATAGGAACGATACGACTTGGCCGACTTCATCTGGGGCGCCGTATCGATTCATTGGCACCCAGCTTTCCATTCGAGCGCGTGTGGCGGGATCGCCATCGTGGTCAAGACCATGCATCATCGTCGTGTCGATCACGCCGGGACAAACAGCGTTCACCCTTATGCCTTTCCGTGCGTAGTCGCGTGAGGCTGCTTTGGTTAAACCGAGAACACCGTGCTTGCTCGCTGTGTAAGCGGGTTGGCGCCCGGTGCCGCCACGGAGTCCCATGTACGAAGAATCGTTGACGATCGAGCCGCCACCGTTCTCGATCATGTAGCCGATTTCGTACTTCATACTCAGAAAAGCACCCTTGAGATTGATGTTGATGATCTGGTCGAATGCGTCATCTTCGATTTCGTGGAGATGTCCTGCCGGTTCGAGAATTCCAGCGTTGTTGAACGCCGCATTTAACCCACCGTAGGTCGACACTGCGTGCTGAACTGCACGTTCTACTTGTGAGCCAACCGAAATGTCGGTGACTACATAGGTCGCTGTCCCGCCTGCCGATTCGATTATTTTCACCGTTTCGGCAAGCTCGTTCTCTCGGCGCGCTGCGGTGACGATCTTCGCTCCGTGAGCAGCCATGACTAGTGCAGTTTCACGGCCAATACCAGAACTGGCGCCTGTGATTAGGGCGATCTTGCCTTCAAGAAGAGCAGACATTCAGTGAATACCTTTTGGTTAGCTAGCAGCTTTTTGTTATTGGGTTCGGTGGCTCGGTTGAGATGTAGCACGTAGCATACGTTGTCAGGTTAATTATCTACCCGTATTGCATTTCTTATGACTATCGAATTACGTTCAGTAACAGACGAAAACTTCGTCGAGTGGCGCAAAGCTGTTCGGCAAGGGTTTGGCATCCATGTCCATCCCGACGATATTGCGCGTCTGCGAAACGATCGAGCCGAGCTTGATAGATTGATTGCGGCCGTCGATACCGGATCGGAACGGATCGTCGGCACCGGTGGTGCGGATTCGTATTCACTGACCGTTCCCGGCGGAGCGGTAGTTCCGATGGCTGGCGTGGCTTATATGACCACTTCGGTGACCCATCGTAGGCAAGGTGGATTCTCAGGAATGATGAACCACATTCACGATGAAGCCCGTGAGCGCGGCGACATAGTATCGGGGCTATGGGCATCACAAGCTCATCTTTATGGCCGGTTCGATTACGGTCTTGGAGTGAACTCCTATGATTGGGAAATCGACCCCAGCTTTGGATCTCTGTCGCACTCGCCGATCTCCGACGGTGACAAGTCTGACGCACATGTTTATTTCGTCGACGCCGATGAAGCTGCAGCGATGCAGCCCGGTATTTACGAGCAAATGCGCCTACAAACAGCTGGATCAGTCGATCGAAACTCGGGTCGTTGGCGATACCAACTCTTCGATGAAGAGCGAGTGCGTGACGGAGCGAGTGCATTGTTCTTTGCTATCTGCGAAGAAGACGGCGAGCAGACGGCCTACGTTGCGTATCGGATGCGTCGCAAAGGCGATACCGATATGGGAGTTATGGAAATTCTCGAGCAGGTTTCGGTGACGGATACTGCCCACGCGACGATGTGGCGCTTTCTGCTGAATTTTGATCTTGTCGGAAAAATCACGGCAACGAATCGACCTGCCGACGATCCACTGTGGTGGATGCTTGCCGATCCCCGTCGTTTGAACCGAACGTCGCACGATGCGCTTTGGGTTCGCCTGTTGGATATTCCAAAGGCGCTCGAAGCTCGCACGTACAACGCCGATGGTCAACTGAAGATGGGATTGATTTCGGAATCTCAGCCGGCTTTGGCTGGTACTTATGTGCTAGATATTGATGATTCACAGGCTTCAGTCAAGAAAACTAACGATAAGCCAGACGTGATCATGACTCCTGCCGATCTATCGGCGATTTATATGGGTGGAGCAACGCCGGGGGCGCTGGTTGAGGCGGGTCGGATCGACACAGTTACCACCGGTTCGCTCGCCAAACTTCATGGAATGTTTTCGACCGATTCAGCACCGTGGTGTGCGCACTACTTTTAGGCTTTAGGATTTTCATAGAACACACCATGACTATCGAATACCGACAATTTACTCCCGCTGAGCACAGGCATTTTCGTGCGGCGATCGAACGTGGATTTGGTAGCCATTACGAGCCTGATCACAATATGTATCAGATCGATTTGAAGTTGTTCACTCCGGAAATGTCTATGGGTGCATTTGATGGCGAAGAGATTGTTGGTACATCAGGAGCCATAGCTTTCGAGAGTGCTGTTCCCGGTGGTGTGATCGTGAAGAACGCTGGAGTGACCGGTGTTACGGTCGCCACGACTCACCGTCGTCAGGGCATCCTCACTAACATGATGAAGCGATTGTTGCTGCAGGAACGCGATAAGGGCAATATCGTCGCTTCTCTCTGGGCATCTGAAAGTATCATTTACGGTCGTTACGGTTATGGAATGTCGATCCAGCACGAAAATATCAAGATCGATACTAGTCAAGTTGTAATCAAGAAATTACCAGAGATTCCTGGCAAGATTCGATTCGTGAATCAAGATGAGGCGCGGAAGGTATTTCCTGAGGCATGGGAAGCCGCTGTCAACTCACACGTTGGTATCCCGCGACAAGGCGAACGTAGTTGGGACCGAATGTTCATGGATTCCGATTCCCATGACGGTTGGAGCAAGCCGTGGCGGGTGGTGTATGAAGAAGATGGTCGTGCACTCGGATTCGCAATTTATATGCTGAAAGAATTGCATGTATTCGGTGAACAGACTCACGGACTTGTGAATGCGGACATGGTGATGCATAGCAATGCGGCTTCACACGCGGCACTTTGGAATCATCTTCTGAATGTCGATTTGTATGACAGCGTGAGTAATTGGCGTTCGCCGGTGGATGATGGCCTTCCATGGATGCTCGCGGATCAACGCCAGCTTGAACGCAAGCCGTACGACGGTGTGTGGTATCGAATGCTAGACGTAGCTAAGGCCCTTTCGGCTCGAACTTACTTGGCTGAAGGCAGCTTGGTATTCGAGGTCGAAGATGGGTACATTCCTGAATGGGGAGGTCGATTCGAGCTTGTGGGTGGCCCAGACGGTGCTACATGTGTGCCGACAACGAAGCTGGCCGACATCACTTTGCCAACCGCTTCATTGTCGACGATTTACCTTGGCGGTGCGAAGCTTGCTGATATGGAACGAGCAGGACGGGTTGAAGAGAATACATACGGATCGATAGCGTTGGCTGATGCCATGTTCGCTACCGTTCGGGCGCCTTGGTGCCCGCTGATGTTCTAGGATGTGATTGCGTTATAGATCCGGGCACCGTTGGACGACTTGGTCGCGCGTCGCAAATCTCCTACCCTAGCCCTTCTGTACCTAACGGGAGCGTTAATAGTTCTTTTTACCAGATGGTTTGGTTTCTTTCACTGGAATATCAGGCATAGGATTTCCGTAGCCAGCGATTCACAAATAGAATGCAGTAAGTTCAGTAGTTCGAATACTAGAGAATCTCATGACTAACTTCACACCTACACATCTTGGAAAATGGGAATCGCTGTTCACTGATCTGGTCGATGGCGAAGGTTACGCGCTTACTGAAGAGGGCACTTGGATGCTCGGCGAAAAGCCTGGACTGGTGTGCGTGTTTGAGGACGACGAGCCGCTATACATCGAGGCTGCTGCGAATATATCTAAGACGCTACAGTGCTACATCAAGGGTGGCTCCGAGTGCGACTTACGTACGATGGTCGGGGTGGTCGAAATGGGTGCTTCTATGAAGAACGCAGCTCAACGCGCAAAGTCGGGTCCGCTGGCACTTCGTATTTCCAAACGAGTCGAGAAGTTTCGATACCGAGTCGTTCCGGCTCCAACCAAAACCATGCAACAACTCGCCGATGCCTTTAACGTAGTCGCAGACACCCGCTATGCAGGCCCCAGTGCACTGGCGAATAGGGCGTTGGATGCGTTGCCGGGGTAAGTACGCTTATGCTCCAGAATCTTATAGCGACGAGATGAATCGGAGATGGGCCGTTAACTTACGCTCAGAACGCTGCCCTAGTAGCTCGGTTTAACTCACGTTGAGTAGGCCTATATGTGTCTCACCTGAAACACTCTTCCACACGCAAAGTTTTTGAGCAATGTTGGTGGACAAAGAGTGAAGATGGGCAGCGAATCGGATAGCTTAAACGAGTAGGGGCTGGAATAAATCCTGCCCCTACTCGTTTGACCTTTTTAAGAGTTTTGTTTGCCGTCAGATGCGAACTGACTCTCGGTCGTTATTTCGATCTGTCTACGGATTAGTATCAGCGACTGATGTCGGCTGAACTTGTCGTAGAAAACGTGCCATTAACACCTTAGTCGTCGGCCATTACGGCTGTTTCTTCTCGTTCTGACTCTCGATACATTCCACCGTTTCGGTAGCGTGTCCGCGCTGCCGGATGGTGTCGCAAGAATGGCGGAATCGCCATTGATGCAGGATCTTCGAGTGCCTTCCGAGCGCGTGTCTCGGCTTCTTCCTCAATTTCACCAGCAACCGGGAATCCGGTAGCGATGATCGTGAGTTTCACTTCGTTTTCCATCTTCGGATCGGTAACCGTTCCGAAGATGATGTTGGCGTCGGGGTGAACTGTCGAAGAGATCACCTCTGAAGCACGCTGTACTTCATCCAACGTAAGATCTGTGCCGCCGGTGATGTTGAAGATTACACCTTTGGCTCCGGCAATTTCGACTTCGAGTAACGGCGAATTGATCGCCTCTTTTGCAGCTTCGATTGCTCGGTTTTCGCCAGAGCCTTTACCGATAGCCATCCATGCAGGACCGGCGTTATCCATAACGGCTCGAACATCGGCAAAGTCTAGGTTGATTTCGCCTGGGACGAGAATCAGTTCTGCAATCGACTGGATGCCCTGGCGAAGCACATCGTCTGCCATCTTGAACGCACGATCCATAGTGAGCTGTTCATCGGAGATGGCGAGAAGTCGGTCGTTAGGAATTACGATTAGGGTGTCGACTTCTTTGCGGAGCAACTCTATGCCCTCGAGAGCTTTTCTCTTGCGAACCACACCTTCAAATTTGAATGGCTTGGTAACGACACCGACTGTTAGTGCGCCTAGGCTTTGGGCAACTTCGGCGACAACTGGTGCACCTCCGGTTCCGGTTCCGCCACCCATGCCGGCAGCTACGAAAACAAGATCAGCGCCCTTGAGCACTTCTTTAATTTCGTCGCGATCTTCTTCGTGACACTGTCGACCCTTCGCTGGATCGCCACCAACGCCGAGGCCACGTGCTGTCGAGTCGCCGACGCGAAGTCGTACGGGTACCGATGCGGCGTCGAGGGCCTGTGAATCGGTGTTTACTGAAATGTATTCAACCTCAGGTACTCGTTCTCGGTACATGCGGTTGACAGCGTTCTGGCCGCCACCTCCAACACCAACTACTTTAATGTTTGCGGTACCGACAGAACCTTCTGGAATCGGTGCGTTGTGGTCAGGCATTTTCGTTCGATCTCCAAGCATTTCAGGCGGGCTATGGCGGCTTGTACGACCGATTTGATTTCGCTAGTTCGGTTCGGCACTGCCGTCGTTAATAAAGTAGATATCTTGACTCTAACGAGTGTCTATCAATCGATTCCTAGAAGATTTTGTGCGCGATTCGACGTGTTTCCTCAAACCGAAGTGACCAGCAAAATCAAATTGCGTAAAATTTGCGGTGTAGCTACACTCAGGTTCTTTCCTAGCGGCTCACTTAAAAGAAGCTTCTAAAACAGTTGTTTCGCAAACTACGCAACTATCACGATCTCAGGAGAATGAACGTATGAATGGATACGAGGCGATAGCAAAAATCTTGAAGCAAGAGGGTGTCGAGTGGATGGCATGCTTCCCTGCTAACCCATTGATAGAGGCCGTTGCAAAAGAAGGAATCAAGCCGTTTGTGTTCCGCCAAGAGCGTGGCGGAATTATGGCTGCTGACGGTTTCTCTCGAATGATGGCCACACAAGGAAAGTTCGGCGTATTCGCTTGTCAGGGTGGTCCTGGAATTGAAAACGCATTTGGTGGAATTGCTCAGGCATCTTCCGAAGGTGTTCCGCTGATTTTCTTACCAGACGGTCCAGGCACTGACGTAACCCCTGTCGCCCCTAACTTCTCTGGCCCTGACAACTTTCGCTTCATTACAAAATGGGCACAGTCGGTTACCAATGCTGAACGCATCCCTGCACAGATGCGACAGGCTCTTTCGATAATGAAGAATGGTCGACCTGGACCTGTATTACTCGAAATGCAGCGAAACATCATGGGTAACGAGGTATCAAACCTCGACGATTTCCGGTCGCCTAAGCGATACGTTGCCGCTCCTGACAAATCTGATCTTCGAGCTGCAGTAAAGAAACTGCTCTCTGCCAAGAAACCTGTTTTCTACGCAGGTCAGGGTGTGCTCTACGCTGGTGCATCGGCCAAGCTCACCGAGCTAGCCGAACTGACACAGATTCCTGTTATCACTTCGATGCCGGGTAAATCGGCCATCGACGAGCGACACCCGCTCGCTCTCGGTGCAGCCAACAAGACTGCGCCTAAGGGTGTTTGGGAGTGGCTCAAGTCGAGCGATGTTCTTTTCGCTATTGGTGCGAGCCTCACGAAGACCAGCTTTGGTATCAACATTCCTTCAGGGAAGACTCTGATTCATTCAACTGTGAACTCTGAAGATATCGATAAGGAATACACAACCGATATCGGACTTGTTGGTGATGCTATGAAGACACTATGCATGCTTGTAGACGAGGTAAAGGCAGAAATTGGTGAAGAAGGACGTAAGTCTGATTCTTCGACTAGAGAAGCCGTTGCTGAGGTCAAGACAGAGTGGATGAACGACTGGGCAGCACTGCTCAATTCCGACATGGATCCGATCAATCCTTACAGACTCGTCAACGAGTTGAACAAGGCCGTTGACCACGAGACGACGATCGTGACTCACGATGCTGGACACCCACGTGACCAGATCATGCCGTTCTACACAGCTACAGTTCCGCATAGCTACGTTGGGTGGGGCAAGAGCACGCACCTGGGATACGGTATTCCCTTGATGATAGGTGCCAAAATTGCTAATCCCGACAAGTTCTGTGTGAACTTCATGGGTGACGCTGCGTTCGGTATGTCAGGCCTTGATTTGGAGACTTCTACCCGTATCGGTGCTCCTATCACCACTGTTCTGTTGAACAATGGAACGATGGGCGGCTACAACCGTTCATTGCCGACAGCTATGGGCGAGTACAACGCTGGAAACATGGGTGGAAACTACGCTGGAATTTCTGAAGACCTCGGTGGAGTTGGAATCAAGATAACTGACCCAAGCGAAATTGCCAGGGCGCTGACTAAGGCTCGGCAGATTAACCTCGATGAAGGTAAGCACGTGCTGTTGGACGTAAAGACCCAGCAGTGGGTAGAGTTCTCGGAATACAAGGACTAGTTACGTAATCGAAATAGATCAATGAAGGGGGCGATCGAAAGATTACCCCCTTTTTCGTAGTAGATAGACCGGAGATTACGAAGCCAATGGCGCTAGCAAGGCTGGTGCTACTGGCGACAAAAATTCTTCTGGTGGTAGCGGAGATAGAACGAATACTGCAGAAATCGCTATGGGTCTCGATGAGAATATTGTCGGTGCACATACGTACCTGTTTGGCTGGATTATTGGGGTGGTGTTTCTACTTACAGAAAAAGAAAATCGGTTCGTGCGATTTCACGCCATTTAGTCGATCGCTATATCCGTACCCATAACGATCAACTCAGGAATATTTTCGGCAATTGGAATTCATTTTCTTGATACTTCATCGAACAACCTCTTGACTAACGCGTCTCGTGATGATGGATCTATTTTTAATCTTTCATGCATTGATCGTAATGCGTTTTAATTTCCGTTATGCCGGTTGCTTTGCTGAAGAGCAGATAAAGAAAATGGATAGTGAGTAGTGAACGCAATGCTGAGCACGGTTGCAGGATTAGTTTCGAACTGCGAAGGTAGCCACATGTTTAATATTCCAACTATTAGAGTCCTATTGCTTGTGGTGATCGTCTCCGTTTTGACCTTGATGCTTGCAGTGTGCGGAAGCAGCGAACCTGTCGCACTTTTTGAGCGAGTTGTCGATGAATCGCGTGTATTTACGGTGTCTGATCTCACAGCCGCAGGGATGAAAGCATCCAAGCAATACGAGGTAGATGATCTTCCTGGCGGAATCGACGCCTGGTACGGATTTATTCAATCCGAGACTGGACCGTTAGATATTGAAGTCCGTTTTTACGCCAGCCATATCGATGCAGCCGAATTGGGAAGCGCATTGGCTGAGGCGGTTTCAGGCGATGATGCCGACATTGAGGAAGACACAACTCCGTGGCCAGAGGGCTACAAAGATCGCCAACGAATGCGAAGCGGTGGATCTGCTGACCTCGCTGCTTGGAGTGGTCAACGAGGGCCGAATTACGCCGATTTCGTGGTCTACGGGAACATGATTTTGCTTTGTCAGGGAGACGAACCTGATCAATCAATCAACACGTGCTACGAATTGATTAACGCTGTCGTCGGTGATCCGGACGCGTCAGGCGACTAGCTCTGCGTTGAAATTCGAGTGAATCATTCGCTGATCTGAGCAGTTCCAAAATCGAGTGAGTCTTTTGCTGCATTGATTAGCCCGGTTCGATTGTAGAATCCGTGGAACATACCCTCCTATTCACGGTAGGCGTTTCTTACTCCCGCTGTTTCAAGGGCGCGAGCGTAATCCACCCCCTCATCGAGTAGTGGATCGCATTCGACGGTTACCACTGTGACGTCGGATAAATCAGCCAAGCTCGTCGATTTCATATGGCGAGAATCCATCTCCGTCTGCCCCAAGGTAGTGATCCCAGAACCACGTCATTGCTTCTCGGATGAGGTAGTAATCGCTGCCGAAATCGATGTATGACAGGCGATCAAGATCGTACGCAGCTCGGCCAATATTCCCATTGATGCGAGCCTGCTGGGCCGATACTTCTGTGTTGGCAGGAAGCCCGAGCGATGCGTATTTCTGTATCGCTGCTAGAGCCTGCGTATGCAGCGGTTTGGGTTGAGACATTTGGCTACTTAGCGAAGGATCGTAGAATACCGACTGCGGCTTCGTCGCAGGCTTTTGTTGCGTCGTCTATTAACCCGAAAGATCCGTTGAAACCGTGCGTCATGCCAGCGTATTCGGTGTAGGTCACGTCGTTGCCAGCGGCTTTTAGGGAGGCTGCGTAGTCGGCGGCTTCATCGAGGAGCGGGTCGTACTCAGCTGCAATCACTGTAGCGTCGGCAAGCCCAGATAGATCTTCTGCGCGAATCACCGAGGCGTATGGGTGATGACCATCCCCGTCAGGCCCAATGTATTGATCCCAGAACCAAACCATTCCCTCTGTAGTTAGTCCGTAACCTTCTGCATTAGCGACAGACGAAGGACGCTCAAAGCTGCGGTCGATCACCGGGCAATACAGCACTTGGTGCTTGATATTTGGTCCGCCACGGTCTCGCGCCATGAGAGCCACCGCTGCCGAGATATTGCCACCGGCGGAAGTTCCAGCAACAGCAAGGTTAGAGGCATCGACACCTAGATCTTTGGCATGCTCGACTGCCCAAACAGTCGCAGCGTAGCAATCTTCGGGAGCCGCAGGGAATCGGTTTTCGGGAGCCATCCGGTAATCGACTGAAATCAGCACAGCGTTAACTCGATTTACTAAACCCCGAGAAGTTGAATCCTCGCTGTCGAGATCGCCGATCACCCATCCACCGCCGTGGAACAGCATAATTAGCGAGTGCGGCCCCTCGGTCGTTGGTCGATATATTCTAATCGGAATTTTGCCAGCAGGACCCGGAATTGTTCGTTCAGTTATTTCTCCAACCGGTTCTTGAACCGACGGAATTGCAAGGCGACCGGCAGAGGCATTCGCCCGGGCTTCCGTGGGCGTTATGTCACGGTTGTCTGGGTAGCCTAAGGCGGCGCGGCGATCCATCAGTGCTTGTACTTGTGGGTGAAGAGGCATGGTGTTCTCCGGTGAAAGATTTGTTTTGGGTGGCAGAAATTTACCAGAGTCCTGAGATGAATGAATGCCGGGAATCATTGGCGAGGTCGTTCATTGGCACATAGAGTTACCGACATGTCGATGAGCGACCAAACATATTCTTCGTTCGAAACAATTCTTGACGCAGTGCGACGTGAGATTTCGAGCCATGCCAATTCGCCGATTTTGATTGGAATCGATGGTGGCGGTGGATCGGGTAAATCGACGTTGGCGAAGAATCTTGCTGCCACGCTCGGTGACGCTTCGTTAATTCACTTGGACGATTTTGCAGACTGGACCGACGACTCGAACTGGCGGTTGAGTACCTTCACTGAACGAGCACTGAAGCCGCTTCTTGCTGGCATTACGTCTAAGCACCGACGATACGACTGGCCGACCGACACTCTTGGCGAGTGGTTCGAAATTCCATCGACTGGAGTTGCAATCATCGAAGGTGTGACAGCTCTTCGAACGGACTTGCGAGAGTACTGGAAGATTTCGATATGGGTCGACTGCCCACGTGAACTTAGACTTGAACGTGGGGTAGCGCGGGATGGCGAAGCTATCCGTGCGAAATGGGTTGACGAATGGATGCCTGGCGAAGATCAGTACTTCAGTCGCGAAAAACCTTGGGAATCAACAGCGTTTTTATTTGATGGATCTGACGGTGGGTCTTCTAATTTCACCCCACCTGTTTAGCGATCTGGCGAATTGAAGTTTTCTAGTGACGTCGATTGCCCTTAGAATGAGCCGATTGAAAATGGCAAGCGCATTGCCGCTCGCTCCCTGACATTGGAAAAACACGAACGAGAGAAGCATGAAAACCACTGGATTCCGAACAATGGTGCTGGGTACTCCCTGGCGAAACCTTACCTACTGCATCATCGAAACCGACGAAGGAATAATCGGAATAGGTGAAGCTCGTGTTCTGGGTAAAACCCACACGGTCATTGAGTACCTGAAAGACGCTCAACGTCACTTCATTGGACATGACCCGTTCGATATCGAAGCCCTTTACCGTCGAATGACTCTGTTGGACTTCGGTAAGCCGGGTGAGGTTGTCTATACAGGCTTGGCTCTCGTCGAGCTGGCGTTTTGGGACATCATCGGCAAGAAGACGGGCCAGCCTGTTTTCAAGCTGCTTGGCGGGCAGGTAAAAGAGAAGATTCCTGCGTATGCAAACGGTTGGTACACAGTCGAACGTACGCCTGAAGCATTCGCTGAGGCCGCTCGAAAAGTTGTTGACCGCGGTTACCGCGGAATGAAATTTGATCCGTTTGGTAACGGCGACATGGAGCTTGAACGTTCAGAATTCTTTCGTTCGATTGATTTGATTGAAGCTGTCGCCAATGTAGCCGGTACACGGGCACAGATCATGATCGAAATGCACGGGCGGTTCGCACCAGTGCAGGCTCGTGAAATCGCTCGCCACATTGAGAAATACAACATCGGTTGGATCGAAGAACCGGTGCGACCTGGCGATACCCCGGCTTTGCAGTCGGTAAGACAGCACACATCGTTGCCGATCGCGACCGGAGAGCGACTGTATGGTGCTCCTGAGTTCCGAGAAATTTGGGGATCGGGGAACGTCGATGTGCTGCAAACCGATATTACTCAGTCGGGTGGTATTTTCGAGAGCAAGAAGATCGCATCAACCGCCGAGACCTACTCGATCATGGTCGCGCCGCACAACGTTGGCGGAATTGTTTCGACAATGGCAGCGTTGCATTTGTGTCTCACACTTCGAAATGCCAAGATTCTCGAGCACTTCAACGACTTTGCCGATCCGCATGTGAAGAAGGCTGGATCCGGATATCCGGAGGTGGTCGATGGCTACTTCCCTGTGCCAGATAAGCCGGGCTGGGGCATCGAACTTGACGAAGACTTCATCAAGGCGAATCCACCGAACTACACGTCAGCCGGAGTCATCGCCGATCCCGGATTAAACATGTTCGAGAACGCCAATTGGGCAAAGCGCGGTCAAGGCGAGTAGGTGCCATTGGTACTTTTTCTTCCGTTGGCTGGAACTTGGCTAATTTGTGTCAATGATCCGGCACTTTGAATTGTCGGATCATTGACGACAGCGATTGCCAACCTGTTGGCCTCTTCGTAATCACAGCGCGAGATTTGACTGCATGGAATCGGATTGACCTTGCCTGCACCTCAACGCGCGTCTAAACTTTCGCCATCTTGTTCTTTTGTAGTTTTCGAAGAGGAAAACCATGACGAAGATTCTGACTCAGGATCAGATCGATACTTACAACCGCGACGGCTATATCGCCGTTCGTGAGGTTTATACGGCTGCGGAGGTTCGTGAACTTCAAGAGGTGACTGAGGAGTTCGTTCAGAAGTCGGCAAAAGTTTCGGATCACACCGAAATTTTTGATATTGATATCAAAGCTGGTCATTCGGTTAACAGTCCGAAGTTACGAAGAATCAAGAACCCTCACCTGCATCACGATGCCTACAATCGGGCGATGCGGAACCCTAAGCTTCTCGATATTATCGAGCAGTTGATAGGTTCCGACATTCGCCACCACCACACCAAGCTGAACAACAAAGCTCCGGGTGGCGGAGCGCAGGTCGAATGGCACACCGATTGGGGCTTCTACCCGGCAAGCAATGACGACATTCTTGAAGTTGGTCTTGCGATTGATGCCATGACAGTCGAAAACGGATGTCTCATGGTGCAAACCGGATCCCATAAAGGACCTGCCTACGACCACCACGAAGACGGTGTGTTCGTCGGAGCTGTTCAGATGTCGGACGTCGACATGGACATGGCAGGTCAAATATTGCTGAACGAGGGCGATATTTCGTTGCACCACGTACGAGCGCTTCATGGCTCTGAACCGAACATGTCGACCAAAGCCCGTCGCCTGCTGTTGATGGGTTATGCCGCTGCCGACGCTTTCCCAGTTGGCGGATACGGAGACTGGAACAAGTGGCAATCGGACATGCTGCGGGGAGTCGGCACGAATGAGCCAAGATTTAATGGTGCTCCGGTACGTGTCGCTGAACCAAAACCGGCCGGCAAGGGATCGATTTTTGAAATTCAAGAAGAATTGAGCCAGACTCACTTCGAGGAAGTAAAACCTACCTGATCGTCCGCTAGTAGTTGAGACGAGATCAGTTAGCAACGTATTTGAGTGAAATGCGAGGTGCTGTCTATGAACGTGTCAGTTGGTGATTTAGAGTTCGAGTGGCTTGGTGATTGGGCTGAACTTCCGTCTAACGGCACAGTTGAGCGTGGCTGGTCGCACCACGGTATGGCGTTTTCCAGCGAAGGCCAGATCGTAACGTTTCATCCTGCGGAGTCGCTCGTCGTAATTCTTACGACCAATGGAGATCTCGTTAGGTCATTTGAGATTCCGGTAATCGAGGCTCATGGACTAACGTTGAGCACTCTCGGTCTCAATCAATCGATATGGATTGCCGACAATGGTCGCAAGCGTGATCCCAATCAGGATTACGACTATATGCCCGACCCATTGCAAGGCAAAGTAATGCGGGTTTCTATGTCGGGTCTGGTCGAGATGGAACTTTTTGAGCCGACGAATGCTGGTCTGACCGGCGAAGCTTTTTCACCGACGAGCGTTATTGCTTTCGATGAACACCTAGGCGGTAACGGCGATATTTGGGTCGCCGATGGTTACGGAAAAAGCCTCGTTCATCGATACAACTCGAACGGTGAATATCTTCTGTCTATTGACGGCATCAAAGGCTCGGGTCGCTTCGACTGTCCGCACTCACTGTGGATCGACACTCGTTCGGGCTCGGCTGAGCTGCTTGTTGCCGATAGGGCGAATGGGCGGGTGCAAGTCTTCGATATGGAAGGCGAGTACATTCGAACGATCGGTTCAGATTATTTCGATCGGCCAACGGTATTTGCGAACTACGGTGACAATCTGCTGGTAGGTGAGCTGAACGCCCGCTTGACTGTGGTTGGACCCAACGATGAGTTGATCGACTACATCGGCGACAACGCGCCTGTATCCGAAGAGCCTGCCTGGCCGAACGAGCCTGACTCGAACGATATTCCCCGCCGAACTTCTCGGTTGGTGGAAGGGTTGTTCAACAGTCCTCACGGGATAACTTCCGACAACGACGGGAACATCTACGTGAGCGAATGGCTGATTGGCGGACGGTACACGAAGCTTCGTTTGATCAAGTGATTGCGTTCGTACGATGACTTCGCCGAACGATCGATCGGAACCGACTCTCCCAAACTTGGTTTGCAATGGCGCGTCTGTTGACGAGATTCATCAGAGAATTGCTGATGCCAATGACATCGACGAGTTCGATTTCAAAGGTTGGACAGGTCTTCACTGGGCGTTGGTGCGCGAAGTTTCTGAAGTAGTAGCGCTTTTACTGGAATCGGGAGCCGATCCGAATCGTGCAACTGGAACAGGTCGAATACCGCTTAATATAGCCGTTCGAAGTGGTCAGGGTGATGCCGTGACGTTGCTTCTAAACGCAGGAGCAAATGCCGATCTAGCCGACATCGATGGCAAGACGCCGCTAATGGTTGGTCGGTTGAGTAAGTATCCAGAGCTAACCAAGCTGTTGGAAAAGTAAACGACCGATGCTCCAATTTATCCAATAGGAAACCCATCCTCGCATCCTCATGGGATGCCCTAGTTTAAGTTGGTCGTAAATCCGAGATAATAAGTGGTATCGCTATTAGGGGCAGTTCAACTCCAGTCCCTTGAGGTGAACTGGGTGATTGATTCCTCAATAGAGGTGATGTTTTCGACGACAATGTTCATTGTTCCTTCGCGTCGGGAGACTGTTCCGGTCGCTAGTAGTAACGACTCTTTGATCTGCTGCCTGAAGCGTTGATACATCGTTGGCCATATGATCAACGGCGAGTGCCCAAACTCGTCTTCCAGTGTGATGAACACCGTCTTGCCGTTCGGTTTCTGACGTCTGATCACAAGACCAGCCACTGAAATTCGATCGCCATTGGCGTAGTTTCGAATCTCTTCGCTATGAATCACCGTTGGAGCTAGGTGAGGTCTGATCTTCTCCATCATGTGACCCTGCGGGTAGACACCTGTAGCTGAGTACTCGCCGATCATCCGGTCCCAGTTCGACTCGTCAGGTAACGTAATCATGTCCTGCTCGACCGGCATTTCGAACGCCAGTTGTCGTGAGCCATCTTTCTTCTCGCCACGAGGTCGATAGCGCAAGCCAGACTCCCAGCGGAGATGACGTCGATTGGCGATAGTCGGAGGAATGCGTTCGGGATCGGCAATATTGTCGAAACGATCAAGCGCACCTGCTGCCGATAGAAGATCGAGAACTTCCTGTTGTACCCGGGTTCTCGACATGAAATTCCCCAACGAGACAAACTCACCGCCTGCCTCACGTTCTTCAACAATGGGAACGGCTGTAGCTGTGTTTAGCTTCGACACATGGATTAGACCCATCCGCAGAGCGCCGTCTTCAATAACGGATTTTTTGTCACTAAAATTGACGTCGGGACTAAGCACTTTAACCCCATGCCTAACAGCATCTTCTTTCAGCGTTTCGAGATTGTAGAAGCCCATTGGTTGGTTGTTGAACAGGCTCACGAAAAACTCGAGTGGCCAATAGTGTTTTAGCCACGACATTTGGTACGCCGTTACGCCAAAAGCGAAGGCGTGTGCTTCTGGAAACTGGTACATGCCGTGGAATTTGCCGAATACTTTTTCGGCGGCTTCGGGTGGAACACCTTTTACGAGCGCACCCGTAATGAACTTGTCCTTCCAGTGGGCGATATGGTGTTCGTTGTTTCGGCGAGTGAACGCCCGGCGCATTTGATCGCCCTCGACTGCGCTCATGCCGCCGACGTGCACCGCTAATTCGCCTAGTTGATCCTGGTAAAGCGGCACTCCATACGTTCGACCTAATGCCGGCTCTTCAAACGGATGATCGAACTGCCAGTCGGAGTCTTTGCCCATATGACGTCGTATTAGCAGCTTCACACCGTCGTTCACTCCAACGCCGGGACGAACTGCGCCGACTTCCCACGCCATTTCAGTTAGGTTGCGAGGGCGTAGGCGAGTGACCATCTGCATCTGAGCCGCCGATTCGATTTGGAATACTCCGATGGTGTCGGCGTTGTGAATGTCGGTGTAAACGGCGTGATCTTCGAAGTCTATCCGAGATATATCGACTCTTTCTTCAGTCTGTTTTCTGATGAGTTCTAACGCCTCAGAAAGTTGCGACAACGCCCCAAGGGCTAGGAAGTCGATCTTCACGAATCCGGCGTCTTCAGATGCGTTTTTGTCCCATTGGCAGATGTACCGACCGTCGATAGCGCTGCGTTGAAGGGGTACTGTTTCGGAGAGCGGACGTGCCGAGAGGATCATTCCTCCGGGGTGTTGTGCGAGGTATTTCGGGAAGTGATTTAACTGCTGGGAGAGTTCGATAAGCATTTGCCAAACGGGCGCGTCGACTCTATCTCTGAACTCTGGAAGATCAGCCATTTCTTTAGCTAAAGCTGGAATTGAACTGTGACCGTCGAGTCGCTTGTTGAGTCGACCCAGATCGTCATCAGCAATGCCCAAAACCTTACCCAAATCACGCACAGCTCCACGGATTTTGTATGTCGAAATCATTCCTGTGAGTACGGCGCGGTCGTAGCCCCAACGTTCGTGAATGCGGAGTATCAACTCGGCACGAATTTCGCGAGGGAAGTCGAGATCGATATCGGGCGGAGACAGTTTTTCGCCCTTGACAGTTTCTGGAAGAAATCGATCAAGCCTGAGCCCGAATTTAAGCGGATCGATATGCGATAGCCCAGTGAGGTAGCCGATTAGGAGCGCTACTGACGAACCTCTACCTCGACCTGGCGGGTTTTCTTCGATAGGGAGTCCTGATTCGACAAGCCCCAGATCTTCTTGCACTTCGCGAGCGATGCGGATGATGTCGTAGTACTGCAGGATGAACCCAGTAAGTCCGTGCATTTCGAGAAGATCGAATTCTCTGTCGAGTCTGGCGGTAACCTCTGGCATCACGCTGCCGTATCGACGCACAGCCGCCTCTTCGCAAATCTTCCTTAGGTAACTCAATTCTGTATGTCCTGGAGGGAGGAAATCGTAAGAAGGGAAGTCGTAGATGTTGTCGGAAGTAATATCGAATTTGCAGCGGTTGGCGATTTTGACCGTGTTCGTTATGGCTTCAGGGTGCTCACTGAATAGCATGCCCATTTCGGTTGGTGACTTTAGGAAAAACTGATCGTTGGGTCGGCGTTCCCGATGGCTCGCTTCGAGAGATTTATTGTGTTTGATTGCAACCAGTGCGTCGTTTAATCTATGTCGATCGCGAACGTGGTAGTGGGCGTTATTTGTGGCGACGACCCCAATTCCTAATTCCCGCGCAATTGCTGCCATACTTCGGTTTCGTTGGACGTCGCCCATGACGAGGTTTTGCTGTAGCTCAAGAAAGAAGTTTTCCTTGCCGTAAATCTCGATATATTTGCTGGTGGCGTGTTGGGCGGAGGCGATATCGCCGTTGGACACGATTTTGGATATCTCGCCCCTTCGACACCCGGAAAGACAGATAACTCCTTCAGCATGATCAGCAAGGAGTGCCGGATCGAGATGTGGGTCGTTTCGATCTTCGGTGTCGATGTGAGCACGGGTGGTTAGTAACGATATATTTTTGTAGCCCGTGGCGGTTTCCGCAATCAGGGTTATGTGCGGGCGACTGGTTGGCTCGTACTCGGTGTCGTCCGGCTCACCGAGTCCACGTGCGAGAGTGAGTTCGATGCCGATGATTGGCTTGATGCCGAGTTCTTTTGCTGCCTGCGCAAATTCCATGACCCCGCTTACGTTGTTGTGATCGGTAATAGCGAGGGCGTGCAGTCCTAACTGCTTGGCAGTGAGTAGTAAATCCCGTGATTCTGATGCGCCTTCTTGGAACGAGTAGTTGCTATGGGCATGGAGTTCAGCGTAGGCGGTAGTGTTGCGCTCTGTGAAATTGCTGTGGGTTACCAACTCGTGATCTCCGTGCAACTGGTTGTTTGGTTTGGTGTTTGTTTCTGTTTCTGGGAATCTATTCACAACCGCTTCTCATTTGTAGATTGGTCATTGGATCAGTGGTGTGTAGACCGTCCGATCAAGGCAGTTATCGAACTCAATTCTCAGATTATTTAGTTGGTATTAACCTGCCTGTCGATACCAGATGTTGGTCGCTAGGTTGAGGTAAATGGTTAACTTTTGCCCACTTTCGAGTCGGAGTACATAGTAGAGTCGGGCAATTTCCTCATTTGGTCCGCGCCACCACCCATCGTTCACCTTCCAGATATCGTCTATCTCTACGACTAGCATCCACTTGCCGTCGGAAAGCAGCGTTGTCTGTGTAGGGCGTTGTTCCCTTTCCCTCGTAGAGCGCGAGTTGTTGCCATACTTTCGGCGAGAACGAGGTGAGCCGGTAGCAGGTGGAACTTGGATCGAAGCCGGGTTACCCGCTGAATCGGTACGAACGTGAATAGTACGCGGAGCATTTAGGGGCTTGATTCCGCCAGCGTAAACAGGATTGATGGTGCGTGTGTTATCCAACTTTCGTTGCCTCCTCGTCCTCGCCGCCAGAGCTGTTCATCTGGACCAGTGCGTATCGGCGCTCTGGGATTCTCGACCACGGTTCGAGTTCTCTCACTTGGTAGATAGGTGGTGTAACTCTGAGGCGGGATCGAAGCTGGCTAATCGTTTCTTGCAGATCGGTATCACGCTTCACTTCTTTCCACATCGACTCCTGCCTGCCTGCCTCACCAGTAATGCCCGAAAGGGTTATGCGCATGTCTTCGAGTGGCCCCGGAATGTCAGCCATGTCGAGCTTCGACTTGATTGCAAATAGTGCTTGGTTTTTGTTACCAGCCGGATCTTTGAACGCCACACTCATTGTCCACGGAGCGTGTTGGAAAACCTGCGATTGAATGCTCGCCTGTCGGGCAAAGCGGCGTGAAAGTTGCGATCGTCCATATGCACGATTCAATAGACTTTCGATAGCCGGAACGATGGTTGCCATACTTGCTGTTGGGTCAGGAAAATCCAGATGTTCTGATACGACCAGTACGCTTCGTTTTGGCATGAGTGGTCGATGGTCGATGCCGTTTGCCAAATCCCATGCTATACCGCCTGCCTGACCGAATTGCGCCTCCATCGGTTCACGCGGAATATCGGCAATACGGCCCATCGTCGTTAGTCCAAAAGCGTGAAGCCTCTTAATGAGCTGATAGGGGAGTGGAAGCGAGTCGACTGGGAATTGATCGAGGAATCTGCCTGGTTTGCCAGTTACTTTCCTGCCGCTGTTCGATCTACTCAGCAGCGAGGCTGCGTAAGCAAGCCACTTGTTGCCACCAACTCCGATACGCAGATCGAAGCCACCGACCGCCCCTGCAAGCAGCCTTACGACATGTGCGTCGTCCCCGTACAGACTTTCGAGCCCCCAAATTCCAACATATGCTAGACCCGGAGCAGCAGCTTCAATATCGGGCACCAACTGTTCGAGATTTTCGATGATCTCGTCGAATACCAAAGTATAAAGCGGAGTGTCTGCTTCGATGATTAGTATGCCGCGGTGGCGTGATGTTGCCTCGATAAGCGGCATCCGAGGCATGACGTCGGTGAGGTTGGGCGATGCTGCGAGGACGACGCGTGCTGAAAGCGAGTTGCTGGCTTTAGATGAAGATAGCGAGCTTGCTTTTATGCCGAGGCCGCCGGATATGTTGGTGAGTTCTTCGTCAAGGTCGAGCGCTTTGCAAGCGATGATTGCTGATCGATCGTGCAGTTCTGGATTTCTTGCAACTTCAACCTGCCAGGGGAAGTTAGGAATCCGCAAACAAGCAAGCATCTTTAATGAGTTTTCCGAGAGATTGTGAGTTTTTGACTGAGTTGATGAATGGCTCTTCTGCGCGTGATTGCTTGCACTCTGGGTAATGGTGCGATGTGGTAATAGTCGCCGCGTGTTTGGCTGCGCTGCGAGTGATTTAACTTGTGGGGGAGAACGTCTCATTTAGATAGTTATATGGCGCGTTGTGTGATGGTGTATTCGACCTGAAATTGGTCGCCGAAATTAGACAGTAAGAGAATCAATTAGCGTCATAAAATGTCGCTGTGTACGAGACGAACCGGGTTCGCCTATTAATCCGGGGGATGTTTTTTAATGATTTACCAGAACGTTTTACCGACTAGGGCACCAATAATAGAACAAATGTTCTAAATATCAATAGGGTTTGTCACCCAATGTGAAAACACGGAGCGCCGTCACGGAATATCGATCAGTTAGTCTTTTTAGAAATGAATTCGATGCGCAGGCAAGAAAACCGCATTTTTTGTCACTCCTAATTCCTAGGCTTTAGGGCTATGTTCAGAAGCGAGAGAGTCGGCTCTTAACCGAAACTGTAATACTGAAGAGAGCTCATCTCCACAGCACCTCTCACTAACCATTAAGTAGCACTATCTTGGCGTTACACGTGTGGAATTCAGATGTAGTCTGATTCCTCGTCATTCCGGCAGCATTCACTGTCGATAAGACACAGTCTCGTCGAGCAATGGGTTTGGCGAAAACAAAGTGAAGAACGAACTACCAAATGAGAAGCTCCCAACTATTCGGCAAAACTCTTCGACAGGCTCCTAGTGATGCAGAAACCATCAGTCACAAGCTGCTTACACGCGCTGGCTTTATTCAGCAGATCGCAGCAGGGATATTTAGCCTTCAGCCGCTGGGTAATCGATCGATCACTAAGATCAGAAACATCATCCGCGACGAGATGGATAGCGCTGGTGGTCAAGAGATCAATATGCCGGTAGTTCAGCCTCGTGATCTTTGGGTAGAGTCAGGCAGAGCAGACACGTTTGCCCCCCCTCTCGCAAGGTTTGAAGATCGTCGAGAGCGCGACATGGTTATTGCGCCTACTCATGAAGAAACAGCCACCGCAATGGCTCGTGCGGGGGTAACCAGCTACCGAGATTTGCCTTTTACGATCTATCAGATTCAGACGAAGTTCCGTGATGAAACTCGCCCACGAGGAGGATTACTTCGTGTACGTGAATTCGAAATGAAGGACGCATATTCGTTTGACGCCGATGACGAGGGAATGGACCGTAGCTTCCAAGCAATGGTTGCTGCTTACAAGCGTATTTTCAAACGCTGTGGTCTCGATGTGATTATGGTCGATGCTGACTCTGGTGGAATTGGTGGCAAGGACTCGAACGAGTTCGTGCTGCTAACCGATAGTGGCGAAGACACGATTCTTATGTCTAACGAAAGCGACTATGCCGCCAACGTTGAAAAAGCCTCGTTCATTAAGAAGGCGTTTCCGATCGATGAACTTGGTGCAGTTGAAGAATTTGCAACACCAGGCATCAAGACGATCGAAGAATTGGCGAAAGACGAGGGTGTTTCTAAATCGAAAACCGCTAAGGCTGTGTTCTACAGCGTCGACGGTGAGATAGTCGTCGTGACCATTCGTGGTGACTACGAAGTTAACGAAACCAAGCTTCGGAACCTACTTGATGGCGCCGAGCCTAAACTCGCTACAGCTGAAGAAGTAAAAGCAGCGGGATTGGTCTCAGGGTCGGCATCAGCTGTCGGACTAACAGGTATGAAGAGCATTGTGGACGATTCGATCACTATGGGATCGAACTATCTCGCTGGGGCCAATAAAGATGGCTTTCACCTGCGTAACGTCAACTTCGAGCGAGATTTCAAAGCCGATATTATTGCCGATATTGCCGAAGCTAAGAAGGGCTACTTATCGCCCGACGGCAAAGGGAAGCTCGTTGCTAAGCGTGGAATCGAAATTGGTCACGTGTTCAAACTTGGCAACGTCTACTCATCGAAAATGGGTGCCAACTACACCAATGAAGATGGCGAGCAGAACGAAATTCTCATGGGTTGCTATGGCATAGGAGTCGGGCGGTTACTGGCTGCAGCTGTTGAAGCTAACCACGATGATTATGGCATGCTTCTGCCAAGGGCTATCGCACCGTACGAAATCTACCTCGCTGGACTAAATCTCAACGATCCAGATATCGCCTATAAGGCCGAGATGATCTACGAAGCGTTGCAAGATGCTGGTTACGAAGTGCTCTTCGATGATCGAGACACTCCTCCGGGAGTGAAGTTCAAAGACGCTGACTTACTGGGAATTCCTGCTCGGGTTGTAATTAGCACGCGCAGCCTCGAAAACGGTGGTGTTGAAGTGAAGTCTAGAACCAGTAAAGATTCGGAAATCGTCTCTGAATCGGACGTACTCGAAAGTGTTAAATCTCTGTTCGAATAGTCGGATAAATAGGCAGTTGTTAGTCATTTGTGTCTGATTGAATACTAATTGGTATAGCCCTAACTTGCCATTAGCAGGTACAATCGAGTACGTGCTTCAGTAATTCTGCCTATTGCTCGCCGAGATTTCGGTGAATATTTGATGAATTATTTGGGCGCGAAAATAAGAATGTGGGACGATAACCGTACGTACGGCAATGGATATGTTCAACTTTGAACATTCGATGGGATTCCCACTAACGAGGCTTGATTTATGGGTAAGAAG
>Ga0209403_10002302_pt1 | contig 23041 bp, 14 predicted proteins | sample ArcticOcean_MG_C_8_FD_187440 | JGI IMG/M metagenome (GOLD analysis project Ga0209403, IMG submission 187440) | Marine microbial communities from western Arctic Ocean - ArcticOcean_MG_CB11_86 (SPAdes) (version 2) | ecosystem: Environmental > Aquatic > Marine > Oceanic | place: Arctic Ocean... | reverse complement strand
AGTGCCCTCGGCTACCAGACCCCGGCCGCGTTCGCGGCCAACTGTGTTCTGGAGGAGTCCGCTACGCTTCATCCACCAGAACACAGAACGACCACTGACTGACGTTCTCCCCGTTTCCTGATCCACGCGGAATGTGAGTTTTTCGAGTAACTTGCATTCTAGAAACGGAGGATCGAGCCATGAAACGGAAGCGCTACAGCGAGCAGCAGATCGCCTTCACGCTGCGTCAGCACGAGACGGGAACCACGGTCTCGGAGATCGTGCGGACGGTCGGGATCACCGAGCAGACGTTTTACCGCTGGAAGAAGAAGTTCGGCGGGATGGGCGTGGCGGAGGTTCGACGGTTGAAGCAACTGGAGGAGGAGAACCGGAATCTGAAGCAACTGGTGGCGGACCTGAGCCTGGATAAGCAGATCCTGCAGGATGTGCTGTCAAAAAAGCTCTGAGGCCCGATCGTCTACGTGTTCAGGTGAAGGAGGTCGAGATGGCCTACGAGGTGAGTCAACGGAGAGCCTGCCGGACGCTGAGGTTCCCGCGGGCGACTCACCGCTACCAGAGCGTGCGTGATGATCGGGCCGAGTTGAGGATTCGTCTTCGGGACCTGGCGGCCAGCCGTGTGCACTATGGCTACAAGCGGCTACACATCCTGCTGATGCGTGAGGGTTGGCAGGTGAACCACAAGCTGGTGTACCGGCTGTACTGCGAGGAAGGGCTTCAAATGCGTAGAAAACGGCCTCGACGCAACAAGAGCTGTTCGGTCCGTCGCGAACGGTCTCAGGCTGGTGCGGTCAACGAGACCTGGAGCATGGACTTCATGGCCGATCAGTTGCTCTCGGGGCACCGCATCCGGATTCTGACGTTAGTGGATAACTTTAGTCGTGAGAGTCTGGCGATCGAGGTCGGTCGCCGGATGACGGGCGACCATGTGGTGGAGGCTCTCGAGCGGGTCAACCGACACCGTGGGACTTGCCCGGAGACGATTCGGGTTGATAATGGCCCGGAGTTCATCTCGAAGTCCTTGGACTGGTGGGCGTACTGGAACGGAGTGACGCTGGACTTCAGCCGGCCGGGAAAGCCGACGGACAACGCGTTCATCGAGTCGTTCAACGGACGGCTCAGAGAGGAGTGTCTGAACGAGCATTGGTTCGAGTCGCTGGCGGATGCTCAGCAGAAGCTGGACGACTGGCGCCAGGACTACAATGACGTGCGTCCGCACAGTGCCCTCGGGCAGCAGACGCCACGGGAATTCGCGGCATCAGGAGCCCTGGCATGCCAGGGCTCCTGATGCCGGATTCCTAACATTCCAACTGGATCAAGGTTGGGGAGAGGGTCACAGTTCCGCGAAATGAACTTCCACTTCGCCGGATGAATCCAATCAGTCACACAGGTCAGTTAGCTGTACTATGGGCGGGATGACTATGCGATACATATTGAGTTTCATGCTGCTGGTCCTGGCGACTCAGAGTGCTGTCGCAGATGACGAGGCTCTGGCGAAGGGCTTCGATGAAATCGGTCCAGTACTCAAGGAGTTCTGTCTGGGCTGCCATTCGACGGCTGAGAAAGAAGGCGAGCTGGACCTGCAGCGATTCACTTCGCTGGCCAGCGTGCGGAAAGACGTGAAGCCGTGGCAGGCGATGATCCTGCAACTGGAAACCGGGGAGATGCCGCCGAAGGGCGAGCCTCAGCCGACGCCTGCTCAACGCAAACAACTGATCGACTGGACGCGGCAGTTTCTCGACAGCGAAGCGCGTGCACGGGCGGGCGATCCGGGACGAGTTCCGCTGCGGAGGCTCAGCAATACTGAATACAACAATACGATCCGCGACCTGACCAGTGTTGATCTGCAGCCCGCTCGGGAGTTTCCCGCGGATGGAGCGGCTGGTGAGGGATTTACGAATGCCGCCGAGGCGCTTGGCATGTCGCCGGCCTTGATGGGCAAGTACATCAACGCGGCCAGAGACATTGCTGCTCACGCGAAGCTGCTGCCGGATGGATTTCGGTTCTCGCCGACGAAGACTCGGCGCGACTGGACCGACGAAAGTCTGGTCGAGCTGCGGAAGTTCTACTGGCAGTTCACTCGTGATGGCGTTTTGCCGTTGAAGCCCTATCTCGCGGCCCTCGTGCGGAATCGCGACGCGGTGCTGGCCGGTGACATCAAGCTGGAATCGATCGCCGCGGACGAGAAGCTGAGTTCGAAGTACCTCAGCATTCTCTGGCAGGCGCTCACCAGTGGCGAACCGTCGTGGCCACTTGATCGAATTCGCGCTCGCTGGCAGAAGGCGACAGCGAACGACGTCGACGCGATCGTGGCGGAGGTCTCTGCGTGGCGTGACTCGCTGTGGACTTTCGGTCGGATCGGCAGTTACGTGAGTGCGGTTCGGGCGACCGCAAAGGACCCCGCCGTCGCTGCCGGGCACACGATCACGGTCAAGCTCGAACCGAAGCCTGGCCAAGGCGAGGTGACGCTCTACCTGATTGCCAGAGACTTCAGCGGCGGTGACAGCAGCGGCCACGTTGTCTGGCACAGGCCGCGTTTCGAAGGCAAGGATCTGCCGACGCTGGCACTCCGCGATTACCAGCAGTTCGGGCCGCGGTTCGAGATCGATTATTCGAAACTGTTCACCGGTACGCAGCGGTATCTTTCTACAGCCGTCGAAGCAGTCAACACCCTGCCGCGGCCGTCGGTGAAGGAACTGGCGGCGAAGCACCGACTCGACGAGGAATTACTGAAGCGGTGGATGGCTGTGCTGGACGTCAAGCCGCTCTCGACGAAACCGCAGCCCGTCGAAGAACCCGGCCGGGCCGTCGCGCGCGTCAAGTGGACACTGCTCGATGCGAAGACGCCAAAGAATCCTCAACGGCCGGCAATCAACGGTTGGGTCACCAAAGGGACGGACCTGCCCCTGTTGGTGTCGAACTCGTCGGACAAGACGGAGAACGTGCCGGGCCGAGTTTCTCCGCACATGGTGACGGTCCATCCGACGCCCACAGAGTTCGTCGCCGTCATCTGGAAAAGTCCGTTCCAGGGAAAGATTCGCGTCACCGGCAAAGTCGATCACGCCCATCCCTCGTGTGGCAACGGCGTTGCCTGGTGGGTTGAGAAGCAGACTCCCGCTCGGTCAGCAATTATCGCGGAAGGGGCGGTTGATCTCGGCAAAGCAGCTGGTATTGCGACGCCGTCGATGAATGTCGCGGTGGGAGATGTCATCGCCCTGGCGATCGATGCGAAAGACGGCAGTCACTCCTGCGATCTGACAGAAATCCGGTTAATCGTGACCGAAGTCGGCAAGGAGGATGGACGCGTCTGGGACCTTGCTGCTGATATCGCTGACAGTGTCCTTGATGGAAATCCTCACGCGGACAGTCTTGGCAACAAGGAGGTCTGGTCGTTCGTCAAAGGGCCGTCAAAAGCCCGGCCACTGAATCGTGGCGTTGCCGTTGGTGCCAAATCTTTGTTGACCCGCTGGCGTAAGGCGGCGTCGAACCCCAAAACGCAAGCCGACGCTGTGGAGCTCGCGAAGCAACTGCAGGCTCTGCTGATGGGACCGCGGCCAGCTGATGAGAAACACCCGGACCGCATTGTCTACGACAATCTGACGTCACTCGACGGAGCCCTGCTGAAGGGCGTCGACCTGCTGCGTCTCGGACAGCCATCCCCCGAGAAACGCTTTGGACTCGCGAGGGATGTGTTCGGCAGACATCCACTGGGAAGAACTGTCGACGAAGACAGCCTCGTCCTGCCGGTTAACCACGTGACTGAAGTTCGGCTGCCGGCGGGGCTGTTCCGGGATCGCCAGTTTGTTGTTGACGGGAAACTCGACGCGGGCTCCGGCTCAAAAAGTTGTGCCGTGCAGTTTCAGGTCCATACGTCTCCGCCAGATTCGACCGCGTGGGAATCGAAATCGCCTGTCGTCGCCTTGCCCGACGGGCCCGGTCACAAGCAGTTTCTGGCCGGGCTCGCGGAGTTCCGTCAACTTTTCCCGCCGAACATCTGTTATCCGCATGTCATCCCGCTCGATGAAGTTGTGTGCTTGAAGACGTTTCACCGCGAAGACGAACCGCTGATTGAGTTGTTCCTCGACGACGCGCAGTCGCTGGAACTGGAACGGCTCTGGAACGAACACCGCTTCGTCAGCAGGTACCCCGTTGTGGAAAACGAGTACCTGCCGCTGTTCATCGGCTTTGTCACTCAGGATCAGCCGAAGTCGCTGGTGAAGTTCTTTGAGGACCGCCGCCCGACGTTTCAGAAATGGGCCGACGATTTTCAGCGAGATTTCGACGCTGCTGCTCCGAGGCAGCTTGAGCAACTGCTGGACTTTGCAGCGTTATCCTGGCGGCGGCCGCTTTCCGACAAAGAGAAGGCGGGCCTTAGCAGCCTCTACACAACTCTGCGGGAGAAGGACGTTTCGCACGAGGAAGCGTTCCGCAGTGTGCTTGCCCGAGTCCTGATGTCATCGTCATTCCTGCTGCATCTCGAAGAGGCACCGCCGGGAATCGCTGCAGGTCCGGTCAACGATTGGGAACTGGCCAGCCGGTTGAGTTATTTTCTGTGGGCATCGATGCCGGATGACGAGTTACGAACACTCGCCGCCGCCGGACGACTTCACGAGCCCGGCGTTCTGAAACAGCAGACTCGACGGATGCTGAAGGATGATCGAGTGCGGGCGCTGGCGATCGAGTTTGGGACCCAGTGGATCCACGTTCGCGGGTTCGACGAGTTCAAGGAAAAGAACGAGGCGCTGTTTCCGTCGTTCGACGCGACTCTTCGTGCGGCGATGTATGAAGAGTCGATCCTGTTCTTTCAGGATCTGTTTCAGCAGGATCGATCCGTCTCGCGACTTCTCGATGCGGATGACACCTTCCTGAATGCCACACTGGCAAAGCACTACGGCATCCCGAATGTGAACGGCGACGAATGGCGGCGAGTGGACGGTGTCCGAAAGTATGGGCGAGGCGGCCTGCTGGGCCTGGGTGCCGTTCATGCCAGGCAGTCCGGGGCGTCGCGGACCAGTCCGGTGCTGCGCGGTAACTGGGTGGTCGAAACGCTGCTCGGCGAGAAGTTGCCGAAGCCGCCGCCGAATGTGCCCCAGTTGCCGGAAAGAGAAACCGGGAACGGCGGACTCACCATGCGGCAGATCGTAGAAAAGCACGTGAGCGCTGCGGAATGTGCCGTCTGTCATCAACGAATTGACCCATTCGGGTTTGCTTTTGAGCGCTACGATCCAATCGGTCGGCTGCGGGACAAGGACGCTGGCGGGCTCCCCCTGGATTCCTCGGCAACACTTCGCGATGGGACGAAATTCGAAGGTCTCGTTGGCCTGAGGAATTACCTGATGACGAAGAAACGCGACCAGATCGTGCGGCTCTTCTGTCAGAGACTGCTGGGGTATTCGCTGGGTCGGTCTGTCGCACTTTCCGATCAACTCGTGCTTGATGACATGACACGGCAGCTGACCGCCGAAGACGGAAGTCTCTCATCGGCTGTCCTGACCATCGTTCAAAGCAAACAGTTTCGTATGATTCGCGGCAGCAACTATGCGGATGAGTAGACTTGTTTCAGACGTAAAGTAGAGTGTCCCCGTTTTTCAGGGCTTTTCCCGATTGCAGGTATCAGCTCCCGTTTTCAATTTCACGACTTCGGCCATCACTGAGGATCAGAATGTCAGACTCTCACTTTCCACAGTCCGTTTCCCGACGAATGTTTTTGCAGGGCGTCGGCGTTTCGATGGCTCTGCCGTGGCTGGAATCGATGTCGGTGTGGGGCGATGAAACGACGGCATCGGACGCCGCACAGCCGCCCGTTCGGATGGCGTGCCTGTTTGCCGGCAACGGTTTTCACAGCGAGGAGTGGTGGGCAAAAGGTGAAGGCAAAGACATGGAGTTGGGGAAGGTGCTCCAGTCGCTGATGCCTCACCGTGAGAAGCTGTTGTTTCTGCGCGGGCTGTACAACGAAGAGGCCCGCATTGGTGGAATCCACAGTTGCCAGACGGGCAATCTGCTGACGGGTGCTCATCTGGCGAACGGTGGCGAGATCCGATCTGGCGTCAGCATGGATCAGGTTGTGGCTCGCCGACTTGCTGGACAGACGAAAGTCGACAGTCTCGTCCTCGGCTGCGAGCACTCGATTGCGGCGCTGCACAAGAATTATTCCATGATCTACAGCTCACACATTTCATGGAGTTCACCGACGACGCCGACACCTCTGGAACTGTATCCCGCACTGGCGTTTGATCGTCTGTTTCGCGACGAAGTGCGGCCGTCGGATTCGAGCGTGCTGGATGCCGTGCTCGCGGAAGCCGGCGGATTGCGGAACAAGGTCAGCCGCTCGGACCGGCAACGTCTGGACGAGTACCTCGAATCGGTTCGCGAGGTGGAACGTCGCATCGAGAACGCCGGCAAAACGCGACGTCTGCAGGGCTGGCGGCCAACACTCGAAAAGCCCGACGCGGCACGACCTGTTGATGGAATTCCCCAGGACATTGACGAGCACATGCGTCTGATGTGTGACATCCTGATTCTGGCTTTCCGCACGGACACGACGCGCGTCTGCACGCTGAAGCTGAACAACGATCATTCGTCGTTGAGATTCCCGAATCTGATTTCTGATCGAGGGCCGACACAGGGCATCGACTACATGATCCATCACTTGCTCTCGCACACCAACAACGGCGACTGGCTGAAAGTCAATCAGTTCTTTATCGAGCAGTTGGCTTACATCGCCGGCAAGCTGGACGCGGTTCAAGAAGGCGATCGCACGCTGCTGGACAATTCGATGATTCTATTCGCATCCAGCATGATGACCGGCAGCCACAACAACGATCAGTTGCCCGTCGTGATGCTCGGCCGCGGTGGCGGGACGATCAAAACCGGCCGAATCCTCGACTATCTCGGAAAGCCGAATCGAAAGATGTGCAGCCTGTACCTGTCTATGATGGATCGGATGGGCGTGAGGCTTGATCGCTTTGGAGATTCGACGGAACGACTGACCGAAGTGTGATTGCGGAAACGCCTGATTACTTCTTGACCGATCGACGCGGAATCTGACTGATCTCTTTCGTGTCGATGCTCGCATTGATCAGCGTCAAACAACGCAAATCAGAGTTCCTGACTGACACAGCATTTTTTCTGAGGGAGAGGGAATGGACCACTCAGGATCACCAGGGAAGCTCGGCCGGCGTGAGTTGTTGAAGGGAGTTGGTGCTGTGGCCGCAGGAGCGGCATTGCTGCAGAAAGCTGTTGGCGATGAGGTTAACCCGGCGACGCAGGTTGAGGATCGGTCGTCGAGCATTCGCATTACAGGGATGAAGACCTACTGGGTCGGTCCCGTGGTCTACGTGAAGATCGAGACGAATCTTGGGATCAGTGGTTGGGGCGATCTGAAAGGCGTGGATCCACGACCGGCCAGGGTGCTTGTCCAGTCGTTATTTGAACTGCTCGACGGTGAGAATCCGACTCGCATTGAGTATCTTTGGCAAAAGCTGTTTCGTGCTCATCGCAATCTGCGTGGTGGCGCGTTGATGGTGCACAGCATTGCGGCCATTGATATCGCGTTGTGGGATCTCGTGGGCAAGCTGTGGAAGGTGCCGGTTTATCGGCTGCTTGGCGGACCGACTCGCGATCGCATTCGCGTCTACCACACGGACAAGGCTCAGAAGGTTCCGCCGCATGGCATCTACGAGCACTCAGGCACCCCGGCAGACATCGACCGGATGGTGCAGGCGATCGCTCGTGCTCGCGAGAAAGTTGGACACGACGGCGCGGTGATGTTCGATGCTCACTCGGCAGTGCCGCCCGCGACGTTGATTCAACTTGCGGCACGGTTGAAGCCGTACGACGTGCTGTTCATCGAAGAGCCGGCGGTACCTGGAAACATCGAGGTCTTCAAGCGGCTGAAAGAGCAGATCAAAATTCCGCTGGCGGCCGGTGAGCGTGACCGCACCATCTGGGGAATGCTGCCGTACCTTCACGAAGGCTGCCTCGACATTCTGCAGCCCGATTGCAACCACACTGGTGGCATCAGTCAGATGAAGAAGATCGCCGTACTCGCTGAGGCGTATCACGTGCCGATCGCTCCGCACTGTACGGCAACGTTTCTGGGGATCGCCGCCAGCCTGCACGTGGTCTCGTCGATTCCGTTCCTGCTGATCCACGAGTTCTATCCGCAGAACGCCGGCTTCAATGTGCCCGGGCTGACGCGAATGGCCTTCGAACTCGACAAAGACGGTTACGTCGGTCTGCCGCCTGGTCCAGGACTGGGCGTCGAAGTTGACGAGAAATTGTTGCAGACGGAATCACTCAAGCCGCAGAGTTACCGTTGGCCTGGAGCGAAGCTGAAGGACGGGTCGATTGCGGATTATTGAACAGTCGTCGAGTAGCTGGACTCGTGAGAGTTCAAGGGAATGCTCAATGACATTGGGAGTCTTACGACTTCGGCTACCGTAAATTCAGCGACGGAAGGAAGTGCACGATGGACACTCGACGCGAATGGCTGGCTTCACTGGGGATTGCTGCCGGCGGAATGGCAGCGGCGGGATTTGGTCCGAGAGTCAACGCGGCTCTCGGAGTCGAGGACGCCAATAACCCGGCGGCAAACGTCGGCGATCGCACATCGACAATCAAGATCACGAAACTCACGGCAACGCCGGTAATGCGAAAGGTGTTTCTGAAGATCGAAACGAATCATGGTGTCACTGGCTGGGGCGAGATTGATCAGCTCGAACCGAACGTCGCGGCGACACTGGCTCGTTCGTTGTTTGAACTGCTCGACGGTGAGAATCCGACTCGGATCGAATACCTGTGGCAGAAGATTTATCGCTCGCACCGCGACATGCGCGGCGGGCCGTTCATGACGCACACGCTGGCCGCCATCGACATGGCGTTGTGGGACATCACCGGCAAGTTGTGGGGCGTGCCTGTTTATCGGCTGCTCGGCGGACCGGTGCGTGACAAGGTGCTGTTTTATCCGACGCCAAAGGCCATCAAAGTTGGATGCGGGCCGCAGCCCTTCTCGGGTACTCCGCAACAGATTGAATCCATGGTCAAACTGGTCGAGAATGCTCGCAAGCGAGTCGGTCCGGACGGCATGGTTATGTTCGACGCGCATTGTGCGATGCCGCCACCGTTTCTGATTCAGTTCGCTTCGGCAATCAAACCGTACGACGTGACGTACATCGAAGAACCCGCTGTGCCGGGCAACATGGAAGTCTTCAAGCGACTGAAAGAGCAGATCAGTATCCCGCTCGCGGTTGGTGAGCAGGCTCGCACGATCTGGGACGTCATCGGCTATCTTCACGAAGGGTGTGCCGACATCCTGCAGGTCGACTGTGCTCACACCGGCGGCATCACACAACTCCGCAAGATCGCTACGCTTGGCGAGGCGTACCACGTGCCACTGGCACCACACTGTGTGACGACAGATCTGGGAGTGACTGCCAGCCTTCACTGCTCCGCGACCGTGCCGTTCTTCCTGATCCACGAGTACTACCCGAGCATTACTCCAAAAGGGCTTGTGGAAAAGAACTGGTCCATCGACAAGGACGGTTACGCATCGTTACCCGATGGCGTGGGCCTGTGCTGCAAAATTGACGAAGGGAAGCTGGCGGAACTCGCGAAACAGCCAATTGTTCCAGAGTGGCCGACACGGGGACGTGCACCAGATGGATCAATTGCCGATTATTGAAAAATGCCAGCCCGCCGCAGAAACGACTGGGCATTGGCATGGGCAAAGCGGTCCGCGAAACCATCGCGTGACCCAGGCCGACTTTGCGGCCACCCATGTTCTGTAGGATTCCTCTACGCTCCATCCACCAGAACACAGAACTACCACCGACCTGAAACTCTCTCATTAAGAGTGGTACAAGATTTGGGGGTAGGTCACTGTGAAGGCCGTCGGCAAGTGACACATGAAGTGATTTCGATTCCCAACGGGGCCACGTCCATGAAATCAATGTTCGTCCTGGCTTTTCTGTCGCTCACGGGGACACTGTCGGCCGCCGCCGTCCGCCCCAATGTGATCGTGATCTACACCGACGACCAAGGCTACGGGGACGTGAGTTGCCTGAATCCCGATGCGAAGTTTAAGACGCCTAATTTGGATCGCCTGGCGCGGGAAGGAATCACATTTACCGACGGGCATTGTTCCGACACGGTCTGCACGCCGTCTCGCTATGGCTTGCTGACCGGCCGCTACAGTTGGCGAACGCAACTCAAGAGGGGCGTGTTTGCCGCAGAGCGTCCGTGTCTGATTGCCGAGGGTCGCATGACGCTGGCTTCGCTGCTGCGCGACCAGGGGTACCAAACGGCGATGGTTGGCAAGTGGCATTTGGGGATGGATTTTCCAGGTGATCGGAAGACCCGAGACTGGAGCCAGCCGGTGACAGACATGCCGCTGGATAAGGGCTTCGATTATTTCTGGGGTATTCCGGCTTCCATGAACTACGGGGTGTTGGCCTGGTTCGAGGGACGCTACGCCAAGGTCCCGCCGACTCAATACACGCAGAAGAAGCCAAACACACTTGCTCTCTCCGACTACCGGATCATGCCGCCCTACGAAGAGACGGCGAAAGTGACCGTGGCGGACAAATCGGGCAGGGTCAGAGGCAAGTTAGAGGTCGCTCCGGACTTCACCGACATCGAATGCCTGGACCGGTTTACCACCAAGGCCATCGATTGGATGACGCTGCGGGATAAAGACAAACCCTTCTTCTTATATTTGCCGTACACGTCGCCGCACAAACCGGTGATTCCGATGAAACGCTTTCGTGGACAGGGCCAGGCGGGCGCCTACGGAGAATTCGTAATCGAGACCGATTGGCACGTCGGGCGGATTCTTGAGTTCCTCGATCGGGAACGGCTGGCGGAGAACACGCTTGTTGTATTCACCAGCGATAACGGGCCGGAGAGGACTTGGAAGCAGCGCGCAGCGAAATTTAAGCACCAGAGCAACGGGCAGTACCGTGAAGGCAAACGGTCCATTTACGAGGGCGGGCATCGCGTACCGTTTTTTGTCCGCTGGCCCCAGGGCATCGCCAAGCCGGGCCGGACATTCGATGGACCGGTGTGCCAGACCGACCTGCTGGCCACGCTTGCGGAGATGTTAGGCGTGAGTTTGCCGGCTTCCGCGGGAGAAGACAGCCAGAGTTTCTTGACTGCGTTGACGGAGGGTACGACTCGCCAGCGAGTGCCGATGATTCATCACAGTAGCAACGGTGGTTTCGCGATTCGTGATGGCAGATGGAAACTCGTAATGGGCGTGAATCGAAGCAAGAAGCGGGAACTCTACGACTTGTCTTCCGATTCGGGTGAACACAGAAACGTCGTCGCCGAGAACCTCGAGATTGCGAAGCGGCTGGAACGGGCATTGACCCGTATCGTTGTAAACGGTCGGAGCACGCCCGGTGATTCGGTTCCAAACGATACTGGATTCTGGGACGACCTTTATTGGATGGATAGGAACGACTACGTTCGTTGATCGCGGCGTCGGGCTGTTGCCACTCGTTTCGTAACTGAAAATAACACGCGGAGTGCATGATGAAACGACTTCTGCCCATCTTGTTTGCGGTTGCTTTTGTCCTGGGTGATCTGCCGCGAACTGAAGCGGCCAAGCCCGCTTTTGGAAAGCAGCCGAACATCATTCTCGTGATCACCGACGACCAGGGATACTACGACCTGTCGTCCCACGGGAATCCGCACCTGGCGACGCCGAACATCGACAAGTTGCGAGACCAGAGTCTCCGCTTCACTCGTTTCCAGGTCAGCCCGACCTGCGCGCCGACTCGGTCGGCGATCATGTCGGGGCGAGCACCGTTTTATGTGGGGGTGACGCACACGATTTTGGAACGAGAGAGAATGAAGCTCGACGTGCCGACAATGCCCGAGATGCTACGGGGTGCTGGGTACACAACCGGCATCTTCGGCAAGTGGCATTTGGGTGACCAGGACCAGCAACGTCCGGACAAACGCGGCTTCGATGAGGTGTTCATTCACGGTGCCGGCGGTATCGGGCAATCCTATGGCGGAAGTTGTGGCGATGCACCGGGAAACAAGTATTTCGACCCGGCGATCCTGCACAACAACACCTTTGTGAAAACCAAGGGGTTCTGCACCGATATCTTCTTCAGCCAGGCCATGAAGTGGATGGAAAGTCAGAAGGGCAAGAAGCCCTTCTTCACGTACATCACCACCAACGCGCCGCATGGCCCCTTCATCGCGCCGGATTCCTACAAGCAGAAGTTCATCGACGCCGGTTTTAATAGCCGCACGGTTGGCTTTTACGGGATGATCGAGAACATCGACGACAACGTGGGTCGCCTGACTGCGAAGCTTGCCGAATGGGGTATTGAAAAAGATACCCTGTTGATTTTCATCACCGACAATGGTCCTTCCGCTTCGAACTACAACGGCGACCACAAGGGGAAGAAGGGCAGCGTGGATGAAGGCGGCACGCGCGTGCCAAGCTTCTGGCGTTGGCCCGGTGTGATCGAGCCGGGCGTTGATGTGGATCGCATTGCCAATCACTTCGACATTCTTCCCACCTTTGCGGCCATCGCCGGCGGGAGCCCGAAGCAGCAGGGTCAATTGCACGGCCGGAGCCTGGTGCCGCTGTTGAAGGATGCCAATGCGACCTGGAAGGATCGCTTTCGGGTGTTCCACAAGGGACGTTGGGCGAAAGGGCAGGCTGCAACTGCCAGGAACAATGGCTTTGCCGTTCGGAATCAACGGTTTCGGCTGGTTGGCCGCAATGCACTGTACGACATGGAAAAAGACCCGTCGCAAAAGACCAATGTGCTTGCGGAGCATCCGGCAATCGCAAAACAGATGAACTCTGTCTACGACAAGTGGTTCGACGGGGCGCTACCGAACATGGTCAACGAAAACGCCCCGCTGACAGGCCACAACACGTTTCACCTGATGTTCTGGAAGCAATTCGGCATCGACATTCCCCCGGTCAAGCAGCGCAAGCCAAGGCCACGGAAAAAGAAAAAATCCAAAAAGGAATAGCAGCCAGCCAAGAGGTGGGGATCAACCGGGAGTCAAGTTGACCTTCGTGGCGGTTAGCCGAACAAGTCCAGGATCGGTTTGCCGGTAGTCAGTGAACCGGAAATGCCGCTGGCGTCCTGCGGGTCGTTGATGGGGATGTCGAGTCCGTGATAGACCGTCGCAGCCAGTTCCTCGGGGCGGACGCGGTTCATGATCGGGTACTCGCCCTTTCTGTTGGACTTGCCGTAGACGTTGCCTCCGGCAATGCCACCTCCGGCCAGGATTGACGAGAAGCACTTTGGCCAGTGTTGTCGACCGGGCGGGCTCTGCTTCAAGACGTAGGGTGTGCGGCCGAACTCGCCGGTCACCACCACCATCGTGTCTTCCAACATGCCTCGTTCGCTGAGGTCCGAGAGCAGCCCGGCGAGTGCCTGGTCGAGTCGCGGCAGGCAAAAGCCCATGCCGTACGAGCCGTTTCCGAACGCGTTGCCCATGCCCATGTTGCCGCCGTGCATGTCCCAGCTGCTGCTGGGCGGTCCTTTCGTGTCGTGATCGGCCTGCCCAGTCCAACCGTTGACCGTCACGAAACGGACGCCCGATTCGACCATCCGGCGAGCGAGCAGCAGGTTTTGTCCAAGGGGATGCATGCCGTAGCGATCGCGAACACTCTGCGGCTCCTGGTTCAGATCAAACGCCTGCCGCCCCTCTTTCCGTGTCAGGGCGTCGTAGGTCTGTTCTCTGAGGTCGGACCAGTCGCTGACCTGTTTGTCCTTGTCGAGCTTGTTGGATTCCAGTCCTGCGAGCAGCGATTTGCGTTCTTCGAACCGCTCCTCGTCGTAGGAGTTGTAGATTTTCGGTGGTTCGAAGTTCTTCATCGCCGGGTGATTCTTGGCCGAACCGACAAACACTGGTGCATAGGCCGAACCCAGGTAGCCGCCGATTCCGATGTTGGGTGCACAGAAGACCGGCGGTCCTACGCACTTGATCAGCCAGGCATTGGAAATGAAATTCCGCGTGCTGGGTTTGTGCTTGGCAATGAAGGAACCCATGTAGGGCTGGTCGTTGGGTCGGCCCTGCTGTACTCGCTTCTCTGACTGGCCGCTGAGCAGGTTGTGCATCGCGTCAAAGTGATTGCTGATCGCTCCGGGATGCGACATCGAATTGATGAGCGTGAACTTGTCGGTCAACTGGGCCAGTCGGGTGTGCATTTCGTTGATGCGCATCCCGGGGACTTGGGTCGCGATCGGTTCGTACGGACCGCGAAAATCCAACGGCGCCTCGGGCTTCATGTCCCAGGTATCGACATGACTCGGCCCACCACACAGCAGGACAAAGATGCAGCACTTGTCGGACTTGACGGCCTTGCCCGAGGCGTCGACCTTGTCACTGCCCATGACCGTGCCCGGCATGCCGAGACTCAGCGTTCCCAGCCCGCTGGCGATCAGGGCTTGCCGACGGTTCAACTGGAGTTCGTTCATGTGACTAGCCTCAAGACTTGATATTCGGTGATCTGAAGTGGCTACAACTCCGCGTGTTGCTAAACGTCAGCAAGTGTGCCGGTGCTGTCGGCGAACTTGCTGGTTTTGACTCCGAGTCGATTGAGCATGGTGACAAAGAGATTCGCCAGCGGGATATCTTCGTGAGCGGCTTTCTTCTGCCACGGCTCTCGTCCGCCGTTCCATGGGCCTCCGGCCGGGTTGTCGCCGGCGAAGTTGAGGTACTGTCCGTGCTGGAAGCCCATGTTCTTTCCGCCAGCCAGGATCAGGGGGTAGTTTCGAGAGAGATGGAAGGCGCTTGAGGCAGACCCGAACAGGATCAGCGTGTTGTCCAGCATGTTACCCGTGCCGCCAGCTTCGGGAGTCGCTTTCAACTTGCCGATGAACCGTCCGAGTTCTTCGCTGAGGAATCGGCAGTAGACGCCGAAGTTCTTCCAGCCACCGGGGTTCTTTGTGTTGTGCGAGAGTTGATGAGTCAGGTTGAAACCAACGGCTCGAGCCAGGTAGTCGCTGATGCCAATCCCGTTTTCTCGGCCAAGCTGGTATGTGGCGACTCGAGTCGAATCGGTCTGGAATGCGAGATAGATGAGTTCGAACATTGTCTGCAGGTAGACGCGTGGATCTTCGGGTGTGATGTCGAGTTTCAGGTGATCGACGTCGACCTTGGGAAGCGGAATGTTCATCCACCGCTTGGCCTTTTCGACCTTGATTTCGGTATCGCGAACCGACTGGAGGTATTGGTCGAGTGTTTTCTGATCGCGGCCGGACAGCGATTGCTTCAGGGAACGCGCATCGGCCATCAGGTCGTCCAGCGCACTTTGGCTCAGAGCCAGTCTCCGCGCCGCATCGCCATCACTTTTGACGAACAGCATGTCGAAGATCTGTTTCGGCTTGTGCTGGGACGGGATGGCTCGGCCACTTCGATTGAACGACAGCGTGTGGGCACCTCGCGGAGTCCCAGTGCCTCCATCGGTCGACATCACCAGCGAAGAGAACCGGGTTTGATCTCCAACGTGTGCAGCAAACTGCTGATCGAGCGAGATCGAGTTGCTGTACTCTCCTTTGGGTCCGGTGGCACCGGCGGTCAGGAACTGATCGGCATTCGAGTGGCCGTGGATGCTTCGCACCGAGGGATGAGACAGGCCCGAGAGGATTGTCAGGTCGTTGCGTACGGGATGCAGCGGTTCGAGGCACTTGGTGAAGGTGTAGGTTTTTCCATTTCCATGGGGAAACCAGGCCCAATCCTTGTGAGCCGGATCCTTGGCCAGCGGCATCGGCACTCCGTCGGGCTGGTAGATGCACGCGAGTCGAGTTGTCCGGGCCGGCTGTTTGGCGGAGTCGGCACTCCGGGCAAACGATTCGAACCACGGCAGTGCCAGTGCGACTCCGGAACCATGAAGGAATCTGCGACGGTCGAATGCTGTGAGAGGTGAAGTCATACGGGTCGTCTTTCGTCGAGCCGGCGGCCGGGATCTTCTACCTGTTTTATTTCGACTGAAACAGCTCGCTGGTGACAATCAATGTGATCATTGTAGCAAGTCCATCGTTCTGCTTGCGCAGATCGGTTGTAATCTGGTCGATGCTTGCTCGATCGCCGAACGTCAATGGTCGTCCCAGTGCGTAGGTTGCCAACTTGTGGACCATCGCACGGGCGAACTGATCTTGTCGATTGGTCAGCAGAAACCGTTTCAGGCCGTCCATGCCGTTAAGTTCCTGCTTGTTGAACAGCAGGCTCGAGGCATCGACCGGTTTTCCGTTGATCTGGCTGCGCCAGCTGCCAACGGCATCGAAGTTCTCGAAAGCGATTCCCCACGGATCGATCTTGGCGTGACACGACAGGCATGCGGCGTGGTTGCGGTGATCTTCGATGCGTTGTTTCAGGGTGAGCTTGGCAATTTCGGGATCGGCCAGGTCGATCTCGGGCACGGCCGGCGGTGGTGGAGGAGGCGGATCGTTGAGCAGGTTTTCGAGCATCCAGATGCCACGTTTCAGTGGATGCGAGTCCTTGCCATCTGAGTTCATGGCCAGCAGGCCGGCAGCAGTCAGCAAGCCGCCTCGGCGATGCTGTGGCTCGAGTCTCACTCGGCGAAAGTGGTTGCCCGTTACGTCGTCGATCTCGTAGTGCTTGGCCAGTCGTTCGTTGGCCATCGTGTAGTCGGCATGCAGGAAATCCAGCACGCTGCGATTGTGCTCCAGGATCTCGTGAAAGAACGCGACAGGTTCTTGCTGCATCGCGGCTTTCAAGGCCGGGTCGAATTGACGGTGTGCCGTCTTGTCGACCGCCAGGAAGTCCAGCAACTGCATTCCCAACCACTGCCGGACAAAGTGCCTGGAAAAACGCAGGGTCCGTCGATCGGCCAGCATACGTTTGACCTGACCGGCCAGGACTCGAGGATCGGTCAACCGTCGGGTCGCTGCCAGGTCGAGGAGTTCTTTGTCGGGCGTGCTGCACCACAGGAACATCGAGAGCCGAGTGGCCAGTTCCCAGTCTGCCAGGCGGTCGGCGTCCTTGTCCTTGTGTTGGCCGGTCTGAATCGGCCGATTTGGCGGGAGGAGATAGAGGAACTTGGGCGACGCGAGCACGGTGGCCAGGACTTCGAGGACGGCTTGTTGAGAATCGTCGCACTTGGGTCGGATTGTGTTGAACAGGGTCAATTTCTGTTCGACCTCTGCAGTTGTGGCAGGGCGTCGCCAGGCTCGCGACAGGAACCGGGTCAACACGTCTCGCGCGTAGGCCGTTTCGTCGTCGTTGTTGCGGTCGATGAAGATTCGAGTGTGCGAGATTGGCGGCCATTGTTTGTAGATGGGTGCTGTGATCTCGACGTAGTCGATCTGGATGTCGCCCTGTGAGACCGAGCTATTGACCAGTTTCAGGTACTCGGACGGACTCGGCAGGGCTCCCATCTTCTGTATCTTGCGCATCAGATTGCGCGGGTAGATTTCACTCAGCGGAATCTCCCACTGATAGAACTTTGGTGTGTCGGGTGCGGCATCGACGGCAAGGTCGTGCTCACTAATTCTGACCGAGGCTTGCGAGTCGTTGCTGGCCTGCCAGCCAAATTCCAGCTGCAGGCTGGGAGAGTCTTTGTCTGTGGTAGAGGTTCGCGAGGCTCGGACACGAACTCGAAGCGTTCCTCGGTCGGGCACGAGGTTGCCGAGTTCGACGATCAGTTGTTTCCCTCGGGGAAGAACGACAATGTGATCAGAAACGGCAGGAACCTCGGGTCGCGAGTCGGTTGGTTTCCATGCATATTTCGCGCCGCCGTAACTCCAGGCGACTCGTGTGGTCGCTCCGGTACCGAGATCCTTGTAGTGAGTGGCGTTGGGTCGGGATCGGTACTTGGCGGTTTGTCGTTCGATTTCTCGTTTCAGTGTTTCCGGATCATCCTTGTGCTTGTTTCTGATTATTTCGAGTTGTTTCTTTTGCTTGGCCCACATATCGGCCGAGGCGGTCTTCATCGAAACTCCCCAAAACACCAGGTTCGGCCTCTGTCCTCTGACGGTGGCCCTTTCCAGGGCCTTTCGAGCCAGCGTGCGGTAGGTCTGAAACTGGATGACCGACATTTGCAGGTTTTCTGAGCTGTTCTGAAAACCGTCTGCCGAAGTCGCTTCGGGCGGCAAGTCCTTGGCGAAGTTGTAGGGCAACCCGAGCAAGTCCTGCAGCGTGTAGTTGTATTCGTAGCGGGTCATTCGTCGGAAGGACGAGTGCTTTTGCTTGGCCCGTCTGACTGTTGAGGCGACCTGAATCTCGGACGACAGCCACTCGATGATGCGACCTCGGTCCGTGTCGTTCAGCTTGACGGCATTCGCTGGCGGCATTTCGCCATTGGTCAGCACGGCGGCGATTTCGAGCCACCAATCCACATCGTCTCCGTGCAGCAGATCGGGATCCAGCTTGTCGATCCGGATATTGCCTTCTTGTTTGTCGGGTCCGTGACACGGCAGACAGGTCGTCTTCAAGACCGGCTGGATGGTCTTTCGGAACGTTTCAAGTCGGGGTTTGGGAGCGACCGTCGGGGCCGAGCGACGCTGCTGTGTCCGGTAGCTGGACCGGAGTGCTCCGAGGGTTTTCAGTTCTTCGAGTGTCGGGCGTGTCGAACTGCTCTCGGTTTGCGCCGTCGCCGTGCCAATCATCGCACATACGAGCACGATGAGTTCCATGCCTCGTTGACAGCACAACTTGGTGTAGCGTGTCTTCATTGCTGGTCGTTTCGCCTGTTGGCTCGGTGCAGTGGAAAAGTCTGGTGTCAAATCCCGGCCCCATCGTTGCCACTCTGGAGTCATTGACCTTATCGTCCCGTTGCACCCCATGTCATGTGACGAACGATCAGCAGGACGACCGGTCCGGAGAGTCTGGTGCCGATGGAGTTGGCTGTCTGAGTCCACCGGTATTTGGTGTCTGGTCGACGTGTGCTGTCACGTTCGGGGGCGGGTGGAACAATCGGCGGACGCGATTGTACTGGACAACTCGGCGGAACTGACTATCAAATGGCTCTCAATACCGATCGCTGAGCCTCGGAGGGACAGGGTCGCTGGTTTCTGGAGATGAACGAGATGTTTGCCAACATCGCCGATTGGTTCTACGTCTTGCTGGCTCCTGGAATGATCGCCGGCTGGTTTGCGATCATCGGGTTGTTGTCGTGGGGTGGCGGCTGGTATCGACTGGCGAGTGTGTATCGAGACGAGATATCGGAGTTGAGCGATGGGCACACGTTTCGGATGCGGAGTTTGTCGTTGCGAGGCTGGTTTGGCTACAACAACTGCATCACGATTGAAGCGACCGAGCGGGGTTTGAAGGTCGCTGTCTGGCCGGTGCTGCGTCCCGGGCATGCTCCGCTGTTTCTGCCCTATGACGAGATGACCGTCAAGTCGCGAAGCATGCTGGGGGTGCCGTTGCAGCAGGTGCGGATGCAGCAGTTGCCGAAGATCAGTATCGATTTTCGAGGCAAGCTGATTGACGAGATCCGCGAGCAATTGGGTGACGTGTGGCCCGAGGAAGTTGTTTAGGGGGCCGGTGTCGGTACAAAAAAAGACAGGCATCCGCCCGCCAAGAAGGGCGGGCGGAGAGCCAGTCTCCGGGGGAAGTTGGGGTTCGGGTTAGTGGCCGAAGCTGAACGAGAAGCCTCGGCTGCCACCGTGATGACCGTGGCTGGATCGGCGGAGACCGAATCCACTGCGGCCGATGCTGATCCCGAACGACGGTCGGTGCGACGAACGATGAATCAATCGGTCGTGGTACGCGTCGTGGTTCAGGTTGTCGTGCAACCGCTCGTGACTGTAGTGACTCATCGGGTAGCGGTGAGCACTGCGATGGGTCAGGTTGCGGTGATAGGCGTTGTGGTTCAGGTTGCTGTGCAATCGGCTGTGGCTGTAGCTCGAGAAGTATCGGTGTCCGGCTTCGGCCGGAGCGGGACTTGCCGAGAAGACTGCCAACACGCCCAGGGCTGCGATGATTGATGCGATGCGTTTCATGATCTTCTACTCCTTACTTGGGGGGAACCGGATAACCGACTTGATTCGGTGTTCTGATCCTCTTGAGAATGCAGATGGTGTGCCGAAACATGACGATATCTGTAAGTCGTTTGTGTGAAGTGGCTTGAGTCGCTTTCACGGTTTTCGATGGGAGGCTTAGACTGAAGTCAATCCGAGACAAAGCGTCATCAAAGTGATACGAGTTGGTGAGTTGTGGTCGTCTTGTATAAAAAAGGGCAGCGGTCGGACCCCGGGGCGGTCGAGTTTTTGTACACTGTGAGTCGATGTGAGCCTGCGGTCTGGAGCGAGGATGTCATGATCAAAGTTCTGGGTAGCAGGCGACGAGCTTGCGATGGTGTGACGCGTCGCGAGACATTGCAGGCCGGTGGGTTGGCGATGCTGGGCGGGATGTTTGGCCTGCCCCAGCAGGTTGCCACGGCGGCGGCTTCGAGCAGCAGGCTTGATCGGCCGGGCAAGGCCAAGAGCGTGATCGTGTTGTATTTGCTCGGAGGTGCTCCGACTCAGGACATGTTCGACATGAAGCCCAATGCGCCGAGTGGGATTCGTGGCGAGTTCAGCCCGATCGTTTCCAATTCACCCGGTCTACCCGTCTGCGAGTTGTTGCCCGGTCATGCGAAGTGGATGCACCGTGCGGCGGTTGTTCGGACGGTGAACCACAAGGGCGGTTGTCACAACCCGATGCCCAGCCTGACCGGTTATCCCGAGCCGTTGCCGTCGATCGGAGTCAACCAGGACAGTTTGCCTCCGAGCATGGGGTCGGTCTGCGAGTACCTGAACACTGAAAGTGGCGGCCTGCCCGATTACGTCCACATGCCGTGCCTTTTGGGCTGGGGTCAGCACATCCGTCGTGCCGGACCCTACGGCGGATTTCTCGGACGCCAGTACGATCCGTTATTCACCGAGTGTTCGCCCACGGCCAAGAAACTGGCGACCGACACCTATCACCCTCAGGTTGTCCTCGGAACTCCTCGGGTGCCAAACGCCAGGCTTCCCCAGGGCATCACGCTCGATCGACTCAACACTCGCCGCAAGTTGACTCAGCAGTTCGACGACGCGTTGCGGCGACCGGGTGTGGTCAGCGAATTTGATCGGGTCCAGAACGGAGCACTCTCGTTATTGACTTCCAACCGCATTCGCGATGCGTTTGATGTCGACGGCGAGGCCGCCAGGTTGCGAGACAGTTACGGCCGCACGTTGTTCGGCAACAGTACATTGATCGCCCGGAAGCTGGTCGAGGAGGGTGTCCGATTCGTCAACGTCACCTGGGACGCATTCTGGACTCGACCGGCCAAGCTCGACGGTGCGATCTGGGACACTCACCAACGCAACTTCGGAATTTGCCGCGAGGTGTTGCTGCCAGTTTACGACCAGGCTTTTTCGGGTCTGATGCAGGATCTTGACGATCGAGGCATTCTGGACGAGACGCTGGTGGTGGTAATGAGCGACATGGGTCGGACTCCGAAGATCAACAAGCACGCCGGCCGTGATCACTGGACATTTTGTTATTCGGTGATGCTGGCTGGTGCTGGCATCCGGGGCGGCACTGCTTACGGGACGTCGGACGAGCAGGCGGCCTATGTCAAGGACGGGCCGGTCAGCCCGGCTGATATCTGTGCGACAATTTACGAGTGCCTGGGCATCGATCCCGAGATGCACGTACCTGACGCGGCAGGCCAGCCGACGAAGGTCAGCCTGGATGGACGGGTGATCCGGGACATTCTTATCTAGCTTGCGGAGATTTTCTGCCGAATCGGTGAATTCCGCGGTGTTTTGGCCATGAAATCAACCTGGGGCGAATGGATGTTGCGGACTCTGGTCAGTCTGATCGCAGTGTTGGTGCTATCGAGTCGACCGCTGTTGGCGTCGTTGCCCGTTGATGCCACGTCGCGGCGTGCGGTTGTCGGCCAGCCGGTATCGCTGCAGGTGTATCCTCGGTCCATTCTCTTGTCGGGTTCTCGTGCCACCTGTCAGATCCTGGTCAGCGGTCGATACGCCGACGGGTCGTTGCGAGATTTGACCGAGTTTTGCCGGTGGGATGCGGGCGAGGTGGCGATGGTCGCGGTGGATGAGACTGGATTGGTCGAGGGTCGTCGCGACGGTGCCACGACTCTTGCCGTCCACGTCGCGGGTCTTTCGGCGATGATCCCGTTGACGGTTGAGGGGCTGAGCGAGTCGCGGCCGATCAGTTTTCGTCGCGAGTTGATGCCGTTGCTGAGTGTTGCCGGTTGCAGCGACATCCGCTGCCATGGTGCTCCGAGTGGCAAGGACGGTTTTCGGCTGAGTCTCTGGGGTTTCGATCCCGATCTCGATTTCCAACAATTGACACACGACGGACTCGGCCGCCGCACCAATCGGCTCGACCCCGACAACAGCCTGATTCTCAACAAGGCTCTCGCGCGGGTGGCTCATGTCGGAGGACGTCGGTTTGCTCCGACCAGCCGGTTTGCTCGGCTGATCCACGACTGGCAGGCCGAAGGGTTGCAGGACGATTTGGCACCGGTGGCTCTCGAGTCGTTGACGGTCACACCGTCTCGGCGCGTGCTCAAGGCTCCGGGCACCTGGCAACGGCTGGCCGTGCGAGCCACATTTTCGGACGGCCGAGTCAGCGACGTGAGCCGCCTGACGACTTTTTCCAGCAGCGATATCTCGATCGCCAGCGTCGATCGGACCGGGTTGGTCGATTTCAATCGCCAGGGTGAAGTGGCGATCCTGTGCCGGTTCATGGGTCGGATGGAATCGGTGAGGCTGATGCACATCGCCGAGCCGGGCGAAGGGTACGCTTGGCCCAATCCGGAGGAATCGAATTACGTCGACACTCACGTGTTCGCCAAGCTCAAGCTACTGAACATTGCTCCGTCGGGATTGTGCAGCGACGAACAGTTTGTTCGGCGGCTTTACCTGGACCTGTGCGGTGTGTTGCCACCGCCCTCCGAGTCGAGGCTGTTTCTGGCTGCGACGGGTACGGACAAGCGGTCGAAGTTGATCGAGCAATTGCTGGGTCGTCCCGAGTACGCGGACTACTGGACGAAGAAGTGGTTCGACGTGCTGCGAGTGACTCGAGATGCGATCAATCT
>Ga0209403_10002300_pt1 | contig 23042 bp, 20 predicted proteins | sample ArcticOcean_MG_C_8_FD_187440 | JGI IMG/M metagenome (GOLD analysis project Ga0209403, IMG submission 187440) | Marine microbial communities from western Arctic Ocean - ArcticOcean_MG_CB11_86 (SPAdes) (version 2) | ecosystem: Environmental > Aquatic > Marine > Oceanic | place: Arctic Ocean... | reverse complement strand
GTTCCATTCACAAGGGCCGCTACCCAGTATGTATGGATATTCAAAATGAGTGCTTTGGGAAGCAGCCCCAAAAATCCTAGTCCGATATAGATATTCAGTAATATTGCTATACTCATGGCGAATCCGTCCCTACCTTAACCCTCCAAAATCGGCCCGGAGTTGTTGATCTTATTCGCCCCGGTTGCTTCTCCTGGAAGCTCGCCTCGAACATCCTGGTCGCGCCGTGGCCCTTTGGGGCGATCGGGAGTGGGGGACGCGGGGATGTTGTCACCTGTCTCTATCGACCATTGATCAAGCACAGCGGTGAGTTTCCTTTCGATTGCTTTATACTCTGGTTGACCGGCCAGGTTGGTCAACTGGTGGGGGTCAGCTGCTACGTGAAACAGCTCCATCCTTGGCCGGGGGACTTGGGGTGTGTCTTCCTGCCAGGGGAAGGTTTTGCCTGCGCGGTACATATCCCACAATTCCATGGCTGCTGGGTAATGCCAGTCATCGCTTTCCGTGGAGAGAGCCTGTTTGTGGTTAAAGTTGTTCCGGATTAACATCCAATTTCCGTGGCGTACCATCCGTTCATGGGCGGCATAGACATGCCAATTGTGTTCAGAGAAGCTGTAATCCCGGACTTTCGCTTTGGGATTATCCAGCAAAGGAACCAAGCTTACGCCTTGGAAAGTAGGTCCTTTTTTCACCCCAGCCAATTCCAGGAATGTGGGTGCGTAATCAATCACACTGATTAATGCATCGGTTCGACCGGGTTTTATGGTTCCAGGTCTCCAAACGATGAGTGGTGTTTTGATACCGCTGTCATATAGCCGGGATTTACTTCGTGGGAACGGACGTCCGTTATCTGCAGTATAAACAAAGTAGGTATTGTCTGCGATTCCTTGTCTTTCCAGTTCGGCGATCAGTTGGCCTGTGTAATAATCGGTGCGGCTTACTTCGCTAAAATACTCTGCTAGATCCTGCCGCGTGCGTGGGCCATCATACATAAAGGGCGGTACCTCTATCTCATCTGGATCGTAGGCGGGTGAGTGTTCATCCATCTGCCAATCGCGGTGGGCATCATAGGAGCCAAACCAGGCGAAAAATGGTTTATCCTTGGGGCGGTCTTTCAATTGCTGAACCCAGTCCTCACTTCCGGAAGGCTTTCCACCATCGCTTCCTGTAATAAAACCGATCTTGCCCGGATCGTTCATGTGGTTTTTCCCAGAAATCACAGTGTAGTAACCAGAATCCTTCAATTCCTGCACAAACGTGACCTGGTTCTCAGGTAGCGGGAGGTGCAGTTCTGGAGCTCCGGTATTATGGGGGTATCGGCCGGTAATAATACTGCACCGGCTGGGACTGCAGCTACTGGTCGTCAAATAGGCCTTGTCGAAAACCAAACCTTCTGCAGCGATGCGGTCGAGATTTGGCGTTTTAGCGACTGTGCTTCCATAGGCTCCTAGATCATCCGCCGAAATGTCGTCGGTTATAAAGAATACAAAGTTCGGCTTTTCTGCTGCGATTATCGAAATCGAGAAGGTCAGAAACGCGAAAAGAAACAGAAGGGTAGGCTTGAAGTAATTCATGGATTTGATTGAAAAGAATTGGAGAGCTTAGGTCGGATCTGAGCTTGTGGACAACTCTTCTATTTGGAAAAGAAGCGAACGAGGTAAGCTCAATCTTGTATTGCCAGACCCGAGTTTGCTGGTTCAATTCAGTTTTAGTCGATTTTCTTACCTCAATTGACTGGAAATTTGCTCAATCCCCTGAATACTGACCTATCTATTTGATATGAAAAAAGTTCTCAGCATTTCCATTCTCGCTTTTCTTACCTTAGCCAATGCCGCTCTGGCGCATTCGTCTCAAGTCGTTCATATCCATCCTCATGGCGAAAACGCCTTTATGACCACCTGGCTGGTCGCTGCGGCTATAGGAGTGGTTTTAGGTGGAAGCTACTTGGCACAGCGAGTTCGCCAGAGATAAATTCTATGCTCAAAGTCGAGGATTCGCTGACAAGGCTTCAAGCCTGGTTCAACCCAGTGGAAGGAAGCCTGACCGCCTTCTCCGGAGGCGTTGACTCTGCATTGGTCTTGTTTCTTTCAAACAAATTTCTGGGAGAAAAAGGCGTTGGTGTAATTGCTGATTCGCCAAGTCTTAAACGGAGAGACTTGAAGATCGCCCAAGATTTCTGTGAGCAGTTCAGCATTCAATTGCGCGTAATTAACACCGGTGAGCTAAACAATCCAAACTACGCCAGTAATCCGAGCAATCGGTGCTTCTTCTGTAAGGATACCCTTTATAGCACGATGGAGAACATTCGCCCTGAGTATCCCGGTTACTATGTTTTGAATGGGACCAACCTTGATGATCATGGGGATTATCGTCCTGGGCTTCAGGCGGCAAACAACCATGGCGTTTATTCGCCGTTGTCTGATTGCGGAATAACCAAGAACGAAGTGCGTCTTCTCGCTAAACATTTCAATCTTCCTGTATGGGACAAGCCGGCGAGCCCGTGTCTTAGTTCACGTATACCTTACGGACAGGAAGTGACGGCGGAAAAACTTCAGCAAATCGAAGCAGCGGAGACCTTTCTTAACGAGCTCGGTTTTGATGAGGTCCGGGTCAGGCATTTTGGTTCCGAGGCACGTATCGAGGTGCCGTCTGGTACTTTGGAGACACTGCGTCCCTTCAAACATCAGATTCAGAAAGCCTTTGGAGATATTGGCTTTGATACCGCGACTATCGATACCGAAGGGTTTGTCAGCGGGAAATTGAATCGTGCATTGGTATCCCATGGATGAATACAACCTGGATATGGACCGGGGAAACCGATTAGGTTTCCCGGAAGTGGTCTACGGACAGTCAAAGTCTGTCGAGATGCTCACAAGCATACTGAGTGATTATCAAGCCGAAGGAAAAAACGCATTGGCTTCCCGGTTGCAGCCTGAAAAAGGGGAAGCTCTGCTTAAAAAATTTCCTGACGCATTTTTTGATGAATTGTCTGGATCCTTCCTGCTTCAAAAAAATGAGCTTGATGAATCTGCGGCACAGATCGGAATTATATGTGCAGGTAGCTCGGACCTCTTTGCGGTAAACGAGGCGGTGTATACGCTTAACCTATTAGGTGAACCAGCTGTCTGCATCAACGATGTGGGTGTGGCTGGAATTCATCGCCTGCTCAGTCGGTTAGATGATCTCAAAAAATTTAAAGTATTGATTGTGGTTGCTGGATTTGAAGGAGCTTTACCGAGTGTGGTCGGTGGCTTGCTTAAGCAACCGATCATCGCTGTGCCTACCAGTGTGGGCTATGGCGTGGCGGAAGGAGGCCACTCGGCCTTGCACGCTATGCTTTCTAGTTGCGCTAACGGAATTACAGTGACGAATATCGACAACGGTTATGGAGCTGCGATGGCTGCCTACCGGATAATTCAGCTTCTTAAGAATCAGTCATGAGCACTCTTTATGTGGAACCCTTTTCTGGCCTTGCCGGAGACATGTTGCTCAGCGCCCTCTGTGGCCTAACCGATGGTTATGAAGAGATTCAAGCGTTACCTGATAAGCTCCATCTGCACGATGGAAAGGTTGAGATCAACGAGCTCGAAAAGAACGGCATCGTTTGCAAGCACGTCAAAGTGATTGATCTCAATTCTGATCAAGAACACCACCATTCGCACGATCATGGACACTCACACGATCATGGACACTCACACGATCATGGGCATACACACAATCATGGTCACGGACGGCATCTGAGTGATATTGTTAAGCTGATTGATCACGGACACATTTCGGATGGTGCCAAAACTATTGCGAAAGGCATCTTCCAGGAAATTGGTGAGGCGGAATCGAGTGTGCATGATATCCCGATCGAGGAAATTCACTTTCACGAGATAAGCGGAGTGGACTCGATTATCGACATAGTTGGCTGCGCAGTGCTTCTCGATAAGCTCGGTGTGGGAAAAACATTTTCCGATCCGATTTGTGTTGGATTTGGAATGGTGAAAACGCAACATGGTCTACTTCCGGTTCCGGCCCCTGCGACTGCTCTGTTGCTTGAAGGACTTCCCAGCTTCAAGGGGAATGAAGAAGGAGAGCGTGTGACCCCGACGGGCGCCGCGATTCTCCGTTTCTTGAAACCTGAGTTTTCAGTCCCTGCTTTCAAGGTTTCCAAAATTGCGTACGGTCCTGGCCAGAAAGACTTTATCGGGCCGAATGTGGTTCGTCTTTCTTTGGTTGCTGAAGCCACCCAGACCAAAAAAGCGCTTTGCGTCGTTGAAACTAATTTGGACGACTGCTCACCCGAGCTGCTTGGCGAACACTTTCAAACCGGATTGTTGGCAATTGGAGTCATAGACTTTACGCTCACTTCGGTGACGATGAAGAAAGGGCGGCCCGGATTGAAACTGTCAGCGTTGACCTCGGTCGAAACCCGCGAAGCCGTGTGTGATTATATTTTAGAGAACACAACGACGATTGGAGTTCGGTACTACTCAGTAGAACGAAAAGAGTTGGAACGAAAGTCGGTGTCTTTGGAATCCAAATACGGCCCTATAAAAGCCAAGCGCGTGACAACTCCTTCAGGGAAGACCCGCATTAAGGCTGAGTATGAGGACTTACGGGAAACGGCCGCTGTGAGCGGTATTCCTATGATCCAAATTATGAGGGAGATAAGTAGAGAAAATTGATCTTCGGCTTCATCTGCCCTAGATTTCACGGTTTTGTTGTTAGATTTCACGTGATATATCTATTATTAGTAAATAACAGATAAATTTTATTCAATTGACCCACAATAGGTTAGTTTAATAATATCTATTACTTATCTATTAAAATATGACAACTAATCGAGCATCTTTGATATCGAGGGAACTTGAAGTATCTGGTGTTTCCAAGGCAGTTGGCTTATCGCGTTCACTTGGACTTAGCCAAGCTAGTATTTCCCTTGCTATTAAGGAGCTTGGGAGGAGGGTCATTTATTTTGGGGGATGAGGCTCTTGAAAAGGCTCAAACTGCGTTCATAAATGATGCAGAATCTGAAAGTAGTCGTGAGTTTCGGTACCCTGAACTTGCGCTCCAATCTCTAAACGGAGAGTTTCCTCGTTCCTCGGCAGGAGGAGAGCAGCCGAAGTTTACTGCCTACATCAAAGAAGAGGATGTTGGTCATGTTGTCGTGAAGTTTTCAGGTCAGACAGATAGCCCTTCCGATAAACGTTGGCGCGATTTATTAATCTCCGAACAATTGGCTTCAGAATCGATTAATGTTACAAGTGTTGCTGTAGCTAAGAACCGTATATTTCCCCTCAAAGGAAGGATATTTCTGGAATCTGAACGCTTTGACAGGGTTGGAGATTCAGGAAGGAGATTTGTGGTTTCGTTGTCTGCCTTGGATGGTGCGTTCTATGGGAAGGCAGATACTCCTTGGACGGCGGCTGCCGATCGTCTTTCGAATGATAAATTGATTTCTGTTCGGGATGCTCGTTGCCTTAAGTGGTTGTGGTGGTACGGAAACCTAATCGGAAACGATGATATGCACTATGGTAACATTTCATTGTTATTGGACGGTCAAGGGGCATTTGAATTGGCTCCATGCTACGACATGCTTCCCATGCGCTATCGGCCAACTAGCACCGGAGAGATTGTTCATCAAGAGCCTAAACCAAAGCCACCACTTCCCCAGGATATTGAAATCTGGAGAAGTGCAGCTGCGAGTGCGCTTGAGTTTTGGGAGCGAGTAAGAAAAGAGAACCGCATTTCCAATAACTTTTCGGAAATCGCATTAACGAATCTCCAAGTTATAAAGAAGCTTCGTGAAAGATTTGATTGAAAAAGTAGGTCGGTTCTACTTTGTCCTAAAACTCTCCGAATTCACCAGCGCCAATATTAGATCCTGAAAGCCTCCCCCGTTGTTCTGGTTTTTCTCCACGATCTCTCGGATCAGTTTATGTTCACTGTAACTCATTTCCCGACCAGTGGCATAGGTGAGCAACTTCTCAGAAATACATTCAGAAAAAGGAGAAATATCTTTTCTTAGGTAGGCCTTCAGATCGGTGACATCGTTCAGCACAGTCCCGTCGGTTAGTTTTCCATCTGTTTCAACGGGCAGTCCCATTTTCTTATCCTTTTTATTGGAACTTCTTGGTGCAGGATACTGTGTTCTCCACCGACCAACAGGATCAAATGATTCTAGGACAAAGCCTACCGGATCGATCTTTTTGTGACAACCGGCGCACGAAACCTCGGTCGTATGGGCCGCGAGCATCTCTCTAGGAGTAACTGCTTTGCTAGTGTCTGGTGTAAGTGCCGGGACCGCGCCTGGAGGTGGAGGAGGGGGGTCTCCTAAGATATTCTCCAATACCCATACGCCGCGAAGCACCGCCTGGGTATCCACGCCATTGGCTGTTGCGGTCATTACTCCCGCCATCCCTAAGAGTCCGCCAAAACGACCTCCGGGTTCGAGTGAGACGCGAACCATTTTCTTATTATCATTTTTTCGGCTCTGTTTAAACTCTGGGAAGTCGTAGATGAAGCGACCCACAGCACCCGTCGTGTAGGTAAAGTCCGGATCGATAAAATCCTCGAGTGGTCGGTTTTTGTCTAGTATCTCTCTGAAGACCAGATGAGCTTCCTGGATGTAGGCATTCTTCTCGGCGTCGGTGTATTTAAAGTCTTTGGGTTTCTCGAAAAGATTGGCGTCCGGCACCAGGTTTTCCAACTCGTTCAAGTCCAACCACTGGCCAAGGAAGCTTTCCAAGAACGTATTGGATCTTGAAGTACCAATGAGTCGCCTGGTTTGTTTTTCCAGTTCATCTGGGTTCAAAAGAGATCCGTTTCTAGCAACCTTATCAAGCTGCTTGTCTGGTGGCCGGGAGGTGAGGAAGAATGATAACCTTGAGGCGAGGTCAAAGCTGTCCAGTTTTCCGTCATTGAATCCTCGGTACAAAAATTTAGGGGAAGTCAAAACCGATCGAATGGCCAGGTGATAACCATCCTCGATACGTCCTCGAGCTATCTTTTCATCAAAAATAAGTTGCCGGTATTCCTCTATATCTGACTTTCCTGCCGGTCGACGAAAGGCGGTGGTCAGAAAACTTTTTAGAAAGGCACGGACCCGGGCGGATTCGGAATTCCCTTTCGTTTCCCCCAATAATTTTTCTGTTCTCTCCTTCCAGTAATGATCCTCCTGACCGTATTCTAAGGTGAGCGGACCTTTTACTGCTACGTTCAGGATTTCCAAGGCAGGACCCTCCTCAAATAATTTGTAGGAGAGCGTTTCTGCGATGGAACGTTTGTCACGACTCATTTTGGTGACAAGTTCATCGAATTCCTCTCCGACCGGTGGGGGCGGAAGCTCACCGGCTTCGATCAATGAGTAAACGTGTTCCAAACCAATGCGACCTCGGGCAACTTCCCCTCCTGCCTGTTTGAATGCTGCTGCTAATGCTGGATCTGCTTTCAGTAAGGGATAAATGTAGGCTGCGAGATGTTCTGGATCCTCGCTGATCATCCCGTTGGCGTAGTGGAAGGCTAGTGTCTCTCCCTTTTCCAGAAGCACCTCAGTTTGAAACCGTTGCCCATGAATGGACTCGACTTTAAAGTTTCCCAGGAGTCTCAGCTCATGTACGTCTCGTTGAGGCGCATCGTCAGCAACTACCGCGTAAACATTGGCAATAGTGGTTATTCCCTCCGGAGGGTTTAGGGCCGAGAGATCGATGGTTAATTGATAAATCCCAGTAGCCTTGGCTTCAAAATGAGTTGGCCATGAGGCGCTATGGGCCAGCTGATGCGTGTTGCTGACCAGCCGCATGGCATTTTCTTTTAACAAGCCGGATGAATACGCATAGGTGAAATCTTTGGCCGGAATCTCTGTTGTATCCACTTCGAAAGTTTTACGAGGTGGGGGAAACAACTTTTCTGCAAGGTCGGTGGCAACCCTTGAGTATGATTCAAGCAACGGTCCCGAAAGAGCGAGAGCTTCGGCCTGATTATCGAAGCCATTGGCCTCATTATCCTGGGGAAACCCACTGGGGAGCTCATAGTTAATATCAAATAGATCGTTTAATGAATGTAGGAATTCCCGGCGGTTGAGTCTTCTAATGGCCGTCCCACCTATGGGACTGTGCTCAGACAACTTTTCGTCCAGCCAACTTGCTAATTCGCTTCGTTCGGCTTGGGTGGGTTGTTTCTTTTTCTTGGGCGGCATTTCGCCTTGCTCAACCATTTTGATAACTCGCTCCCAAAGATGAATGTTTTCGGGATCCGTCCATTGGATAGCCTGGGTATCCAGATTGATCTCTCCTTTGAACTCCACTTCATCGTGGCAGCTAAGGCAGTAGTTATCCAGGATTTGAAATGAGCGTTCAGGAATGGGTGTCGCTCCGTAGAGAGACATTCCTGTAACCAGCAGGCATATCGGGATACCATTGCCTATCCAATGTTTCATCACCGATTACCTAAATCAGATATTGATTCATGTTGTGACTGGCATTGGAAAAACTGTCCTTCTCTAGGCCAAGTTGCTGCAACATGGTAATATACAGATCACCAAGCAAAGGTGCGCTAGAGTCGTCCCTATCAAAGGCATGATGGCTGCCATGCTTCAGCCCGCCACCGGCTAGAAGGATGGGTAAATTGGCGTTTGAGTGACGACTTGAGTCTCCCATACCCGCGCCCCACATAACGAAAGTGGAGTCGATGAGTGGATTATCTTCAGCATCCTTCTTGGTCTTCAACTGATCAATAAAACCGGCAAACAGTTTCATGTGCTGACTCTCAATCTTGATCAAGTCGGTGATCATACTCGGATTGTTCCCGTGGTGGGAAAGAGCGTGATATCCGGCGGAAAGCATTTCTCCTTTGATGGTGAAAACCTGTCCCAAGCCAGGCAGCATCATAGTGATAACCCGGGTGGAATCGGTTTCCAGAGCCAAGGCAATCAGATCATACATGAGCGCTTGGTTTTCCAGCATCAAAGTGGGAGCGATCGGATCGTGCTCGGGGAGTTGATAATTAACATCTGGGCGAGGTTCGTGCAATCCTTTGAGCTGACGTGCCATCCGTTTTTCAAGATCACGGACGGAACTAAAATACTCTTCGAGCTTATGTTTGTCGTCAGTGCTTACTCGATTCTGCAACTGCCTTGCTTCACTGGTAACCTTATCGAGAGAGCTGTTTCCACTCTTCAATAAATATTCGGTGCGATCCACATCGGCTGGGAGACCGAATAGCTTTTGATAAACGACACTGGGCCGTGCGATCATGGGTAAGGGAATACCCTGTTCATTAAAGACCATCTTTTGCTGCTTTGCAGTTCCTCTGCCCGCACTTATCTGTAGTGATTCGAAGCGTGTATTGACACCGATCTTTTTAGCAGCAATTTGATCGAGAGTGATCTCGCCCGCCTGACGCCCGCTTAAATAGTTGTCCCAGTTCTTGTGTCCATTTGGGGCCCGGTGATCCAGTCCAGAAAACAGGGATAGCTGATCCTTATGTCTGATAAGGTCCTTTAAAAGTGGAGTTATAGAATACTGGCTGCCTGTTTCTTTTGGGAATAACGAAGGGGCGTGAAGTCCCAGGTTGGCTCCCACGCATACGAGGCGTTTCGCCTTGGCGGCGTGGCCAGCGATCCCTGTTGCTCCAGATAGTCTTGGAAGAGAGCCAAGGGCGGGGAGGGCCAATGATACTCCGACTGCACGGAGGAACTGGCGACGATTTAGGGTATTATCTATCATTGGGGAACTTAGGGAGGATTTATAGTGCTAAGGATAATCTTGGATAGTGGAAGCTTAAAAGACTGGCTCAAATAGTGAGAATCGATACTCATTTCCACAAACATCGGTTTAATTCTATGAAATGTTTCTTTCTCTCTTCATTATTGTTTCTAGGATATACAATCTCATCTGTATCCGCTGCCTCCCCTGACTTTCTGATCTTTACCGATGATGATTTGAGTTCGTTCGACATTACACCTTACGGAGCCGAGGACGTTCGAACCCCCAATTTTCAGAAGCTGGCCAATGAAGGCCTTCGTTTTAATCAAGCGTTCATTGCCTCTCCTGCTTGTGCGCCCAGTCGGGCCGCGATGTTAACGGGTCTTATGCCGGCCCGAAACGGAGCTATGGCTAACCACACCTACAAGAAAGAGGGGATTCCTTCACTGCCACCCCTGCTCAAAGCTTTGGGCTATGAAGTGGCCGCCTTTGGCAAAGTTGCACATGGCAGAACTTCGGAGGTAATCCGCCATGGATTCGACCATCAGGATCCAAAAATGGATCAAAAGACGATCGAAGCCTGGTTAAAGCAGCGAACCTCCGAGAAACCGCTTTGCTTATTCGTCGGCACCAAGTCGCCTCACGTCCCCTGGCCGGATAACAAAGGTTACGATCCGGATAAACTGCGAATACCTCCGAATCATATCGATACACCTCAGACACGTGAGTTTCGTGCGCGGTACTATACCGACACCGAAATCTCGGATACTGAATATGGGTACGTTCGAGAGCTGGCGGCGAAGTATCTAAATCAGGACCTGCTTACCATCATGTCCTCGGACCACGGTTCACAATGGCCATTTGCGAAGTGGAATCTCTATGATGCAGGTATTCAGGTTCCTTTCATCGTCTCTTGGCCGGGTCATATCAAGCCGGGTACCGAAAGCGATGCGATGATCAGCTGGATCGATATTCTTCCAACGTTGATTGATATAGCTGGTGGAGATGCAGGAGACGAAATCGACGGTCGATCTTTCGCCAATGTCCTAACCGATCCAGAGGCGAATCATCGCGACCGCATTTTTACGATTCATGACAATGATGGACGATTCAATGTATACCCGATCCGATCCGTGCGGACTGATAGGTGGAAATACATCCGTAACCTTGAACCGACCTGGATCCACAGCACTCATTCCTATCGTCTTCGAAAAGATAACGCGGGTGCCTATTGGTGGAGCTGGGATCGAGCTGCTGAAAAGGATGCTGCTGCCGGCGCTATCGTGCAAAAATATCATACTCGTCCACCGGAAGAACTCTACGACCTGACCAACGACCCGTGGGAATTGAACAACCTGGCGGCCTTGCCCCAATTTGGCGACAAACTCCTCCAACTTCGCGCAGAGCTCGACGACTGGCTCAGCAGCCAGAATGACCCCATGACAATTAAAGTCGAACCCTGGCGCTTTGGAGATGCTGAGTTTCTTGATCCGGCGACTAAGGATGAAGACTGGTAGGGCAAGGTACTTGAGTAATTTAATCCAAATTAGTGGTAGATCATATTCCGGTTGTGGGTAGGGCTTTTTCGCCGAACGAGCCGTCTTTATCTCGGCGGTTTTGGCAAAACCGGCCTACCTTCAAATACCGAATAAATTGAGTAATTATGCTCCTGCTATTCCTCTGCGATACAGTAAAGAGACTTATCTCCGCGCAGAAACAGTTCCTTCCCCACCAGCGCTGCGGAAGCGCTAAAGCTGTCGTCGAGGCTGTTTACGGACAAAACTTCCGGTTCAGCCCCGGCAGTAAAGACCAACGTGTTGCCCTCAAGTGAAGTTATGTAAATCCGCCCGTTTGCGGCCACCGGTGAGGCGTAAACGTTTCCGATTCCAGGCAGGCGGGCCCGCGTGTAGACTTCCTCTCCGGTTTTAACTTTCAGACAAGTCATCACCCCCTGGTAATGACGGAGATAGTAGACGTGATCCTGGTATAGCAAGAGTGATGGCACATAGGGTGTGTCGTGTCGTTTTATCCATGCTACATTATCCGAATTTGTAATATCGCCTTTCGCCTCGTCGAGATTGATACCCAAGATGGCCTGCTTCTCGTAACTCGAACCGCAAATCACAAAACCGTCTGCTGAGACTGGCCCGGCAACCACATTATGTGAGAGACCGCCACATTCCCAGATCAGTTCCCCGGTACCCAGATCGTAACTACGGATACGGTTTGCGGCGGAGACCACTACTTGTGTTTTCCCATTGTGCATCAACACGTGAGGCGACGACCACGAGGTCGGTTCATCGCGTTCATTTCTCCAGAGCTCTTTTCCAGTGTGCTTGTCGAAGGCCACAACGAAAGACGGACCTTCATGATCCCAATTTACGACTAATGTGTCACCGTAGAGGGTCGGCGAGCTGCCCTCACCATGACCGTGCTTGGTATGCATCTCACCCAGGTCTTTTTTCCACAGCACTTCCCCGTTCCAATCGAGGCAATATAATCCGGTCGAACCAAAAAAAGCGTAGATACGTTCTCCATCTGTGATAGGAGAAGCCGATGCATAACTACCTGTGTCGTGTCTGCTTTCATGGGGTACCTGGTTACGAACGGTGGTTTGCCATAGAATCTTTCCGTCCTCTCTATTAACAGCGAAAACAATGAACTTCGTCTTCTGCACTTTGGTGGTGTTATCGTGTGCTCCTGGACGGATTCCTGCGGCTGGTTTTTTCTCTTCTCCGTGCGGTATTGATGTAGTTAGAAAAATCCGGTCATCCCACACGATGGGTGAAGAGGTGCCATAACCGATTGTCGAAATCTTCCACTTGATATTCTTAGTCTCGCTCCACTCAAGCGGAGGATCGGCAGTTGTCGCCACGCCGGTGTCCAACGGTCCACGCCACTGAGCCCAATAGCGCTCATCCCGCGGATCTTTCGCGAACACAATGAACGGAATCAGAAAGATCAGGCCACAGAAATGAATCTTCACTACCTAATTTAAATACGTGGGCAGCAGGGCTGTCGATAGGGAAGCCGACCTCTATCTGGTCGGTCAATAAGGTCCCAGGATAAATTGTCTCGAGTCTTGTTTTTTCTTCTTCGACTGTCGTTCACCGACCTAGAGATCTATCAATAAGCCGCCATTACATTCCTAATATGCGCCCTAAATTGTTATTGATTGAAGGGGGTATCAAGTTTTATTCGAAGAGGCATTAAACCGCTTTTGAGTATACCGCTTTATCTTTTCCAATGTAGGTATCGAAGACGGTGGCGATATTGCGAATCAACAATCTACCCAGATTGGAGACGGTGAGGCTTTGTTCTGTGAGAGATACTAGTCCGTCCTCTACCAAGGGGTGCAGTTTTTGAAGTTCCTTTCGGAAATGCTTCTTAAAATCGAAACCGAGTTCATGGCTGAGTTGTTCGAAATCGAGGCCCATGTCGCACATAATTACCGTTCTTCGTATGATGCCCTCCTTGGACATCACATATCCTTTTTCAACCGGACACTTTCCAGCGTCGAGGAATTCGTAGTAGGTCTGCAGGTCTTTGAAATTTTGCCGATAGCGTTTTCTAGACTGGTTGATTAGTCGTAGGTCGTTCGAGCCTTCCGTACGTAAAAACCACCAATATTGCTACCGGTGGTTTTTTAAATGGCGTCCCGTAGGGGATTCGAACCCCTGTTGCAGGGATGAAAACCCTGTGTCCTGACCGGGCTAGACGAACGGGACGTCTAACTTAGGAACTCGGGAAACTGGCGTTTTTGAAGGTTGGATCAAGCATTTTTTTGAAAAATGTGACGCTTGGGCTTGGAAGGCAGTTTGGATACTTGACAAGGTAGACATCGGACCTAGCGTATGACTCCTTTTTTTACAATACAATGCAACCGACATTTCGACCATCCAAACTTCGTAGAGCCCGCAAATTCGGGTTTCGCAAACGTATGTCCACCAAAGGTGGTCGTAAGGTAATAACTGCGCGTCGTCGTAAAGGTAGACAGCGTCTGACAGCCTAGCGGTCAACAACTCCCGTGCCGTATGCGATTTAGACTGACGGCCCGGCAGCACCTGCGAAATGGCCGAGAATTTGAAACAGTACGCCGACATGGTCGGGCCTTTCAAGGTGCGCCCTTTCTCTTTACCCTTTATATTCCTGAATTGGATGAAGGCAGTGTCCCTGTTTGTAGATTGGGCGTTATCGCATCAAGACGTGTGGGAAACGCGGTGGTTCGCAACCGATGCAAACGGATCTGCCGCGAGCTTTTTCGTAAACATCAACACTCGCTCCCTCCACACTGTGATTGTGTTTTTCTCGTACGAAAAAAATTTCCCGACTTTAGGTTCGAAGACCTGGAAAAGAAGTTTGTTCAGGCCTATCAATATTTGACACTCCCCAAGCGACCCACGAAATGAAATCCATCCATCTCCATTTGATCCTCCGCTCCCCGCGGTATATGGTTGTTGGGTTGGTTTTCATGTATCAACACGTTTTGAGCCCGATCAAGAATGCTTTTTTGGGTTCAGGAGGTTGTTGTCGGTTTCACCCCACCTGCTCTCAGTATACGATCGAGAGCGTAAAAACTCATGGGGCTATAAAAGGGTTATATTTTTCTGTCATCCGGCTGAGCAAGTGCCAGCCCTTTCACAATGGAGGCCATGACCCGGTCAAGCCAGTGACATCCCGCTTTCAACCATTGCACCAACCGGAGTCTCTTATGGATCTCCGGAGCAAATCTTAAATATTTACATGGATAAAAAGAATACACTTTTAGGAGTTCTGTTTTTGCTCGCAGCCTTCGCCGTAATGGCGTTGATGAATAAAAATGCTTCTCAATCGGAACCGCCTTCTGTCACTGACTCGCCAGCTTCAGAGGCCGCCCCACCCGCGGAACGGTTTACCTCGAGTCCTCAACCTGTTGGTAGAGAACCGGAAGTTGCCGAGGCAGTGGTTGCCAAAGCTATCGAGGTTACAGAGGAAGTTATTGAAGAGCTTTCCTATTTGGAGAACGATTTGATTGAGGTTATTTTTACCAACCAGGGCGGGGCTATTAAAAAGGTCTCGATGAAGGAGTATGATGCGGAGAAGGGTTCTCAAGATCCCTATCTTTTTAATCATTTTGGTTATGCTCCGATGCTTGGAGTTTCTGTTGGTGATGGTGCCTTCGACAAACCGTTCACCAAAACTTTTCAGGATGGAGGTGAGATTCGATTTGAACGTCAGGAGGCCAATGGCCTGTTGATTCGAAATGTTTTTTGGATCCACCGTAACGAGGGAGAGGGCGAACCTTATTCCATAAGGCACAGCATAGAGTTCGTAAATACGGGGTCTGAGAATTTACTTCTTAAAGACTATCATCTCCATCTTGGGACGATTGAGCCGGCATTGCTCGGCGGCGGCACATTTCTCAGCAGCTTTTTAAACGTTGGTTATTACGAGGACGGGGATGAAGAATTTATTGCCTCAGGCAAATTTATTAAGTCAGGAGGCTTTTTGGGTATTGGTGCGAATAAAAACCCACCGCCTTTCATTTCCGAGTCCACTCGGTTCGATTGGATAAGTCTTAAAAACCAATTTTTTGTAACCATTCTGACGCCAGACTCGGCAGGTAAGGGAGTTACTGTTCGGCCCCAACCATTGGATCTCCTAAACGATAAGGGTGATCCAATGATCGCCCTTAGCAGTGATGCGCAGTTCGAATTATCCGGTCTCGGTGCTAATGAAAAAGTGACAAGCAACATGGACTTCTATGTTGGGCCCAAGGAGATCTTCCGTTTGCAAGCCATGGATCGCGATCAAGAAGCGGTTATGCAATTTGGTTGGTTTGGCGCCGTGAGTAAGGTCCTTCTGCTGGGGATGAAAAAAATCCACGCCGTCATCCCCAACTGGGGAATCGCGATTATTCTGATTACGATCGCTCTCAAATTGGTTTTTTGGCCCCTAACTCAAATCTCTGCTCGGTCCGCAAAAAAGATGCAGAAGATCCAGGGCCCAATGAAAGAGCTTACGGCAAAGTATAAAGAAGATCCGAAGCGGAAGAACGAGGAGATGATGAAACTCTATCGTAAGCACAAGGTGAATCCGGTTGGAGGCTGCTTACCGATGATTGTTCAAATTCCTATCTTCATTGGTTTTTTCTACATGCTGCGGACCTCCTCTGAGCTGCGTTTTGCAGAATTCTTGTGGATCTCCGATTTGTCTCAACCAGAGAAGATATTCTCTTGGGGGGTCAACTTGCCTATCTTGGGTCAATATTTTAATCTGCTCCCATTCACTATGGGGCTAACGATGTTTTACCAAATGCGCATGACTCCGACTGCTGCCTCGGCGGAGCAACAGGCGATTTTCAAATTCATGCCGGTCATGATGGTGGTAATGTTATATAACTTTGGATCAGGCTTATGTCTTTACTGGACGATTCAGAATTTAATGACCATATTGCAGCAAACGATTACTAACAAACGGAAAGATAAGGAAGAAATCGCGGCTGAACTGGAAGCAAGTGACCCCACTAAAAAACTGGAAAATCCACTCATCCGCAAGAAACCCAAACGTAAACCCAAGAACCAGTAAAATTTCTCATGTCAGGACATAGTAAATGGGCGACCACCAAACGCCATAAAGCGGTTATCGATGCGAAACGAGGGAAAATCTTTAGTGTAATCAGCAAGGAGTTGATAATGGCTGCTCGCTCAGGCGGAGGAGATGCCGATATGAATCCACGACTTCGCACTGTCCTTCAGAAAGCGAAGGCCGCTAATATGCCCAATGAGAATGTGCAACGTGCTATTAAAAAGGGCACGGGCGAATTGCCGGGCATCACCATTGAAGAAGTCCTTTATGAAGGTTACGGACCCGGCGGTGTCGCTATGATGATTGAGGTCGCAACTGACAACACCAACAGGAGCGTCAGTGAAGTTCGTAGCACCCTAACAAAAAATGGAGGAAACCTCGGTGGAAGTGGAGCCGTTGCCTATAATTTTTCAAGGATGGGGCAGTTTGTAATTGCCGCAGATAAAACCGATGAAGAAGCACTCATGGAAAGTACGCTTGAGGCTGGGGCTGAAGATATCCTGAGCGAAGACGACCACTTTGAAGTTAGGTGTCCGATTTCCGAGTACGAGAAAGTGAGTCGCGCACTCGAAGAGGCTGGTATTGAACCGGATTCATCGGAGCTAGCCTATATTCCAGAAAACCTTGTTCCTGTGAGCGATGTCGAGGATGCGAAACGCATTTTGCGTGTTATCGACCTCCTGGAAGACCTGGAAGATGTGCAAAACGTCTATGCCAATTTCGATATGGCCGATTCGATATTAGAAGCTACCGAGGAATAAGTTCTTTGGTCTTTCCAAATTTAAAGGATTTCATACTTTAAAAGGCTGTGGCTTATTTCCTTCACAATTTAGGATTATTTATTCTCCGACTGGTAACTGGCAGTTTGGTCAGTTTCTTTGCTGCTCGCGAAATGGCTGGTCGCTCAGATATCATAATGGAGACCTTAGAGCGTGTCGCCAATGGTGCTCCCGATATCGTAATTTTTTTTGTCGTCGGTGCTCCCGATATCGTAAAAGTTTTTGTCGGCTATATGATCCTCTTTCTAGGCGCTATGCTTGTAATTGGATTCTGGACCCGATTCCTCGCCTTGGTGCTGTTGCTCCTAATGGGTATCGGCACGTTTTATTGGTTGCCTCAGGACAGTCAGTTCAATTTTCACATCGAAGCTCTTTACGGGCTCCTTTTCTTTTATTTGATGTTGGTCGGCGGCGGACAATGGGCTGTTTCACGTAAACGTATTCCCAAAGAGCACTCGGTTCTGGAAAGCGAGCAATCTATTCTGGCGAGCGATGGTCGTCCCTCTATTTTTACCGCAGACGACGTTGCCGATGGATCGTCCACGTTGGTTCCTCCTACGATTGCGAACCAGTTAGATGACAGTTCTGAAGAAGAGTCAGAACCTGTGATAACTGAACTTGCGGATGGTGATGAGGACGACGATGAAGAAGAAAACGATGGGTCTCAGAAATCGTTAATCTGATTCTTCACGAAGCTGTTTCAGGATTTTCTCCTTATTATCGTCATATTTCGGATCTGTAATTTGATCCAATAATAAAGGAACCATTTCTTTGCGACCAAGCATCAGGTACACATTGGCCTGATGAAGGCGGACAATTTGTTTATCGGTCTCAGAATAGGTGGAATTTTCGATGTCTTTCCATTCCCTTAATGCTTCTTCCATATCTGCATCTGGTATGTCGTAAAACGACTCTGCGTAGCGGTATCGATAAGCTAGATTGTCTGACCCGAATTCGGCTGCGTTCTTAAATGCATCGAGCATTTGTTTGTTGAGATGGCTCTCAGAGAGAATTCCATCCTTAACGAAATGTTTTCGAAAATAGAATAAAAGATTGCCGAGCTGATAGTGGTAAAGTGGTTCTTTTGGAGCTAGTTTGATCGCTCCTAGGTAATAGGGTAAGCCTAAGGCGTAACTGGCTTCTTCCGTCATGAAATTTCCCAATTGGTTCTTTACCTTAGGATTTGTCGGATCCAAAGAATCGGCCTTTAGTAAAAGTTTTAGCGAGTTTTCTCGTTGATCTATCTGAGCAAGGAAAAGGCCATAAGTAACCAAGACTGCTAGGTTGTTCTCATTTTTGGAAAAAAGAGACTGGTATTCTGCCCGGATGGCGTAGAGCCGTGATTCCATGGAGCTTTTGTCTATGGGGTTTTGCTCTTTTGCATACGCTTCAAATATGCGGTTTTGCCTGACTTGTAGATCTTCCAGAATAATCTGGGCCTGTGTTTTGACCTGAGCTTCCGACACTAAAGGGCCGATCGCTGCCAAGCTGCTAAGAAGGATTATTTTAAATCGTGCGACCATTTTTTGTTAATGTGATCAGCAAATGGATGAAATCCAAGATGAAATGTTCCGCTTTCCCGTGCAAATTGTACATAAAAAGGGGCGGAGAGCCAGGCTCTCCACCCCGTGTCATTTTCTTATTTCACTTTCTTAATGATGCCTTTTGTTCTGCAATTACTAATTGGTAGCAGTAACAAATGGGACATCTGTAATCTCCCTCAAATAGAAGGCGATTATGGTTTTAGTTTGGAATTGCCGCGATTTTTCACTGATCTCCGCAACATCATTGCGGATAATCTGTTCCCAATCGGCGGGTTCCAGGATCTGATCATTCAGCAGCTTTACCTTATTCGGATATACTTTATAGGTTTCAAGCGTATGGATGGGACCTTTTGGGTCTTTCTCCTGCTCGCTATAAACGGTATTTCCGGTGAGGAAAGCCAAGCTGAAGGCCAGGGCCATTATTTTTGTTTTCATTGTTCGTTTTGGAAAAATTATTTTCGAGGTAACGAACTGATGAAGAAGTGAGCACATGGCTCTATTTAAAAGAACAAGTGTCACTATAAAAGCAACGACTGGAATAGCAAGTCCGATCGCTCGATTTACCTGTCACCGCTTTTTTTATCAAATTTTGTACTTTTGACCCTTAGAATGATTTGGAGTATAAAGATCAGAAAAGCTCGTCTTGCTGCAGGATTTCCTGTCTTTCCAAGCATTCCGGACCGTTATTCTTCGGGCTATTTACTAAGCTTGAGACCGGGTAAGCCTCCATATCCTCAGCAGGGTAGGGTGCAGTTAGCTCCTGTAAGCTTTTTCTAGTGCTTTCTTGATTCAGCCAGATTTCCATCTTTTCGGCGTTTAACATCACCGGCATCCTGTCGTGCAATTCTTTCATAAGCTCATTGGGCGAAGTCGTCAGTATGGTGCAGGACTCCAATCTTTCACCCGTCGAGCTTTCCCATTTCTCCCAAAGTCCGGCCATTGCAAAAGGCTGGCCTTCTTTTCTTTTAATAAAATAGGGAGTTCTATTTTTTCCATCTCGTTGCCATTCAAAAAACCCGTCGGCAGGAATCAGGCAGCGCCTGCTCTGGAAAGCGGATCTAAAGGCTGGCTTCTCTGCTAGTGTCTCAGATCTGGCGTTGATCATCCGGTTCCCTATGCTTGGGTCCTTTGCCCAAAACGGCACCAGCCCCCATCTTAACTTCACTATCTCCTTATCGTTTGATGTGTTCTGGTTTCGTACCGCCCAGATGTCGACTCCAGGTGGAATGTTATAGTCGGGCTGCATTTCGGGGATGTCATTGAAGACAAAAGCTTTTGAAAAGAACCTCTCTGGAACGGTCAGGCTGAATCGGCCACACATAGGTAGAGGGTTTAAAAGAATTAGAATCGAAGCAATATACAAAAAAAGCCGCCCTTTCGGACGGCTTTTGAAAAATTGTTTTTAGCTGAACTAAGGTTGATCGGCTGGGGGAGTTGCTTCAGTCGCCAGAATTTCATGGACCGTGAACTCAAACATCAAAGCAGAGTCAGGCGGTATTCCGTTTTCAGCATCGCTGCTGAAACCGAGGGAGGCAGGCACCCACAGGTGAATTATCCCACCTTCGCGGACGTATTGGAGTCCCTCACGGACCCCTGGTACCATATTGGGTAATATTACTGGGATGGGTCCACCCTCTCCACGATTTGCAGTCGAATCTATTACTGTGCCGTCGATCAAATAGGCCGTATATTCGGCACTTACAACGGAATCGCCATTAGGTGGAAACTTGCCCGTGCCTTCGCTGATGAGCTCATAGAACAGCCCAGTGCTGGTTTTCTTGACGTTTTCTTTTTTCGCCAATTCTGCAAAGAATTTGATGGTCTGTTCTTTTCTTTCTCTTTCCATACGTTCTTGTACGGGGGCCCAGCGTTCGTCTATAAGTTCTGCAACGGCAGGACGTCTCTCTTCCCAGTTTTCGATGATCCGATTGCGTAGGGAGGCGTGTACTCCGGTTCGGAATGCTAGTTGTTCTCTGTCGGACATTTCGAGCAAGTGCACTTGGTTGTTCCGCACCATTAACCACCCATAGATGGCAAAAAGCTCCTCTATCTCGGTGAATTTCGTCGGTGTCTCTTTCTCTGCTCCTGCATCAGCAGGGCCAGCTGTTGTCGCCGGTGCCGGTCCTGGAGCAGCTTGTGTTGTAGGTGCAATTTCTTCTTCTTCGCCGAATGAAATTGAGATTTTTGGTGCATCTTCTTCTTCCTGAGCAAACAATGCCGGAGAGAGGTTCAAAGCTAAAGCTGTGAGTAAGCTAACTGAAAAATATGTGGTTTTTTTAATCATTTTGCTGATTGGTTTTTAAAAATTGAACCTTCCGAAATAAGGCCGTCAGGGATCTTAGCCAGCTTTTTCTGACTTCAACTAAGAATTGAAGTAGCATGAAACTAGTCGGAAAGCTTTAAGCGGGCCTTTTCAAGCAATCGAATTACGGAATCGTCTGGTGCCACCTTGCTAACCTCCGAAAAATCAATCCACCTAAGATCATTCGATTCATCATTAGGTATTAGTGGCTGTTGGCTGTTGGCGTAGATCAGAAAGCGAACATCGTAGTGATAGTGAGACGGAATGCTCTTCCACATAGGGATTTCATGAATGTCCAAGTCAAATATCTCTTCTGAAAATATACGAAACTCCTCAAGCCCTGTTTCCTCTTCGACTTCTTTTTTCGCTACTTGAACGACATCAGGATCCCCATCACAGTGACCTCCTGGCTGCAGCCAAAGGCCCAGCTTTTTGTGGAGAACCAAAAGCGCCTGGTTTCGTTCGGGATCCACAATCCAAGCTGAAGCAGTAATATGACCGTCTTCCAGTGACCGTTTAAAGCAACTGGCATTGTTATCTACGAAGCTTAAAAACGCATCTCTGGCTTCTATGTCCGTTGCCTGATCACGGTATTCCTGGAGCAATTGTTTAAGGGGGTTGCGATGCATGATTTAACTAATGGACTAACAGCTCCACCTTCTGCCAACTTTTTTCGTTGTTAAACCAGCTTGGTCAGGCATAAGAAAAAGAAACTATCTCGATCATCGTTTACTACCCTAAATTTTATGACAAATCAGACAGACTCATCTGGTGATTCAGGCCACGCCTTGTATTGGCGGGCAAACATCAAAATTCTACTGTTTCTCATAGCTATTTGGTTTATTGCTTCATTTGGCCTGGGTATCATCGCTGTCGATTGGTTAGACCAATTCAAGATTATGGGTTTCCCGCTTGGGTTTTGGATGGCTCAACAAGGCTCTATCATCGTTTTTCTACTAATTATTGCCTTCTACACCTGGAAGATGAACCGCGTGGACAAATCCTTTGGAGTTGAAGAGGAAGAACCTAAACAAGTAGACTTCGAAATTTAAGAAATCGAGGTAATTACTAATCATGCCATTATTTTTTTGGACATTCCTTTTTATTTTTCTCAGCTTTGGTCTCTACATAGGAATAGCTATTTGGACCCGAGTAGCCTCCACTAAAGGATTTTATGTTGCGGGAGGATCCGTACATCCAATTCTGAATGGTGCAGCAACGGCAGCAGACTGGATGTCTGCTGCATCCTTTATTTCCATGGCGGGATTGATTTCTACCATGGGCAGGGACGGGTCGATTTATTTGATGGGCTGGACTGGTGGCTATGTGCTACTTGCCTTATTGTTAGCTCCCTACTTGCGGAAGTTCGGTCAGTTTACTGTTCCTGATTTTGTGGGTGAGCGTTACTATTCTAAAGTAGCCAGGTTTGTCGCCTTGTTATGTGCCGTATTTGTTTCGTTTACTTATATTGCAGGGCAAATGCGCGGTGTGGGCATCGTCTTTGCAAGGGTGTTTGAGTGGGACATTTTCTGGGGAGTATTTGCCGGGATGTTAATCGTATTCACTTACGCCGTGCTCGGTGGGATGAAGGGAATAACTTACACGCAGGTTGCGCAATACTGTGTACTGATATTTGCCTATTTGGTACCTGCGATTTTTATATGCATTGCCATGACCGGGCATGTGGTTCCTCAGATTGGATTTGGTGCTGAAGTTATCGGGGAACCAGGTGTATTTTTATTAGATAAACTGGATGGGTTAAGTACGGATCTCGGCTTTGCCACCTATACGGATGGGTCAAAAAGTACTATCGACGTATTTTTTATCACCGCAGCACTTATGCTGGGAACAGCAGGCCTTCCTCATGTAATTATTCGTTTCTTTACCGTACCGAAAGTAGCCGATGCTCGTGTATCCGCCTTTTGGGCACTTTTATTTATTTCAATTTTATACCTAACCGCGCCGGCCATTGCTGCATTCGCGCGGACCAATATTTTGCAGACCGTCACCAATACTACTTATTCAGAAGTTCCAGATTGGTTTAAGACTTGGGAGAATACCGGACTCATTAAATTCGAAGATAAAAATGCGGACGGAGTTATTCAATACTACAACGATCAGAATGAATCGTTTTTACCTCAGGCTGCCGCTCAGGGTTGGA